>Ga0210408_10002130_pt1 | contig 19628 bp, 15 predicted proteins | sample IncBWH4MmetaG_FD_155471 | JGI IMG/M metagenome (GOLD analysis project Ga0210408, IMG submission 155471) | Forest soil microbial communities from Barre Woods Harvard Forest LTER site, Petersham, Massachusetts, United States - Inc-BW-H-4-M | ecosystem: Environmental > Terrestrial > Soil >...
GCCCAGCACCGCCGCCATGGTCGGGAGTGCGCGCAGGTTCTCTTCGAAGACGAATTGCAATTCGTCCGGATCGGTCGGATCGCTGCCGCAGCCGAGGCCTAGCGCATAGAGCATGGTGTCGCGCGCGGTGTAGCGATGCTCGACGTCGGGAAACGGCCAGGATTTGAGGGCGGCGTAGTCGATGGGCATGGCGTGAGTGTAAAGCGAATAGCGAATGGCGAATAGCGAATAGAGGCACAATGCGCATCGCGTTTGTGGCCTTATCCGCGTGGGCACGGCGCTTCGCGCCTTAGCCCACCTACGCCGGTACGGGCGCGTCGGCAAACAGGCGCTGCACGCGGCGGGCGGCGCCGCGGCCGGACTGACCGACGAATTTTCCCCAACGCCGCGCCTGCCACAGGATGCCGGCGTCGATCGAGATCGAGCGCACGTAGAACGCCCGCGCGGCAGAATCGGCGTCGCACGCCTGTTTGACCGGATCGTCATAGAAGGCGGCGATCTTGTCCGCGCCCATTCCCGGCGTCGCGAACCAGCGCGGAGCGTGCACGTTGCACAGGCGCTCGACGTCGGTGAACACCTTGTTCACGCCGGTGCCGGCGGCGGGACAGGACGTTGCGAAGGCGTCGCCCACCAGCACGACGCCGGCCTGCCGATAACCCTTCGCCGCATAAAGGTCGACCGGCCGGATATTGATGTCGCCGCTCACGGCAAAGTCGCCCATCAGCTTGCGCAGTCCCGGCAGGGCGGCGAACAGGGTTTCGCGCGGCTGATCGCGCAGGCGCTTGAGCCACGGATCGCGCGCCTCGCGATAAATAAAGAGATTGGCGCGCATCGACGCGCCGACCTGAAACAAGGTGAAATAGGAGATGCGCTCGGCCGCCCGCTCGGGGAAGTACGTCAACGCCGGGAACGCAAACCGCGCGCCGGCCGTAGGCACCACATCAAAACCGATGCTGATCGAATGGCAGGGGGAGAGTTCCACGCGCGAAATGCCGAGCATGCGGCGCAGGCCATTGTTGAGCCCGGTGGCGAGCACGAGGAGCCGCGCACCGATTTTCGCGCCGTTCGCCAGCACGAGCGCCTGCCGGTCGGCGCCGGTGGACACCGCCGCGACCTTCGCGGCCACGAACGCGTGCGCCGGGATTTGCCGGCGCATGGTGTTGACCAAAGTATCGTAAAGAATCCCGTACTCATCGTTGCGCCGACGCTCGACCAGGCGGCCGAAGCGCGCGATCCACAATTCGTCCATGGCGGTCGCGGCGGGAAGCACCGCGTCGGCGAGGCCGGTCCGGCGCAGCAGATGCACCTGCGGACCCGAGAGCTTCTCGCTGCGGAAATCGAACGGATAGACCGGGTGCGGATCGACGACCGCGACCTCGAGGCCGGCCCGCCCCAGCATGGCGGCCGCGGTGGCGCCGGCAAGGCCGCCGCCGGCAATCGCTACGTCCACCTGCCGCATCGCGTCCTCCGTCCCCCCGCGATCCGTCGTCGAGCGCAGTCCGCGACGGGTCGCCAGAAAAAAGTGGGCGCATGTTTGCGGCGAAAAGGCTTAATGAAGGTTCAATCGGACGACAGAAGACGGACGACGGAGGACGGATCGGGAAAACCGCCCTATTCCGTCGTCTGTCGTCCGTCCTCCGTCCTCCAATTCCCTGCACCTTTTGTTTAGCTTTTCATTGCAACGATGGCCGCCTTCGAAGGGGCGACCTTCACATGTCTGACAGTCTTGTCGCGACGGGCATACCCGTCGTTGAAAGCCCGTCCATCCTCCCGCTAGCGGAACAGCAGATCGCGGGCGCGTTCGACGCCTCAGCCGCTTCGCCGCTCGACGCACCGTCGGCCCCGGCCGCCGGCCTGGTCGGGCGCGCGGCGCGCACCGGACTCATGCTCTCGGTGCACAGCGAGCTTGCGGCGGTCGAGCGCGCGTGGCGGGCGTTCGAAGCGACCGCCGCGTTGACCGCCTTCCAGTCGTTCGACTGGCTCGCGCGCTGGCAGCGGCACATCGGCAGCCGGCGCGGCACGCGGCCCACCGTCGTCCTCGGCCGCGATTCGCACGGCGACCTGTTGTTCATCCTGCCGCTGGCGCTCGAGCGCCGCCACTTGGTGCGGCGGCTGTGCTGGCTCGGCGGCGATCTGTGCGATTATCACGCGCCCATTCTCGGCCATCGTCTGCGCGCGTATCTCGGTGCCGACGGTTTCGCGCCGGTGTGGCACGACATTCTCGCGCTGCTGCGCACCAGTCCGCGTTTCCGCTTCGACGTGATCGATCTTGAGCAAATGCCGGAAACGGTCGGCGGGCAGGTAAACCCCTTCGTCGATTTGCCGGTGACGCTGCATCCGAGCGGCGCGCACATCGCGACGCTCGCCGGCGATTGGGAAACGTTCTACGCGGCGAAACGCTCGGCGGCGACCCGCAAGACCGACCGCAAGAAGCTCAAGCAAATTGGCGAGCGCGGCGCGATCGGTTGCGCCGACGTTGACGGCGCCGAGGCCTTGCACACCATGGACGTGCTCATGGCCCAGAAGGCGCGTGCGCTCGCCCGCATGGGGGTGGAGAATTTTTTCGCGCGGCCGGGTTATCGCGAGTTTTTCCTCGATCTCGCCGCCGATCCGTCGCTTGCGGATTTCGTGCGCGTCGGCCGCATGACCGTGGGCCCGACCGTCGCGGCCACGAGCTTCGGCCTGATCCATCGCGACTGCTATTATCTGATGCTGTCGAGCTACGACGACGGCGAGATCGCGCGATTCGGCCCCGGCCGCGCCTATCTGCACGAACTCCTGCGCCGCGCCATCGGCCGCGGGCTCGGTTATTTCGATTTCACCGTCGGCGACGAAAGCTACAAGCGCGAGTGGTCCGACGTTGAGCTGCGGCTTTACGACCACACCGCGGCGGCGACCATGCGCGGGCTGCCGGTCGCGGCCCTCACGGTGGCCTACCGCCGCGCCAAGCGCATGATCAAACAGACGCCGGCGCTGTGGAACGCATTCAGTGCAGCGCGCAATTTCATCGGCGGGATTCGTAGAACTCCGTAGGGTGGGCTAACGCTGCGAAGCGCGCAGCGCGAAGCAGCGGTGCCCACCGCAGACGGTCAACAAAAAATCATCGTTGGTGGGCACGCGGTCTCCGCTTCGCTCCGTCCGCTTAGCCCACCCTACGGCGTTTGGCCCACCCTACGCGCGCGCCATTTGCTCTGATACAAATGCTGCCATGACATCCCCGGTCGCAATCGTAGGCGCGGGCATCGGCGGCCTCGCGGCGGCGCTCGCGCTGCTGCGGCGCGGCATCGACGTCGCTGTTTACGAGCAGGCGCCTGAGCTGCGCGAGTTGGGCGCCGGCGTGCAGGTCAGCGCCAACGGCACCCGCGTGCTTTATGCGCTCGGCCTTAAGGACGCGCTGGAAAAGGTGCAGGTGCTTCCGTCCGGCAAGGCGATCCGGCTGTGGAACACCGGCCAGAGCTGGAAGCTGTTCGACCTCGGCATGGAGTCGGTCGAGCGCTACGGCTTTCCTTACCTCACGCTTCACCGCGGCGATTTGCACGGCGTGCTCGCGCAGGCGGTCGCGCGGGCGAAGCCCGGCGCGATCCATCTCGGCCACCAATGCGTCGGGCTCTCGCAATCGCCCGACCATGTCGAATTGCGTTTCGCCGACGGCGCGGCCGTGACGGCCAAGCTCGTGATCGGCGCCGACGGCCTGCATTCGGTCGTGCGCGCGAGCCTGTTCGGCGCGCCCAAGCCGCAGTTCTGCGGCATCGTCGCCTGGCGCGGCGTGGTGCCGATGGAGCGCGTGCCGGCGTCGATCTCGCGCACCGTCGGCACCAACTGGATCGGCCCCGGCGGCCACGTCGTGCATTATCCGCTGCGCGCGGGAACGCTGTTGAACTTCGTCGGCGTGCGCGAGCGCACCGACTGGACGGTCGAGGGCTGGAACCTGCGCGGCACGACGGAAGAAGCGCTCGAGGATTTTTCCGGCTGGCACCCGGACCTGCACGCGCTCATCCGCAACATCGACGTGCCATACAGATGGGCGCTGGCGCTGCGTCCGACCATGGACGCCTGGAGCCGGGGGCGCTGCACGCTGCTCGGCGACGCCTGCCATCCGATGGTGCCGTTCCTGGCGCAGGGCGCGGTGATGTCGCTCGAGGATGCGCTCGTGCTGGCGCGCTGCCTGGAGAAATACCCGGGCGACCACGCGACCGCGTTCGCCCGCTACGAGGCGGCGCGACGCGAGCGCGCCAACAAGGCCGTCAACGGCTCGGCCGCTCAGATCGCGCGCTTCCACAACCACGCGACTCCCGACGCCGCCGCGGCGCAGGCGCACGTCGACTACGAATTTCAGGACGACCGCGTGCGCGAGCGCTACGACTGGCTGTTTCGCTACGACGCCGCGTCGGTACCGATCTAAACCCGTCGCGGCCTGCCCGCGTGTCGGTGTGGCGGCGGTTAGAGCGTGCAGCGCGACAATCCCGAGGCCGGCAATTGCCGTGCTCCCATCCCCGTCAGAGCCTCATTGCCGATTAGATCGGCGATGAAAGTGCTGCATACACAAAATAACTCAACTATCATAAAGGCCGGTCAACTGCCGACCAACCGATTGTGAGTTGCTCGTGACCGGTAAATCGCAGAAAATGCGCCTATCGGCAACAAACCAGGAAATTGCCATGGACACTCGTCCCGTATCCACGCCTTCCGGGTCGGCGAGCAGTGCGCCGAAGCTGCCCGGCCAAGTGGTTTTGGTGCTTCAGGGCGGAGGCGCGCTGGGGGCCTATCAAGGCGGCATCTACGAGGCGCTGCACGAGGCCGGCATCGAGCCAGACTGGGTAATCGGCACCTCGATCGGCGCCGTCAATGCCGGCATCATAGCCGGCAATGCGCCGGACAAGCGTGCCGATCGACTCCGCGAATTCTGGACACTGATGGAATACAAGCCGTGGTGGGAGGACTCCCCGTTTCTCGCACCGTGGCTGGCAAACACGAAAATGCTCGCCGATTTCACCAATGAGGCCGCCCATATGATGGCTCTTTTCGGCGGCGTGCCCGGATACTACGCGCCCAACAAAGCGCTCGCCTGGGGCGCCAAGGCCCCACTCGGTGTCGACCGCGCCGCCTTGTACACGACCGGCGAACTCGACAAGACGATGACCGCGCTGACCGATCCCACCTGGTTCAATTCCGGCAAGCCTCGCCTCACCGTCGGAACGGTCAATGTGAAATCCGGCCGCATGCAATATTGGGATAGCGCCCGCATGCCGCTTAGTCTTACCCACGTGCTCGCCTCCACCGCGTTGCCGCCGGCGTTTCCCGCGGTGCTTATCGACGGCGAACCCTATTGGGACGGCGGCATCTATTCCAACACACCCATCGAAGCCGTGTTCGACGACAATCCAAGACGCAATTCCATCGTGTTCGCCGATCAGGTGTGGCACACCTCCGGACCCGCGCCGCAATCACTGGAGGAGGTGCTCAGCCGCCAGAAGGACATCCAGTTCGGGAGTCGCGACGACAGCCACATCGCCCGCCAGCAACAGCTTCATCGGCTACGCCATGTCGTCCGCGAGCTGGTCAAGATGATCCCCGAAGATCAGCGCGACACGCCCGAGGTAAAGGAGCTCGCGGCGTCGGGGTGCGGAACGTTCATGCATATCGTGCAGCTCAATGCACCCTACGTCGCCGGCGAGGGCAATACGCGCGATGTGGATTTTACCCGGCCAGGGATTCGCGTGCGCTGGAAAGCCGGCCATGACGACACCGCGCGGGCCTTGGAGAAGCGGCCGTGGGACGCGGAGGTCGACGAGACGCTCGGCGTCGCCGTCCATCACATCGAGCCGGCGGTAGTGGGGAATTTGTAGCGATAGATCCGTCGACCGGTTATTCGGCTACGACGCCGAGTCGGTGGCGATTTGATTTTCTCTCTCCTTCGTCATGCCCCGCGAAAGCGGGGCATCCAGTAACCACGGACCGCAGTTTTATTTGAAGGGCCTGTGGTTACTGGATCGCCCGCTTTCGCGGGCGATGACGAGTCAGAGGGTTGTTACTTCCCCGGGATCTTCTCGTCGATGCCTTTGACGTAGAAGTTCATGCCGAGGATCTGCTCGTCGGCGAGATGCGTGCCGCCCTTGCACTCGACCGTGCTGCCGTCTTGGGCGACCACCGCTCGTTGCACACGCAAAAAAGCTCGTATACCTTGTGTTCGTTTCGATTCTTTGGCGGGGAGGCGGGCATGAACTGGATCGTTAAACTGACGGCTCAAATCTTGAGCGTCGGTGGAATTGCGGGGGTAATCGGAATTATTATCACGGGGACCATCTGCGCGCGTTATTTTGCTCACGGACCTGAAGAAATTCCCCAAATCCTGACATATTCGCTGACCACAATCATTGGGTTTTATTTCGGATCAAAAGCCGAAAATAAGCCGATGGTAGTAGGATCCGACGGACAGCCTGTGGCCTAGCGCGCCATGACTTTGAGCCGAATCTTGCAACACCGGCGTTGGCAACGAGCAGCCCAATCCTGCTGAGGCGCTTTACGGGATCGGCGGACAGCAGCCTGGGTCGGCTGACCGTTACGCACATTCAACGTAACCGGATAGAATCTAGCGGTTTGCCCGTGCAAGCGTTGTACAGGGTCTTTAGGCTCTCTTCTGTGTCATTAAGTTCGTCAAGCGCATACTCAGAAAAAGCCTCAAGATGCATTTCTCTTACATTTTCTCTACTTTCAACGTACTCAATCACACTATCTCGCACGTGTCGCATTTCTAACACTGCGTCGTATGCCCCTTCCAGATTGGCAAACAGTCTTTTATCAAGAATTGCCGTATCGAGCAGCTGCTTGCCCATTGCATCTGTATATGTCGGCGGCAAAGGCCACGATGCACGCCGCTCCTCTCCTAGCATCTCTTTAAAAATGATTTTATCCGAACCAATCCTTTCGATAGCGTACTCGATCCCATCCTTCTCCTCGAAGGTGTCCTTTATGTCTGTTACCGCTTGTCGTAACTTCAAAAGCGTCCATTTATTGAGTTCACACTCTCGGGCCAGTAAAATCTTAATTGCGGCAATCTTACGCTTATCGGCACTTGCGCGCTTAAACCATTCTAGCATCTCTTTAGTTACGAAGAGAAAGAAGGCTGCCACGACTGTAATCGGTATTATGGATGTCCATTGCATAAGCCATCCCTCCCTTAATCCAACCACGTCGAGCCACTCCACGAGTCCCTCATCTGAGCTACGGTCAAGGCGTAGTCCCAATCGTTGGCGTCGTCCGATATCCGGGCCTGGCGCCGTAGCTCAGTATTATCAGGCAGGCTGAAAAAAATCCCAACCTCTAGTCCGTGCTTCGACCAAAAATTTACTTACCGCATCCACTGTTGCGGCCCGTGATTCAAGCTTCGGAGGTTCGCAAAAATCGTGAAGATCTAACACAGCACTCAAGCCGTACTTCTCTATTTTCATTGCGTGTGCCACCATGCGTTCACAAAGAATTGTCGAGTCCGTCTCTGGAAGCCAATCATCGAAGCCAGAGGTCCAGTGGAAGTGAGTCTTGCCGAGGCCGGCAAGGATGTTCATCCTCATGTCTATGATTGTTTGAGGAGGGCCAAAAAGTCCATTGCTAAACGCTGTCTGAGAAGAACGCGTAACTCCGTACGGGAGGCGAAAGCGGATCAATGAGGGTGGCGGTATACCCGCTTGATTATAAAGGTCGGCAATAAGCATGTCGCACTCAATGACATCTTGCACGAACTCCCTTTCGCTTTGCTCCCATCTGTGCGACAGTGTGTGGTTTCCTAGTTCATGGCCATTTTTGATTGCGCGGATCAGTATCGCTCGGGTGGTCGCTTCGTTAGTCCACTGTGGATTTCTTAAATTTTTTCCCACGATGAAGAAGGTGGCGCGCACTCCGGCGCGATAAAGAATATCTAACAAAGGTTCCGTTTGCGGCCCGGGGCCATCATCAAATGTAAGATGAATAAGCATAATCACCCTTCTAGCAGCATTCCATCGACACTCGTTACGGACTGATCCCATCCCGTCATCGCTCTCGCCCGATCCGCGGCAACGTCATTGCGAGCGGAGCGAAGCAATCTAGGGCCGGAGCCGCCGCTCCTGGATTGCTTCGTCGCCTCGCAATGACATCTCGACCTCGTCATGCCTCGCGAAAACCGGTTGTAGTGGGCTGAGCCCGCCGAAGCGCGGAGCGCGAAGGCGGGCGTGCCCACCATTTGTTTGTTCCGCGTGGGCACGCGCGCCCATCGGCGCGCTTAGCCCACCCTACGAACCGCGTCGTCACTTCCCCGGGATCTTCTCGTCGATGCCTTTGACGTAGAAGTTCATGCCGAGAATCTGCTCGTCGGCGAGATGCGTGCCGCCCTTGCACTCGACCGTGCTGCCGTCCTGGGCGACCACCGGGCATTTGAAAGGATGGAGCTTGCCCGATGAAATCGCGGCTTGCGTGTCCTCCGCCATCTTCTTCACGTCGTCGAGCATGTTGGTGTAGGACGCCATCAGCAGATATTTGGTATTGAGCCCGCCCCACGTGTCGGTCGAGGTCCATTTCTTGTCGAGCACCTCCTGCACCCGCTCGACGTAATAGGGCGCCCAGTTGTTGACGATGGCGGTGAGCTGCGCCTTCTGGCCGAATTTATACATGTCGGAGTCCTGGCCGAAGGCGTACTTACCGCGCGCCTCGGCGACCTGCATGGCGGCCGGGCTGTCGGTGTGCTGCATCAGCACGTCGGCGCCCTGGTCGACGAGCGCCTTGGCGGCATCGGCTTCCTTGCCGGGATCGAACCAGGTGTTGACCCAGATGATCTTCACCTTGATGTTCGGGTTGATCGACTGCGCGCCCAGGATGGTCGAGTTGATGCCGGAAATCACCTCGGGGATCGGGAACGATCCGACGTAGCCGAGCACGCCGCTTTTCGACATTTTCGCGGCGATCTGCCCCTGGATGTAGCGGCCCTCGTAGAAGCGTGCCGAATAGGTCGCGAGATTCTTGTCGCGCTTGTAGCCGGTGTTGTGCTCGAAATAGACGTCGGGATATTTCTTCGCGACCTTCACGGTGGGGTCCATGTAGCCGAACGAGGTGGTGAAGATCAGCTTATGCCCGGTGCGCGCCAATTGTTCGATCGCGCGTTCGGAATCGGGACCCTCGTTGACGTTCTCGAGATAGCTGGTCTCGATCTTGTCGCCGAAATGCTTGACTATCCCCTGCCGGCCGACCTCGTGCTGATAGGTCCAGCCGAAATCGCCGATCGGCCCGAGGTAGATAAATCCGACCTTGAGCTTGTCCTGCGCCGGCGCGACGAGCGTGCTCGCGCCGAGAGCGAGCGCGGCGAGAAGGCCGCCGATCATCATTCGTTTCATCTGATACTTCTCCGGGTTGCTGACGGGGTTAACGATCGGGCACGAACACGGTGCCCAGCGAGGCGGGCGCGGCGGCCCCGGCACGTCCGCGCGTCCGCGAGATCACGACCAGCACGAGGATGGTCGCAAGATAGGGCAGCGACGACATGAACTGCGAGGGGATGCCGACACCGGCCCCCTGGGCATGCAGCTGCAGGATCGTCACCGCACCGAACAAATACGCCCCGGCGACGAGGCGCCCCGGCTGCCACGACGCGAACACCACAAGCGCCAGCGCGATCCAGCCGCGGCCGGCGGTCATGCCGGAAATCCAGAACGGCGTATAGGCGAGCGGCAGATAGGCGCCGCCGAGACCGGCGCAGGCGCCGCCGAACAGCACTGCGAGCGCCCGCTTGCGCAACACCGGATAGCCGAGGGCGTGGGCGGAGGCGGGGTTGTCGCCGATCGCGCGCAGCTCGAGGCCGGCGCGCGTGCGGTAAAGGAACCACCAGATGCCGACGACGATGGCGAGCGAGAGATAAACGAACGGATCCTGGCCGAACAGAATACGGCCGAGGAACGGGACGTCGGTCAGGCCCGGTATATAGAGGTGTGGCGCCCCGGCGATCCGCTCGCCGACGAAGCCGGCGCCGATCAACCCGGAGATGCCGACTCCGAGGATGGTCAGCGCCAGGCCGGTCGCCACCTGATTGACCGCGAGGCCCAGCGTCAGCAGCGCGAAGACCGCGGCGAGCGCGGCTCCGGCGGCGATGCCGGCGAGCGCGCCGATCACGATCGAGCCGGTGACATAGGCGCCGGCGAAACCACAGGCGGCGCCGACGATCATCATGCCTTCGACGCCGAGGTTGAGCACGCCGGCGCGCTCGGCCACCAGCTCGCCGCAGGCCGCGAGCAGCAGCGGCGTCGAGGCGGCGAGCACCGCGAGGACGATGGATTCAAGCAACCCCATCGGCGGTCCTTCGCTGCGGCGTGACGAGACGGATGCGATAGAGAACAAGAGAATCACAGGCGAGCACGTAGAACAGCAGCAAGCCCTGGAACACCTTGGTGAGATCGAGCGGCACCTTGAGGGTGATCTGCGCGCCCTCCCCGCCGATGACGGTGAGCGCGAGGAAGAGGGCCGCGAACAAGATACCGACCGGATGCAGCCGCCCGAGGAAGGCGACGATGATCGCGGTGAAGCCATAGCCGGGCGAGAACGCCGGCTGCAGATGCCCGACCGGGCCGGCGATCTCGATGACGCCGGCCAAGCCCGCGAGCGCACCCGATATCGCGAAGGTCGTCACGACGAGCTTGTTGGCATCAAAGCCGGAAAAGCGCGCCGCCTTGCTGGCCGCGCCGACCAGGCGAATTTCAAAGCCGCGAATGGTGCGCCCGAGCACGACGGTGGCGGCGATCACGACGAGGACGGCAATGAGCGCGCCGTAGTGCAGACGGCTGCCTTGGACCAGCAGCGGCAAGGTGGCGACCGGATCGAACTCGGCGGTGGTGGGGAAATTGTATCCATGCGGATCGCGCCAGGGCCCGCGCACCAGATAATCGAGCAGCAGGTCGGCGACATAGACCAGCATCAAGCTGACGAGGATTTCGCTCGCGCCGAAGCGCACCTTGCAGATCGCCGGGATGAGCGCGTAGAGCGCGCCGCCGACCGCGCCGAGCACCAGCATCGCGGGCAGCACCCACGGCCCGGCGTCGGTCCCCTGCGTCGCGACCGCGAGCCAGCCGCCCGCGAGCGCGCCGATCAGGAACTGACCCTCCGCGCCGATATTCCAGACGTTGGCGAGGTAACAGAACGACAGGCCGACGGCGATGAGCACCAGCGGCGTCGCCTTCACGGCGATCTCCTGGAGCGAATACGAATCGGTGAGCGGCTGCAAAAAATAGACCGCGAGCGCCTGGAGCGGATTCTTGCCAAGCAGGGCGAACAGCACCGCGATCGTCGCCAGCGTGAGCGCGATCGCGATCAGCGGCGAGGCGATGGCGATTGCGGTCGAGCTTTCCCCACGCCGCTCAAGCACCAGCATGGGCGCCCTCCCGCGGCCTCAAGGTGCTGCCGCCCATCAGCAAGCCGAGCGTCTCGCGATCGGCTTCGGCGGCGGCCAGCGGCGCCGACATGCGGCCTGCGAACATCACGGCGATGCGGTCGGCGATCTCCTCGAGTTCGTCGAGGTCCTGGCTGATGACGAGCACGGCGGCGCCGCGCGCGGCGAGATCGATCAGCGCCTGGCGGATCGTGGCAGCCGCGCCGGCGTCGACGCCCCAGGTGGGCTGGCTCACGACGAGAATGCCGGGCTCGCGCAGGATCTCGCGCCCCACCACGAACTTCTGCAGATTGCCGCCCGAGAGGCTCACCGCCTCCGGGTCGCGCTTCGATTTCCGTACGTCGAAAGTCTTTGCGGTGCGGTCGACCGCGGCGATCGTGGCGGCGCGATTGATGAAGCCGCGCCGCACCATGTCGGTCACCGCGTGGCCGGTGAGCAGCGCGTTGTCGGAGAGGCTCATGCGCGGCGCGGTGGCGTGGCCGAGCCGCTCCTCCGGTACGAAGGCCGCGCCCAGCCGGCGCCGCTCGTTGACGGAAAGATTCCCCACTGCGCGATGATCGATGCGAATCGCCTCCGCGTCGACCAGCCGTTCGCCCGACAGCGCCGCAGATAATTCGTCCTGGCCGTTGCCGGCGACGCCGGCGATGCCGAGGATTTCTCCGCCGCGCACCTCGAGCGACACGCGGTCGAGGCGTACGCCGTGCGGGTCGTCCGGCTCCAACGAGAGATCGCTCACGATCAGCCGCGCTCCGGCGGCGGGACGGCCCGAGCCCGATTTCACCTCGCCAATCTCGCCGCCGACCATCATGCGCGCGAGCGAGGCCGCGGTCTCGCGGCGCGGGTCGCAGGTCGCAACCTTCTTGCCCAGGCGCAGGATGGTCGCCGTGTCGCACAGGCGCTTCACCTCTTCGAGCTTGTGACTGATGTAGAGGATGGCGCGGCCTTCGCCCTTGAGCCGCTCGAGCGTCTCAAACAAACGCTCGGCCTCCTGCGGCGTGAGCACGGCGGTGGGCTCGTCGAGGATCAGGAGTTTCGGATTCTGCATGAGCGCGCGCACGATCTCGATGCGCTGGCGCTCGCCGACCGAAAGCCGCCACACCTCGCGCCTGGGGTCGAGCGGCAGGCCGTAGGCGCGCGAGAGTTCCGCCAGCCGCGCCGAGACGGCAGCGAAGGATTCGGCCGGCGCCAGGCCGAGCACGACATTCTCGGCGACCGTGAGGTTCTCGAACAAAGAGAAATGCTGGAACACCATGCCGATGCCGAGCGTGCGCGCTTGCGCCGGCCCATCGAGCACCACGGCGCGGCCCTGCCAACGCAATTCGCCCGCGCTCGGCTGGATCAGCCCGTAGATGATTTTCACCAGCGTCGATTTGCCGGCGCCGTTCTCGCCCAAGAGCGCGTGGATCTCCGCCGGCCACAGGTCGAGATCGATCGCGTCGTTCGCCAGCAGATCGCCGAAGCGTTTGCTGATGCCCACCGCCTGGAGCAACGGCTGGCGCGACGGATCGAGGGCGGAGCGCTCAAGCATGCGCGGCATCGTCCGGCCGGGAGAGATCGCGCGGCTGGTGCGCATCGCGCGCCAAGGCGTCGCGGCGGATCAGCAATTGCGCGGCGGTGGCGGCGGCGATCGCGGCCGGAGCCTTGTCGCGGATTTCGGTGAGCCCGATCGGGCAGACGAGACGCTCGATTGCCTCGCCGGCGATGCCCATCTTGCCCATGGCGGCGACGAACCGCGCGCGCTTGGTCGAGCTGCCGATCAGCCCGACGTAGGGGAAGCGGTTCGCCTTGAGCGCGGCAATCACGAGGTCGAGGTCGAGACCGTGGCTGTGCGTCATCACCGCGATGAAGGCGGCGACGGGCGCACGTTCGATGAAGCGCATTGGATCGTTGTCGGCAAAACACGTGACGTTCGCCGGCACCGGCTCGGGGAACGCGCCCGGGCGCGGATCGACCCAGGTCACCGCGAACGGCAGCGGCGCGAGCGCCAGCACCAGGCTGCGGCCGACGTGGCCGGCACCAAACAAATAGAGCGGCGTCGGCGCCGCGCCGAAGCGCTCGACGACGCGGCCGTCGGGAAGCCGCAGGTACGCGGCGGACGTGTCGGGGATATCGTCGCCCGCGCGCACCGGCCGGCGCACCGGGCGCTCCCCTTCGCCGGTCGTGACGGTGACGAGGAGCCCTGCGTTTTCGGCAGCCGCAAGCGCGGCAACCGCGTCGCCATCGTCGGCACCGAACCGCTCGATCAGCACCGTGACGCGGCCGCCGCAGCATTGGCCGAGGTCGGGCCCGAGCGATTTCTTGAGACGGCGCACGCTGCCTCCCTGCGGGCGCGCGAGCAGCGCTTGCGCCTCGGCGAGCGCCATCCACTCGAGGGTGCCGCCGCCGATGGTGCCGGAGAAACTGCCGTCCGGGCGCACCACCATGCGGGCGCCGGGCTCGCGCGGGCTCGACCCGCGGACATCGGCGAGCGTCACCAGCACGGCCGAACCGTGCTCGGCGAGACTTTGCTCGATGGTGGGCCACACGGGGGGCACAGGCGCTCCTCAACAACACTCCGCCGTCATCCTGCGGAGGTCGCGCGCTCGCGCGCGACCGTCTCGAAGGATGGCCACACGCACGGAGCGTGCTTCCATCCTTCGAGACGCCGGCCTGCGGTCGGCTCCTCAGGATGACGCCGAGTTTGTTGCACCGCTGGATGAACCATAGTCGCTCCGCGTGGGCACCCCGCGGGACGAAGTGCCCGCGGGCCACCCTACAATTTGTGCGTCACCTGACGCACCGCATGCAAGATCGATTCCGCCGTGGCCGGCGCGTCGAGCGGCACCGGCACGCCCGGATTAAGGCTGTGGATGGCGTCGGCGATCGCCGCGAACACGGAAATCGCCAGCATGAGCGGCGGCTCGCCCACCGCCTTCGAGCGGTAGATGGTCTCTTCCCGGTTGGCGCCGTCGAACAGCGCCACGCGGAAATCGGCCGGCACGTCGGACGCGCACGGGATTTTGTAGGTCGAGGGCGCGTGCGTGAGCAGGCGCCCGTCGGCATCGAACACCAGCTCTTCACAGGTGAGCCAGCCCATCCCCTGCACGAAGCCGCCTTCGATCTGGCCGATGTCGATCGCCGGATTGAGCGAGCGGCCGGCGTCGTGAAGGATGTCGACGCGCTCGAGCTTCATCTCGCCGGTCGTGATGTCGACGAGCACCTCGGAACAGGCGGCGCCGTAGCTGAAATAGAAGAACGGACGGCCTTTGCCTTTCTCCGCATCCCAATGGATCTTGGGCGTGCGGTAGAAGCCGGTCGAGGAAAGTGAAATGCGCGCGAGATAGGCCTGCCGCACCAGGTCGGCGAACGGGATCGCCTCGTTGTTGACGAACACCTGATTCTCGCGGAAGGAAATGCGCTCGGGCTCGACCCCGAACTTCTCCGCCGCGAAGGAAACGAGCCGCGCCTTGATGGCGCCGGCTGCCGCCTGCGCGGCCATGCCGTTGAGGTCGGAGCCGGAGGACGCCGCGGTCGCCGAGGTGTTCGGCACCTTGCCGGTGTTGGTGGCGGTGATCTTCACGCGGTCGAGGTCGACGCCGAACTCCTCCGCCACCACCTGGGCGACTTTCACGAACAGCCCCTGCCCCATCTCGGTGCCGCCGTGATTGAGATGGATCGAGCCGTCCTGATAGACGTGCACCAGCGCGCCCGCCTGGTTGAGGTGGAGCGTGTTGAAGGAAATCCCGAACTTCACCGGCGTGAGCGCAAGCCCGCGCTTGAGCGTCGCGCTCGCCGCATTGAACGCGGCAATGGCCGCGCGGCGCGCGCGATAGTCGGACGAAGCCTCCAGCTCCTCGATCAGCTCCGGCAGGATATTGTCGCTCACCTGCATGCCGTAGGGTGTCCCGTCGCGGCCTTCGCCGTAGAGATTGCGCTTGCGCACGTCGAGCGGATCGAGCCCGAGCGACCAGGCGATGGCGTCGATCACGCGCTCGATCGCCATCATGCCCTGCGGGCCGCCGAAGCCGCGAAACGCGGTGTTGGAAACCGTGTGAGTCTTCAGGCGGCGCGTGAGAATATCCGCGGCGGGGAGGAAATAGGCGTTGTCGGCGTGCAGCAGCGCGCGGTCGTTGATCGCCCCGGAAAGATCGACCGAGTAGCCGCAGCGCGAGGCCATGTCGAAGTCGACCGCGGCGATGCGCCCGTAGCGGTCGAACCCGGCGCGGTAGTCGGCGCGGAAGTCGTGGCGCTTGCCGGTCATGAGCATGTCGTCGTCGCGGTCGAGCCGGATTTTGCACGGCCGGCCGGTGACGTGGGCGGCGAGCGCGGCAATCGCCGCCCATTGCGCGGCTTGCGTTTCCTTGCCGCCGAAGGCGCCACCCATGCGGCGCACCTCGACGGTGACGGCCGCGTTGGGCAACGCGAGCATGTGGGCGATGATGTGCTGCAATTCGCTCGGATGCTGGCTCGAGGTATGGACCAGCATCTCGTTCTCGCCCGGCACGGCGAGCGATACCTGCCCTTCCAGATAGAAATGCTCCTGGCCGCCGATGCGCAGCGTGCCCGATACCTGCCGCTCGCTCGCGGCGAGCGCAGCGGCGGCATCGCCGGTGACGAACGCACGGTCGGGAAGCACGCGCGAGGCGGCCGCGAGTGCCGCGTCGATCGTCACCAGCGGCGGCTCCGCTGCGATCTCGATCTCCGCGAGCCGCGCCGCGCGGCGCGCGGCATCGCGCGTTTCCGCCGCGACCGCGAACAGCACCTGGCCGTGAAATTCGACCGCGCCGTCGGCGAACATCGGATCGTCGCCGGCGATTGGGCTCACGTCGTTCTTGCCCGGGATGTCGGCCGCGGTGAGCACGGCGACCACGCCGGGCGCGCCGCGCACCGGGGCAAGATCGAGCCTCTTCACCCGGCCGCGGGCGGCGGGCGCGCCGCCGACCGCGAGATGCAAGGTGCCGGCCGGCTCGCGCATGTCGTCGACGTAGAGCGCGCTCCCGCGCACGTGGCCGACGGCCGAATCGTGCGCGCTCGCGACGCGGACGACGCGCAACGGCGCTTCGCCCGCGATGTCAGGTAGCGGCCGCATCGACGTGCTCGCGCCGGCCGACCACGCGCGTGTGCGCCGACGGCGTCCCGGCGATTTCGCCGAGCGCCTTCTTAAGCAGCGCCTGCGCGGTGGCGCGGCGATACTCGGCGCCCGCGCGCATGTCGGAAATGGGCGTGAAATCCTCGCCGAGCGCGGCGAGTGCCGGCCGCCAACTCGCGGGATCGCGCAGGTCGGCGCCGCGTAGCGCCGCCTCGGCGGCGCGGGCACGCTTGGGCGTCGCCGCCATGCCGCCGAACGCGATGCGCGCGCCCGCCACACGCGCGCCGTCGAGCACGACCTTGAACGCGCCCATGACGGCGGAAATATCCTGATCGAACCGCTTGGAGATTTTGTAGCAGCGCAGATATTCGTTCGCGCCGAGCCTGGGCACGCGCACCGAACGGACGAACTCGCCCGGCGCGCGGTCCTGCCTGCCGTAGGCGAGGAAGAAATCCTCGAGCGGCAGGCTGCGGGTGGCTTGCCCGCGTTGCAAGGTGAGGCTCGCCCCGAGTGCGATCAGCGCCGGTGGGGTGTCGCCGATGGGTGAGCCGTTGGCGATGTTGCCGCCGACGGTGCCGACCTCGCGGATCTGCACGCCGGCGAAACGGCGCATGAGTTCGCCGAGATCTGGATCGATCGCGGCGAGACGTGGCCGCGCCGCCCGATGGGTGACGGTCGCGCCGAAGACGATCGCGTCCGGGCTTTCGTCGATCGTATCGAGCCCGCGCACGCGGCCGAGCCAGATGATCTTCGCCAGCACGCGCAGCTGTTTGGTGATCCACAGGCCCACGTCGGTCGCGCCGCCGACGAGCACCGCGTCGGGGTGGGCGAGATAAAGCTTGGCGAGCGAGTCGATGCTCGCCGGCGCGGCAAAGAACGTCTCGTCACCGGTGATGAGGTCCTCGCCGTCGTCGAGCGCCGCCAGCGCCTGCCGAACGTCGGCTTCATCGGCCTTGAAGCGGTCGGCGGCTTCGCCAGCGCATGCCGCGAGCGCCGCGTCAACGATCGGCCGGTAGCCGGTGCAGCGGCACAGGTTGCCGGCGAGCCAGTCGTTGACGGCGGTGCGGTCGGGAGCGCCGGTGCGCGCGGCGTGGTAGAGCGCGAACATCGCCATGACGAAGCCGGGCGTGCAGAAGCCGCACTGGGATCCGTGCCGCTCCACGAGCGCCCGCTGGACCGGGTGAAGGTCGTTGCCGGCCGCGAGGTCCTCGACGGTGATGATCTCCGCCGCGTCGGCCTGACCGGCGAGGAGGATGCAGGCGTTGACCGGCTGATAGACCAGCCGGTCGCCGACGAGCCGGCGCAGCACCACGGTACAGGCGCCGCAGTCGCCCTCGGCGCAGCCTTCCTTGGTGCCGGTCGCGCGTTCGGTCAACCGCAGATAGTCCAGTAGCGTCAGGGTCGGCGATGGGTGGTCGAGCCGGACCGGCGTGCCGTGTCGCAGAAAAGCAATCTCGCGACGCATCTTTCCAAAGACCTGTGCGCCGCATCATCCGCCAAAACGCCGGACAGCAGAAGACCGTAATTGGGGGCAGTGATTGCCCAAAAGGGGGGCAATCGCCGTCATTGCGAGGCGCGTGGCGCCGAAGCAATCCAGGGCCTCACCCGGTTTCCTGGATTGCTTCGTCGCGCTTCGCGCTCCTCGCAATGACGAGGGGGCCCCTAGCCCCTGGCGCGTGTCGTTACGTCAAGGCGATGCGCGATCAGCAAAAAACCCAAATTTTTGTTGCAGAATTACAACAAGTGTAAAAATTCGGACACACCGTCGGACCGCGCTGTCGACGCTGTTCAATAAAACGGCTTGAAAAAATTCATCGCTGGCGACCCGCGGCGGGGGCAGCCGGTGCGCGCGGCAGTTTGCATTTATCTTAATGATTTCAATCGATTAGCGCTAACCGACGGGTTGCGGCCGAAGGTGCCTCCAGTCGCGGAAGCCGTTGTCCGTCCACAAAGAATCGGCGCTCTGCCGAAATAAAAATCACATCGCTGCAAAAATTTGCGGCTTTCCCGATTCGACCAATCGCGAATAAATCATGACACGGGGAGCCGGGGATTTGGGGGACGTGTCATGAAACTGCGATCCATGCTGCTTGCCGGCGCCGCCGCCTTGGCCTCGACCGGCTATGCCGCCGCCGCCGACCTGCCGCTCAAGGCACCGGAGGCGCCGGTGCTTCCGTTCTTCTTGGTCAACGACACCTCGATCAGCTACACCTACTACGCGCGCGCGACCAATGCGGGCCTGCCGGGCAGCAGCGGTACCGTGCCCGGCGGCATCGTCGGAACAAGCGATACGTTCCCAAGAAATCTGATGAGCATCGATCACTTCGATGTCTGGGCTTACGGCGCGAACTTCATCCACGCCGAATTCGACCAGTACGGCAACGCCGATCCATCAATGGGCATACCCGGTGCCCAGGGCAGCAGGGAGTTCTTCGCGGTTGCGCGCAGCACGTTTGGCTTGAACGAGATCACGCACAGCAAAGCCTTCAGCAACCCCTTCATCAAGAACGTTTCGATCGAGATCGGCGGCAACGCCGGCGTTCAAGACGAGTTCCTCGACGAGCACACCACGGTCGGCATGATCGGCTTGCAGTGGGCGCTCAATCTGCCCGGAGTCGTGAACGTCTCGCTGATGGCCGAGAAGGAATATACGCGCAACACGTTTAACTCGTGCGGAAACGCAGGGTTCGGCGTTGCCGTGGTCAATCCCTTCACCGCCCCGCCGGGCGGCTGCAACTTCGGCCTTGGCCCCTTCAGTGGCAACCGCGAGTTCCAGCCGACCTGGAGGGTCGAGACGTTCGTCTCCGAGCCTCTCACCTTCCTCTCGCCGTCCGTGCCGCTCACGTTCCAGAACATCCTCAACTTCATCGGCCCGAAGGGCACCGGCATCTCGCAGGCGAACCTGCTGGCGGCCTGCGGCAACACGGCAACCTGCCTTGCCGACGCCGAGACCAAGGTGGAAGTGTTCGAAGACATGCGTCTCACGCTCGACACCTCCCAGGTGTTCTGGGGCAAGAAGGGCATCTGGGACACCTATATCGGCTACCGGTACTGGTACAACAAGTTCGGCACCGACCATAATGCGCCGCTGTTCTCGCAGATCGCACCCGGATCGTCGATCGAAAGCACGGCCTACGCGGGAATGACCTATCACTTCAA
>Ga0210408_10002131_pt1 | contig 19624 bp, 10 predicted proteins | sample IncBWH4MmetaG_FD_155471 | JGI IMG/M metagenome (GOLD analysis project Ga0210408, IMG submission 155471) | Forest soil microbial communities from Barre Woods Harvard Forest LTER site, Petersham, Massachusetts, United States - Inc-BW-H-4-M | ecosystem: Environmental > Terrestrial > Soil >...
CAGGGGCATGTATGCTGCGCCGGGTCGCGCTTGCTGATGCAGGAAAGTGTAGCGGAGGCGCTGATCGGCAAAGTCCGCGAACGCATGAGTACACTGCGCGTCGGAGCGCCGCTCGACAAAGCGATCGATATCGGGGCCATCGTCGCGCGCGTTCAGTTGGAGCGAATCCAGCGCCTGGTGGATCAAGGTATTGCGGAAGGCGCCACCTGCTGGCAACCGCCTTCGCTGGTCATGCCGTCGCGCGGATTGTTTTTTCCCCCGACATTATTGAGCAATGTGCATCCGGCGTCGACCGTGGCGCAGCAGGAGATTTTCGGGCCGGTGCTGGCAGCGATGACCTTCCGAACTCCGCGCGAAGCGGTGGAGCTGGCAAACAATACGGTATACGGGCTGGCGGCCAGCGTTTGGAGCGAAAGCATCAACGTTGCGCTTCACGTTGCCGCGCAATTGAAAGCCGGCGTGGTGTGGGTGAACAGCACAAACCTCTTCGACGCGGCTTGCGGATTCGGCGGCTACAAAGAAAGCGGGTATGGCCGCGAAGGCGGCCGGGAAGGTTTGTTCGAGTATCTGGAACCGGAGTGGTTCAAGAACGCTCCGCGATTGGCAACAAAGCCGGCGGCGATCGAGCAGCCGCCGGAGCAGGGAATCGATTTCGCGGCACCGCCGATTGATCGCACCGTGAAATTGTACATTGGGGGAAAGCAGGCACGGCCGGACTCGGGTTACAGTGTCGAGGTGCGTGCCGCAGATGGCCGGCTGCTAGGCGAGGCTCCGCTCGGCAATCGCAAGGATATTCGCAACGCGGTGGAGGCCGCTCGCAAAGCGGATGGTTGGGCCAAGACTACCGCGCACAATCGCGCGCAAGTGTTGTATTACGTCGCTGAAAATCTTTCGCAGCGCGCGGAGGAAATCGCGGGCCGTTTGGCTGCTGTGGTCGGCAAGAAGCAAGCCACCGCGGAAGTCGGGCGAGGAATCGAGCGTGTTTTTTCCTATGCGGCTTGGGCAGACAAATATGACGGCGCGGTTCACAATCCGCCATTCCGCAGTATTGCGCTGGCGATGCAGGAAGCGGTCGGCACCGTGGGGATTGTCTGTCCCGCCGACATGCCATTGCTGGGTTTATTGTCGCTGGTGATGCCAGCGATCGCGATGGGAAACACGGTCGTTGCGATTCCTTCGGAAACTTATCCGCTTATCATCGGCGACTTGTATCAAGTCTTTGAAACGAGCGATTTACCCGGCGGCGTTGTCAACATGGTTTCCGGGCGGGGCGATGAATTGATGAAAGTGCTGTCGGAACATGACGACATCGACGCAATCTGGTCGTTTGCAGGCGAGGCCAGCAGTGCAGCGGCAAAGTCGCTGTCGGTGGGGAATCTCAAGCAAGTCTTCAGCAATGAAGGCCGGGCCATCGATTGGTTTAGCACTGCACAGGCCGAAGGCCGATGGTTTCTCCATCATGCCACGCAGGTGAAGAATATCTGGGTACCTTACGGCGAATAAGCAAGCCGGCTGGCGGCAGTCTGGGTCTCCGATACTCCCGGCACATATTTTCCGGGTTCATCCAATAGGTTGAACTTTGCAGAATGTACCAGCTCCGCCGTCCGTGATTTCGAACCCTCAGCAGGAGAACTCCGCCCTGATCTTGCAGGACGAGAATCTCTGGTACAAGGACGCCGTCATTTACCAGCTTCATGTGCGGACCTTTTGCGACAGCAATGGCGACGGCGTTGGCGATTTTCGCGGTTTGACAGGCAAACTCGACTACCTCCAAGAGCTTGGCATCAACGCCGTCTGGCTGTTGCCCTTTTATCCTTCGCCGCTGCGTGACGATGGCTACGACATTGCTGACTACACTTCTGTGCTTCCGGCGTACGGAACGCTGCAGGACTTCAAGGATTTTCTTGCCGCTGCGCACAACCGCCGCATTCGTGTAATTACGGAGATGGTCGTCAATCACACCTCCGACCAGCATCCGTGGTTTCAAGAAGCCCGAAGCTCGCGCGATAACAGCAAGCGCGATTGGTACGTGTGGAGCGACACAGACAGCCGCTATCAGGGAGTGCGCATCATTTTTCCGGGCACGGAGATGTCCAACTGGGCTTGGGATCCCATTTCCAAATCGTACTACTGGCATCGTTTTTTTAGTCATCAGCCCGATCTGAATTACGACAATCCTGCGGTTCGCGAAGCGATGTGGGAAGTGATGAAGTTCTGGCTCGACACCGGCGTCGACGGCTTTCGCCTGGACGCCGTCCCTTATCTCATCGAGCGCGAAGGTACATCCTGCGCAAACTTGCCGGAGACTCATGAGATTATCCGCGATTTTCGCAGGCGCATCGACGCTGCGTATCCGGGCAAAATGTTGCTGGCGGAGGCCAATCAACGGCCGGCTGATATTCGCTCTTATTTCGGAAATGGCGACGAGTTTCACATGGCGTTCCACTTTCCGCTGATGCCGCGGATGTTCATGGCCGTGAAACTGGAAGACCGCAAGCCGATCATCGAGATTCTGGAGCAGACCCCGCAAATTCCAGACACTTGCCAGTGGTGCATCTTTTTGCGCAACCACGACGAATTGACCCTCGAGATGGTCACCGATGTCGAGCGCGACTACATGTATGACGAGTACGCGGTGGATAAGGCTATGCGCATCTACCTTGGCATTCGCCGCCGCCTGGCGCCCATGATGGAGAACGACCGCCGGCGCATGGAGCTCTTGAGCGGCCTGCTCCTCTCCCTGCCGGGAACTCCGGTCATTTACTACGGGGACGAAATCGGCATGGGTGACAACGTTTATCTGGGCGATCGAAACGGAGTGCGCACGCCGATGCAATGGAATGGCGGATGGAATGCCGGTTTCTCTTCCGCGGACCCGGAGCGGCTGTATTCGCCGTTGATCTCTAATCCCGTTTATGGCTACCAGGCGATCAACGTGGACTCGCAGAGGCGGTCGGCGCATTCACTACTGTCATGGACCAAGTCAGTGATTCAGACACGGAATGCCTTCCGCGTGTTCAGCCGTGGCTCGATTGAGTTCCTGAATCCTTCGAACCACCGAGTGCTCGCTTACGTGCGCTGCCTCGGCGAAGAAAAAGTGCTGGTGGTGAACAATCTTTCCAGCTCAGCGCAGGCTGTGGAGCTCAATCTTCAGGCGTACAAGAAGCACATTCCGATCGAGATGTTCGGCAGAAACCTATTTCCCCGCATTGGGGACCTGCCGTACCTCTTGACTTTAGGTCCCTACCAGTTTTACTGGTTCCGTCTCCGTCGAATTTGATTTTGTGGATTGGTGCCGCCCGGATTGTCCGGACCGCGCGTTAACCGTAGCGTACCAAGGAGCGCAAAGCGATTGGCTGAAGAAAGTTTTCTCGGGGACGATTTTCTTCGCCAGTTGATGAGCGTTGGCGAGGTCGACCTGCTCGTGGGGGTTCCGACCTACAATAACGCGTCCACCCTCGGGCAGACGCTGTACGGCGTCGAAGAGAGCCTCCGTCAGAATTTCGTTCGCGAACGAGCGGTCATCCTGAACGTAGACGGTGGGTCCACGGACGAGACTCGGCAGCTGTTTATGCAGAGCGCCGAGCGAAGTGACGCCGGCCATAGAGGTCTGACGTCGTTACGCACGATCCACCGTATTTCTTGCGAGTACGGTACGGCGCCGTCGCATGGCCTGGCGTTGCATAACATTGTCGCTGCCGCCGATCTGCTGCGCGCGAAGGCGTGCGCCGTTATTTCGCCCACCACAACTAATTTGACGCCGTCCTGGGTGGTGAACTTGCTGCGGCCGGTCTACCGCGAAAGCCTTGATTTTGTTGCTCCTCTTTATGCGCGGAGCCGATTTCAAGGGTTGCTGGCCCGCAATCTGCTTTATCCCATGAGACGGGCGATTTTCGGGCAGCGCATCCGTGAGATTTACTGCGAAGAATGGGGATTCTCTGGCCGGTTGGCGAGCCAGTGTCTAGAGAAAGATGTATGGCGCGAAGAAGCGGTTCGCGCGCGTCCCGAAGCTTGGATGGCCATCACAGCGATCGGTGGAGGGTTGAAGTGCGGCCAGTCTTTTGTGGGACCCAAAATGGCGCCCCCAACAGGAACGGACATCGTGGAGATTATTCGCCAAACCGTTGGCAACTTTCTCTGGTGCATGGAAACAAATCAGCCGCAGTGGTTGAGCCGGTCCGATTCGCAACCGGTTCCGACTTTTGGCCCCGACCACGAATTATCGTTGGATGGCATCCCGCCAAGCCAGGAGAAGATTTTCGAGCTGTTTCGCAGCGGCGTCAGTGAATTGGAGCCGATTCTCGCTTCGATTCTGGCGCAGGACACGCACGCGCAGATCAAGGCCGTTGCTTTGAGCGACCGATCGAAATTTCATTTCCCGCTCGCGTTATGGGTCAGGACTGTTTACGAGTTTGCGGCGTCCTATCATCATACGGTGCTCAATCGCGACCATCTCGTGCAGGCCTTGGTGCCCCTGTATCGCGGACAGCTCTGCTCCTTTCTGCTCGAACACGCCAATGCTTCAGCGGAAGCGATGGAAGCGCAATCGGAGCTTTTGTGCCGGGAATTCGAACGCCAAAAACCGTATTTAGTCGAAAGATGGAAACTGAAACGTTGAGGTGCAGCCATGAAGGAAGTAATTATCCAGGGACTCAGACAGGCTTACAGCAATCTTGTGCACATGTTTGCCGAATTCTTGCCGCGCCTGTTGGTCATGCTGGTGATTGTTATCGTCGGTTTGCTGGTGGCTTATGTGTTGAGGGCGATTTTGCGTGCGTTACTGCACGTCACGAGGCTCGATCGGTTGTCCGAAGAAGCCGGGGCTTCGCGCTTCCTGCGCATGGCTGCCCTTCCCTCCATGACCGAGCTGCTGAGCCGTTCGCTGTTTTGGGTGACGTGGTCAGGCTTTATTTTGATCGGGATCAGCGTCCTGGGAGTCGCGGGCCTTCAGGAACAGATCTCGAGATTGTTCTTACTGTTGCCGGCGATCTTCATAGCCATTTTGATTCTGTTCGTAGGGCTGGTGACCGCTAATTTCCTCTCGCGCGCGGCACTTCTCGCCGCGGTGAATGCCGGCTACGCCTCCCCGAAGTTGCTGAGCTGGTCCATCCGATTCGTCATTTGGGCTTTGGCCGTTTCCATGGCGCTGGAACAGGTCGGCGTCGCGCGGCAAACCGTGCTTGCGGCGTTCTCCATCGTGTTCGGAGCTTTGATGCTCGGACTGGCGATCGCCTTTGGTTTGGGCGGCAGGGAATTGGCTCGCGACTTTCTGGAACGAAACCTAAGCGACAAGAAAAAGGTAAAATACGAGGAACCCCAGCCACTGTGAACAGCTTTGTATGTGGTTCCTCAGGCGCCGTTCTTATTTGGTCGGCGCTTCTTAACCATCAAGTGGAGATTGTGATCTCTAAAGGAAGCGGCAGCCGACAGCGGATCTACTTCCGCCGTAAGATTCGCGGCGAGAAAAATCTCTCCTCCGCCCTGTTCTGCCGGTTCCGAGCAATCCTGTCCATTGCTGGCTTTCCTTGCCCGCACGAGCACGCGCGTTGGCCGAACCACAAGTTGCAGGTCCTGCCCGGAAGCGTCTGGAATGGAAGCGTTGAGCGTCACCCAACTCCCAGACTCCCGAATCTGTGCTCCGGAGCGCAAAGTCTCTGATTCCGCACGCAACCAGTTGGCGTCGTCATTCCCGGGCTCGCGTCCTGATTGCTCGAACAGTAGGTACGCTCGGTCACGGATTTTTCCGTAAACCGCTTGCTCCAGTTCTTCCGCCTCGCGTCCATCGATGAAACTTGGAGTGGCCGAAGCCAGTTGCGGTGCTGAACGAAACGCCATTTTTGCCGCGGGCATTTACCACCTCAGCGCACGACGTTCATTCGCGCGTGCGAGCGACGCTGCTCCCGAGGCTGAAGGTGGCCCGCAGCTCTTAGTCGCCTTCGTGCCCCTTCGGTAGTTGTGTCTTGATGTCATACTTTTGATTCGCTCGCACTTCGATTTCCGTGTTGAACGACTCGTATCCCGGCAAGGTGATCTTGATGTGGTGCTTGCCTGGGCTGAGGAGCATGGCCCGGCCCGCGCCTCCAAATTCGTGTGCGTGCCCCGCAAACTGGTCGTCCACGAAAACTGCCGCCCGATCCGGATCAATCGCGAGCTTGACCTCCGCGGTCACGCTAGGGTATTGCGCCCGGGGATCCTTGGCCATCGAAATGCGCAAGGTCTGCACTGCATTCGGGTCGACGCTGATTGTCTGCTCCACGGACTGGTAACCCGCTTCGCGCACGGATATCTCGTGCTCGCCAGGTAACAGCAGCAGTTTCTTCGACCCCTTCAATTCGTTCACGTATCCGACGTACTTGCCGTCCACCCACACGCCCGCGGTCTTCGCCGCTCCATTCTCGGGCTCGAAGCGAACCTCTCCGAGTATCTTGTTGTTACCAGCCGAGACTGGCAGCGCCATGCCGCACACCAACGCCAGGAATACCCCCGTTTTTCGCATTCTGGAAATTCTGGTCTGCATACGAAATTCCCGCCCCTCTCAAGTCAAGATTTGGCCCCTTGAAGCGGTGAGATGCAGGTGTCCAACCAACTGTGCATATCTCTGAGGCGGTCTAAGTTATTGCAAACAGGAGAGATAGAAACTCGCGTGAATGCCTGGCTTGGTACTAAAACGTATAAATCTTACGCGCTTTTTTGAATTAGCTCGCAATCCTCGGTCGTTCCTCTTCAACCGTCGAAGGTACATGCTTCCCAGGCGCCGGCCCCGAAGACTCTCTCACCACAAACTCAGGCTCGATCGCGATCTCCGGTTCATAACTTCCGCGCTCCTCGATGCGCTCAATAACCGTTTGTGCCGCGATCTGCCCCATCCTCAATAATGGCTGCCGCACCGTGGTGAGAGCCGGGTTCGCAAATGCTGCACCTGGGATGTCGTCGAATCCCACCACCGACACGTCTTCCGGGACTCGCAAACCCGCTTCGCGGAACGCCCAAATTGCTCCGATCGCGGAAATATCGTTGTAAGCGAACACCGCAGTGAACGGCCGCCTCCGCTCCAGCAGTCGCTTGCCTACCGGGTAACCGATCGCCGGCGTCGAATCCGTTCCTTCGATTTGTACGGTCAACTCCGGGTGAATGCGTACGCCAAGCTCTTCTGCCACTTCTACAATCGCATCCCAACGAACAACGGAATCGGAACTGAAGGTTTGACCCTTCAGGAACGCGATTTCTTCGTGGCCGAGATTTTGCAAGTGCTGCAAAGCCATCCTCGCCGCGCGCTTGTGGTCAAGCACAATGTTCGTTACGCCAGCCACCCGCTGATGGCCCGCCACTGCCACCGTTGGCAGCGCCGGCTGTTCCGTGATGGAAGTATCCACCGTAATGAAGCCCTCCACACCGCGCGATTGCAGCATCTGCGCATACGTTTGCAACAGTTTCTTGTCGTGCCGGTGAATGACGGTCAGGAAAAAGAAATTGTTCTGCCGCAGATGCTGCTCGATTCCGCTGATGATCATCGAGCCATACGCGTCGCCGATCTCCTCCGCGATAACACCAATGGTGAACGTGCGTTTCAAGCGGAGCGATCGCGCGAAAAAGTTCGGCCGGTAATTTAGCTCCCGCGCCGCCTCCAGGATTCGTTGCTTGGTGTGTTCCGGAATAGACCGCGCCGCCGCCGAATTATTCAGAGCCGCGGACACCGTTCCCGGCGTCAGGTTCACGTGCTCCGCAATCGTCTTCAGGGTGACTCGTTCTGGTTTGCGGACGCCTGGCCTATGCTTGCTTGCCGTCTTCATCGGCTCCTCGACTAAACTCGCTCCATCGCCAGGGTTCAGCCTAATTCTTGCTTCTAGCGCACCCGAATTGCCCTATATGCCCAAGAATCAACATGCTGCGCGTGTCCGGCCTTTCTTAAGACATCCCGGGGGAACCCACCTTGGCACGCCGAAAGTACCTGCCTCCTGCCTGCCTTCCCTCGGTCGCAATCGCGTTACCTAAGCGCTATAGAGCAGCCCCGTCCGAGGGCCGGCAAGGGCACCGGCCCGACTTCGCCGTAGAATAACATTATTTTTCTTTGGAATATCATTATTTTTGCTTGACAAGCTTTCCGAGCAGGGCTATATATCAGCCCTAGTAGAAAAGTATTAGCTTCTTTTTTGCAGTTTTTTGGTGGGTCCTTATCTCAATTCGGGGTGGGTTGAGTACGGAAATTCATCCGATAAAACGCGTCGCCTTTCTTAGCCTTGCGCCGCGCTTTGCTCGGTTGAACCAATTCTTCGAGGTGGGTGAACGAATGAAGAATCAAGCTTCTCTGTTGTCCGGCGTAATTAATTTCCACACGATCTTGGCGCTGTGCTGTGCTCTGCTGCTCATGCTCGCCGCTTCCAGCGCCGTGCAGGCGCAAGTCGTAACCGCGTCCGTGCGCGGCACGGTCATGGACCCGTCGGGCAGTGTAATCGCGGGTGCAGAAGTTACCATACTGAACGCGGACACTGGCTTCTCGCGTTCCGTGAAATCTGGAAGTGACGGCGAGTACAACTTCACGGACTTGCCGCTTGGTACTTACAGGATCCGCGTCTCTCATTCCGGCTTCAAGGGTTCCGAGCAAACAGGTATCGTGCTTCACGTCAACGACAGCTTGGTCGTGAACGTGACCATGGCCATGGGCGCAGTGAACGAGATGGTGACCGTCGAGGCTTCCCCAGTCGCCGTGGAGACCACGAACGGCGAACTGACCGGTTTGGTGGAAGGGCAACAGGTCAGAGAACTGCCGCTTAACGGCCGCAACTTCATGGAGTTGGTTACCTTGATGCCTGGCGTGTCCGCAGGTGAGGGGTTCAGTTCGCAGGACAAAGGCATTAAGGGAGGTTCGGACCTTTCCATCAGCGGAGGCCCCTCGAACGGGAACCTCTTCTTGGTCGACGGCGGCAACAACAACGACACCGGGTCAAATCGCACGATCCTCATTTACCCGTCGGTTGACTCGATCGAAGAGTTTAAGATCGAACGCAATAGCTATGGAGCACAGTTCGGCCTATCCGCTGGCGGACAGGTCAGCATTGTCACGAAGTCAGGGAGTAATGACTTCCACGGCTCTGTCTACTACTTCGGTCGAAACGATAAGCTGAACGCCTACGACACCATCTTGAAGGGCAACAGTGCACCGGGCGTCACGCCGGCGAAAAACAAACTTCGCAGGAACGATTTCGGCTACACCGTTGGTGGGCCCGTCAAGAAAGACAAAATCTTTTTCTTCTGGTCCCAAGAATGGAACCGCTCCATCGAAGGAAACGTCCGGACGGCTCATGTGCCGACCCTTGCGGAGAGGGCCGGAAACTTCTCCGATATCGCGGCTTGCCCCGGCGCTTCAGGCTTTCCCGCTGCTCCTGGCCTAATTGATCCCGATCCTACTAATCCGAATCCATTTACTGCCGATCCCTCGACTCCAGGAATCATTGATGTAATCCCACAGGCGCGCATCAGCCCCGTATCACAGGTGCTCATGAAGCAGTATCCTGCACCGACAAACTCGAATGCCTGCACCTTCAACAATTGGACCAAATCCTTGAATGTGCCCACTTACTGGCGGGAAGAGAATATTCGCGGCGACATAAATCTGACCAAGTCTCTCACCCTCATGTTAAAGTACACTCGCGACTCTTGGCAGATCGGTCCGCCATCTGCTGGATTCGGATGGGGAGACAATCCCCTTGGGGTAATTGATGAGGGCTGGCAGCAGCCCGGCAGCATCGCCACTGCCAAATTGAGTAAGACAATCGGTAGCAAGGCTGTAAACGACTTCCAGTTTAGCTACTCTACGAATAGTATCACCATAACCCAAGCCAACCCTACGCTGGTAAAGCAACTGAATGATGCCATCCCCACGTTTTTCCCCGTCTCGGGCAAGAAGTTTGGCGACCAGGGACCGAGCGTTTGGTACTCCGGGTGGGGCAACGCGCACCTCCCCAGCGTTTGGACGATTGCCCCATGGCAGAACCAACAGGATCTCAACACCTGGCAAGACGACTTCTCGATCGTTAAGGGCCGCCATACCTTGAAGTTCGGCGGCATCTACAGTAGGAACTTGAAGGACGAACAATCCCCGAATGCGGAATTTGGAGCCATCAATGGTGGGGTTGTCGGATACAATGGCTGCCAGAAACTTACGCAACCCGGTTGCGCTAACGCTCCGAAAGATGCAAAGGGCAATGGCATTTTCAAGACGGGATACGATGTCGCAGACAACATACTGCGCAACATGGCTGTCCCGTGGAGTGAGACTGCCTCGATTTTCACCAACGACATCCGTTGGCGAAATTACGAGTTCTATGCCGACGACAACTGGCGCGTAAACAACAGGTTGACCGTGGAATTCGGTGCTCGCTGGTCCATGCTACCGAACCCGTATTTTGAGGATGACCGCTACACGACCTTCAACCCCTCCGCCTTCAATCCGGCGCTCGGTAACGCTCCTTGCAACGGTTTGCTGTATTCGCCCAACGCACCCAATCCATGCCCCGCAGGCACTGGTGGGGTCGCGGGTCCAAATCGATCGCTGTGGAATAACAACTGGCACACTATCGCGCCACGGCTCGGCGTAGCCTTTGATCCTACGGGACGAGGCAAGTGGGCGATTCGCGGTGGCGCCGGACAATTCTTTAACCGTGACCGCTTGCATGCGTTGCAAATCGGAGGTTCCAATCCGCCTTTCGTGCAAAACTTCACAGATCTGACCGGTAACGGAAGATTTCTGGACAATACAAATCCGACTCCGGCCTGCGCCGCAAATTGCTTTGGCACGGGACTGGGTCTTCCTTCCAACGGGAATGAAACCAGCCACCAGGTGCCGAACAGTTGGCAGTGGAACTTGGCAGTTCAGCGAGAGCTTTGGAGAGACACCCGATTTGAGGTTGGATACGTCGGTAATCATACGATCGACTGGCTTAGCAAGGTCGACGCCAACCCGGTTCCGATCGCCGACCGTCTAGCCTATGCGCAGAGCAACGCCACCCTCGGTTCCGTCCGGCCTTTCAGCGCACTCGTCGGGAACAATTCGATCGCTTACTGGACGCGCCACGGTAGTTCGCACTACCACGCGCTGCAGACACTGTTCAACACACGGTTCCAACGCAACTCCGTGTTCCAGTTTTCTTATACTTGGTCGAAATTAATTTCCGACGCGCCTTTAGTGGATTCCCCAACCAACCTCGCGGTGGATGCCTTTAACCTGGGCGCGAGCAGGGGATTAGATCCACTCAACCGCGGGCATATCTTTGCCGCCAATCTCATCTACAACCTGCCGACATTACAAAGCTGGAACACCTTTGTCCGAACTGCGTTAGGTTCATGGGAAGCCGGTACGATCCTGAACTTTGCGGAAGGTCCGTCCATGGGCCCAGTCCTCGGGAGCGTTCCCAATGTTTCCGACCCCTCGGGCGTCGGCGGCGGGGGGGCGAAGAGTTCCGAGATGCCGCTTCGGGCGGTGGGTCAGCCTTGCCGGGGGAATCTCAAAAATGGGTTCCAATGGTTGAATCCCAACGCCTTTACCTTGACTGGCTTCCAACTCGGGACCACCACGGCCAATTCCGTGGGAGCCTGCACCGGTCCGCCAACAAGCACGGTAGACTTCTCAATGATGAAAAATTTCAGGGTTACGGAGAGAATCAAGGCCCAATTCCGAATGGAGTTCTTCAATCTCTTTAATCATCCGCAGTACTCAGCATCGTCGGTCGCGAATTTTGCCAACTCCCTGACTCCGAGTCTGGGCTTCAATTCCAACGGCGGCCCGGAGTTTCTCGATGCGTCTGGAAATGCGACGACGCTTGCCAATGCAAGGACACTCGCAAACCTTACCCCGGATCCCGGCTTCGCCCATGTCACACAGTCTCGTGAGACCGGCTGGCGGCAAATCCAGTACGCTCTGAAGTTCACGTTCTAGTCGAGGGTGCAACCCAAGTCTGAAGCGTCCCGCCTGGCACTCACCAGCCAGGCGGGATGCTTCGTTTTTAAGCAGGCGCAGCAAAATTTTTCGCTCGATTTCTTCGCCGAGAAAAAAAGCTCCATGCGTTAGAATGGACCTATGTTCGGTTATCCCTTAGGGCGTTTTCTTCTCCGGTTCTGTTCTTCCGCTCTCATTTACGTAGTTCCACAACTTGCTTTTGCGCAAGCTGGCGGGCCGCAGCGCGTTCCCGTTCCGCCGCCCCTCACAAAGCCAAACGCCTCCAAGCCCAAAGCCGATCGCAGCCTTCTGCCTCCCGTTCCCGTCTTCAAAGACATCGCCAAGCAAATCGGCGTCACCGGCGCGCACATCGCCGCTCCCGAAGCTCACTACGTCATTGACTCCACCAGCGGGGGCGCTGGGCTCTTCGACTGCGATGACGATGGCAGGCTGGATATCGTGTTGGTGAACGGCTCTACCGTCGAGGATTTGCTTAAAGGCGGCGATCCGATGGTCACCCTCTACCACCAGGAGGCCGACGGCACGTTCAAAGACATCACCGCCGCAGCCGGTCTGACCCGCAGGGGCTGGGGCATGGGCGTGGCCGTCGCCGACTACGACAACGACGGCAAGCTCGATCTCTTCGTCACCGGCTTCACCGGGAGCGCTCTCTACCGCAATCTCGGCAACTGCAAATTTGAAGACGTGACCGATAAGGCTGGCGTTCGCGGCAGCGGCTTCATGACCGGCGCCGCCTGGGGCGACTATGATCGCGACGGCTACGTCGACCTGTTCGTCTCTCGCTACTCGCACCTCGACCTCAACAACCTCCCGCAATTCGGCAGCAACAAATTCTGCCGCTACAAAGGCATCCTCGTGCAGTGCGGTCCCTGGGGTCTCGAAGGCGAAACCGACTTCCTCTACCACAATCGTGGCGACGGCACTTTCGAGGAAGTTTCCGTCAAAGCCGGCGTCCACGACGACATCGGCTACTACGGCCTCGGCGTCATGTGGGTCGACTATGACGATGATGGTTGGCCCGACCTCCTCGTCGCCAACGATTCTGTTCCCAACTATCTCTACCACAACAATCACAATGGCACGTTTACCGACGTCGGCATGCTCTCCGGCGTAGCCCTCAGCGGCGAAGGCATGGAGCTCGGCAATATGGGCGTCGACTGGGGCGACTACGACCACAGCGGCCGCCTCAGTTTTTTCGTCACCCATTTCGAGGAGCAGCCCAATTCGCTCTATCGCAACATGGGCGCAAAAGGCTTCGACGACGTGAGTTGGACTTCCGGCGTTGGCCAGCCCAGCTATCCCTATGTCGGCTGGGGCACCGGCTTTTTCGACATGGACAACGACACCTGGCTCGATATCTTCGTCGCCAACGGTCACGTCTATCCCCAGATCGACACGATCGACGTTGGCCCGCGCTACAAAGAACCGATGCTCCTGCACCGCAACAATCGCGATGGCACTTTCGACGAAGTCTCCAAGGAAGCCGGTCTGCAAGGCATGCCGCTCAGGTCGCGCCGCGGCGCCGCCTTCGGCGACATCTTCAACACCGGAAATGTCGACATCGTCCTCCTCAACGTTGGCGAGCCGCCCTCCGTGCTCCTCAACACCAATCGCGCCCCGTACCACCGCGTGCTCTTCAAGTTGATCGGCACAAAAAGCAATCGCGCCGCAATCGGCGCCCGCGTGACGATCCACGCCGCCAGCGTCAAACAGTTCAGCGAAGTCCGCGGCGGCGGCAGTTACCTCTCGCAGAACGATTTACGTTTGCATTTCGGTCTGGGCGTCGCCACAAAAATGGAATCGGTGGAAATTCGCTGGCCGAATGGCGTGGTCGAGACGCTCCAGAATGTGGCTGCCGATGCGATTTACACCATCGTCGAAGGCTCCGGCATCCGCGACATAAAACCTCTGCCGTCGCCCGGTGCCGCGATTGCGGCCGCGGGCCTCCATTAACGTTATGGATGTAGCAGATCGCCGAAAGCGCTTCGTTTCTTCAATCCGGTTTTCTTTTGCAGCGCTTCTGATTGCAGGCAGCTTTCAATATGCTGCAGTCGGGGTCGCGGCCGATAGTCCCGGCGAAGCGCTGAAGCGCCAATTCGACTCCGCCAAGTCCGCGCTTGCGGCTGGCGATCTCGCCCGCGCTCAAGACGACTACCACCTGACCATCGCGCTGGGACTCCGTCAGTTGGGCAATCTCTCCATGTCCGAGCAGCAATTTGATCAGGCCGCCACCCTGCTCGACGAAGCCATCAAGTTTTCTCCGGAAGACCCCGCTCTACAGCTGGAAGCTGGTATCGCTTGGTTCCGCAAGGGTGACACCAACAAAGCCGCCGAAATGATTCAGTCCGTGCTCCGCGCGCATCCCGACAATGCTCGCGCTCACAACATTTTCGGTCGTCTCTATCTCTTCAACGGCGATCTCGACGCTTCCATTGCCGAACTGCAAAAGGCCGTAGCGCTCCAAGACGATTTCGAGACCGCGTATTTTCTCGGCGTCGCTTTCCTTAAAGCCAAGAAAACTTCCGAAGCCGCCAACCTCTTTGCCAAATTGCAAGTGGCCATGGGCGATTCCGCCGCCCTCCACGTATTGTTCGGCCGTGCCTACACCGTCACGCATTTTCCGGAGCAGGCCGTCGCTGAGTTTCGCACCGCCGTCAAGCTCGATCCAAAGTATCCTCGCGCGCACGGTCTCCTCGGGTATTCGTACTTGGAGCTTTACGGTGAGCAGTCTTATCCCCAGGCGCGGCTGGAATTTGAGCGCGAACTGAAACTGCGCCCTGAGCAGTACTATTTCCTCATGCTTCTTGGCATCGCGACCGTTTCGCTTCGCGATTTTCCCGCCGCCGAGGCCACCTTAAAACACGCTATCCGTCTCAATCCCAATGAGCCAGGGCCATATCTGTATCTCGGTGAGACCTACAGCGAAACTCAACGCACCGTACTCGCTGTTCAGGCGTTGCAGAAGTACTTGAGCCTTGTTTCTCATCCGGAGGAAATGCCGCGCGACGTGAGTCGTGCTTATTATCTGCTGGGCCAATCCCTCATGCGCCTGGACCGCGTTGAAGAAGCCAAAAAGGCCCTGCTCAATTCGCAAAAATATCGCGAAGCAAAGTTCCGTTACGACGCCAAACACATCTTCGACGAAAAGCCCGGCACGGACGGAGCGGACAGTCGTGCCTCTGAACGTATTGAAGGCTTGCTCGCGACTTCTGCCCCTGGAGAAGACAACACGACCGAGGCGATTGCTCAAGGCGGAGTGCGACAGCCTGTTGCTAATGGCTCATCCGCTAACCAGCCACGGTCGGAGTCTCAGCCAGCGAAGCAATATCGCGCCTTCGCCTCGGAAATTCTTGCCAGCTCTTACAACGATCTTGGCGTGATGCGCGCGAAAAATTCCCAATTCGCCGAGGCCGCCGAATACTTCAAACAAGCCTATGTGTGGAACCCAACACTCTCTGGCCTCGATCGCAACTACGGTTTCGCCGCTTATCGTGCGGAACTGTATTCCGATGCCGTCCCTCCCCTCGAGCGCCAGCTCGCGGCCCATTCCGACGACGCCTTTGCCCGCCAGATCCTTGGTCTCAGTTATTTTGTTCAAGAAAATTATGAGAAAACCACCGGCGTCCTGCGCCCCTTATTGAACCATCCGCCGGACGACCCCGCATTACTCTTTGCCTGGGGCACCGCGCTCGTCCGCACCCGACAGTCCGTCGACGCCGCCAAAATTTTCCAGCACATGCTCCGACAAAACGATGCCAATCCTGGCGTCCACTTTCTTCTCGGCCAAGCCTACGCCCAGGACAAGGATTATCCCAACGCGCTCGGCGAACTGAAAGCCGCCCTAGTCCTGGATCCCAAGCTCCCGGAAGCTCACTACTACACCGGCTTGGTCTATCTGCACCAAACCGATTTCGACAACGCCGCAAAGGAATTTCGCGCCGAGCTATTGCTACGGCCCGCCGATCCGCTCACCACCTACCATCTCGCTTTCGCGCTCCTTTCCCAGGGCCAAGCCGAAGAAGCCGCCACGCTCCTCCGCGACGTGGTCAAGACCAAGCCGGACTATGAGCTCGCCTACTTTGAGCTAGGCCGCGCGCTCCTCCAGCAGGGCGACCTCGAAGGCGCCATCTCCAACCTGGAAACTGCAAAAAAGCTCCAGCCCGACCGCGACCTCACCTATTTCCAGCTCAGTCAGGCGTACCGCCGCGCCGGGCGCGCGCAAGACGCCCAGCAAGCCCTAGCCACTTACAAGAAAATGATCGAAGAAAGCCGCCAAAAAAAGCGCCAAAGTCTGGAAACCGAAACCCCTTGACCGCATTTCCCTTGCTTAGAATAACGATTTTATACTATAGTTTTGCCCATTAAGGCCCGGGCCGGTTCCTGGCAGAAACGGTCCTTCTGTACAGTCGAGGAGTCCTTCTATGAGTAAGCGGCTCGCACTTGCCTGCGTTCTAGCGCTCGCGTTCGTTTCGCTCGTCTCCAGCGTCCAAGCCAATGACGACATTCCCAAGGCGGCTTGGAAGCGCCCCATCGGTGCGCCCCTGGAAAACCCCGGCACGAAAAAGCCCACGCTCGACGCCCGCCATATCGACGACGGCTTCTGGCAAGGCGCCCCCGTCGGCGGCTTCGGTGCAGGCACTTTCTCGCGCACCTATCGCGGCGACTTCGCCCGCTGGCACATGAAAGCCGGCGTCCACAAATACCAAACCGTATGGGCCAATCAGTTTGCGATGTTTCAAAAATCGGAAGGCGACGCCGCCGGCATTGCGAAAGTTCTCACCGCTGCTCATCCCCCCGATCATTCCCTGAGCTCCTGGGATTGGGACTATCCCGTTGGTGCCGGTGATTATTACGCGCTCTATCCAAAGTCCTGGTTCGATTACCGCTGGGAAAAATTTCCCGCGCATGTCACAGTCGAGCAGTTTTCGCCCATCCTTCCCGACAATTACAAGGAAACGAGCTACCCTGTCGCCGTCTACCGCTGGCACGCCGAAAATCCCTCCAAGCATCGCGTAACCGTTTCTGTTTTGCTCTCCTGGGAAAATATGCTTGGCTGGTTTCGCACCTTCGGCCGCGATTTGCAGGGCGGAATCAACGACGGCAATCACAATGTTTTCCGCGCCGAGCCGTTTCCGAGCCTGCTGACAAACGCAAAAGAGACCGCCGGCCCTGTCGGCGCCATGAAAGGCATCATCTTCGATCGCAATCACCTCGGCCCTGTGCAAGACGAATGGGACGGACAATTTGCCATCGCCGCGCTTGAGTCTCCCGGCGTCGAGGTCTCCTACCAAACGACATTCGCTCCTGATCGCGACGGCAAGGAGATCTGGGCGCCCTTTTCAAAGGACGGCAGACTCGCCAACAGCAACGATGCTTGGACCAGCAGCGGCGAAAAGCTCGCTGGCGCGATCGCCGTCCGCTTCACTCTCCAGCCCGGCGAAACGCGCGTCATCCCCATGGTCATCGCCTGGGATTTGCCCATCGCCGAATTTGGCTCCGGACGCAAATGGAACCGCCGCTACACCGATTTCTACGGTGCCCAGGGCACCACCGCGTGGGCCATCGCTCGCGACGGCCTTGCCAACGCCTCCCCCTGGAGCGCAGCCATCGATGCCTGGCAAGCACCTTACGTCAATGACGAAACCAAGCCGCTCTGGTATCGCGGCATGCTCTTCAATGAGCTCTATCCTCTCGCCGACCTCGGTTCCTTTTGGGGCCGCCCCGTCGGTTCCAATCCGCAAACAACTCCTGTCTACTCCTTCATGGAGTGCTACGACTACCCCTATTACGAAACGCTCGACGTTCGTTTCTACGGCTCCATGCCGCTCCTGAAATTTTGGCCCGACCTCGAAAAAAACGTGATGCGCGAATTCGCTGCCACCGTCCCCCGGGAAGCCGCCGAAAAAATGGAATGGATCTGGAAAACCATTCATTCCGGCCAGCTTAGCTTCCGCATCCGCAAAGCTAAGGGCGCCGTTCCCCACGATCTCGGCGTGCCCGACGAAGATCCCTTCAAGCAAATCAATCAATTCAGTTGGCAGGACACCAATGGCTGGAAAGACTTAAATCCGAAATTCGTCCTGATGGTTTACCGCGACTTTGTCTTCACCGGCCGCAAAGACACGGCATTCTTGCGCAGCACTTGGCCCGCCGTGCAGGAATCGCTCGAGTATCTTCGAAAATACGATCACAACGGCGACGGCCTGCCCGAGAACGAAGGCTATCCCGACCAAACCTACGACGAGTGGGTTGTGCGCGGCGAAAGCGCCTATTCGGGCAGTCTTTTTCTTGGCGCCGTGCGTTCCGCCGAAGAAATCGCCAAGCAGCTCGGCGATTCCGCCGCCGTCACCAAATACCACGCCCTTTTCGCCAAAGCCCAAGCCAGCTATGTCAGCAAGTTGTGGAACAAAGAATATTTTCGCTACGACACGTCCAGCGAATATCGCGACAACATCCAAGCCGATCAACTCGCCGGTCAGTGGTATGCCAACATGACTGGCCTTGGCGACTTGGTTCCACGCGAAATGCAGCGCAGCGCCCTGCACAAAGTCTTTGATTTCAATGTCATGAAGTTCGCCGGTGGAACTATGGGCGCCGTCAACGGCATTGCTCCAGACGGCTCCCTTGTGAAAACCAATGAACAGGTCCAGGAAGTCTGGACCGGAACCACCCTTGGCCTGGCCGCGCTAATGCTCGGCGAAGGAATGAAGGACGAAGCCTACAAAACCGCCTGGGGCATCTACCACACCAGCTACGAAACCAAGGGCTATTGGTTCCGCACCCCTGAAGCTTGGGACATCACCGGCAACTACCGCGCTTCCATGTACATGCGCCCCGCCGCCATCTGGGCCATGGAAATGACCGAGCCCCCGAAGTGACGTCGCAGCGGCTCCACGTAGGGGTGCAGCACGCTGCGCCGCAGCTCGGCAGGCTGTGAGAAACATAGAAGTCGTCTGTAGCTAGGCTCGCGCCAACGCGAAACCAATTTTTGTCCGCTCTTTTCCCTACACTTCTTTTCGCCTTTGTGTATAATACCGCTTGGGTATACACGCGCTCACCGCCCCAAACGGCTAAGTCCTTTTAAAATAAATTTTTACAAGCAAACACCACTGTGCGCGTGCCTGCGTGTTTTCCGAATCTGTGCGCGGACTCGTCCTGAACTACTATTAAGCCCTTTAGAATGCTCAGTTACACGGCCTGTGCCTGTAACTCCTTTAGAATGCGCAGTTACAAAAAGAGGGGGAGGGGGCCTAACGCGGCAAACGCAACCGCGCCTCGCACCCACGGATTCCGCGCCGATTCTCCAGGGTCAGCGTCCCGCCGTGCGCCTCCGCGATCTGTCGGCTTAGTGCCAACCCGATCCCGGTGCCTCCCGGCTTCGTCGTGAAAAAGGGCACGAACACGTTGGCCGTATTCTGGATCCCAGGCCCGTCGTCCAACACCCAGACTTCCAGCTGCGAATCTTGGCTCGACCATCCCACGCTGGCCTGCGTCCCGCATTCCAGGACCGCATCGGCGGCGTTGTGCAGCAAGTTGATGAGGAGCTGCTCCAACTGGTCCGCATCCCCGGAGATCATCATTTCAGGACCCTCTTGGATTTTAACCTTCACGCGCGTTTCCAGCATTGCCACGCGCGCGACCCAATCCTTGACGCTGACTGGCGCGAGCTTG
>Ga0210408_10002132_pt1 | contig 19624 bp, 21 predicted proteins | sample IncBWH4MmetaG_FD_155471 | JGI IMG/M metagenome (GOLD analysis project Ga0210408, IMG submission 155471) | Forest soil microbial communities from Barre Woods Harvard Forest LTER site, Petersham, Massachusetts, United States - Inc-BW-H-4-M | ecosystem: Environmental > Terrestrial > Soil >...
CGGCTAAGGGGCTGGAGCGGACCGCGCAAGCCCCTTATAGGCCCGAGACGATCTTGGCCTTGATCGACTCGAACTCGGAGTCGCTGATGAGCTTGGCATCGAGCATTTCGCGCGCCTGGCGCAGCCGTCGAGCCGGTTCTGATTCCGCGCCCGCGGGTTCGGGGCCGGGATATGCGCTGGGGCCGGGATATGCGCCTGAGCCGGCGCCGATTTGCACGCCGCCGGATTTTGCGCGCAATTCCTCCAGTTCCCTGATGCGGCGTTTCTCGCGCCATACCTGGTCGTGTTGCTGGCAAATGCGATACATCGCCTGCGCTTGGCTCTTGACGAGTCCCGCAAAGGTCCACACCCGATTCACCTCGGATCCGATGTTGAGGTCGGAGCTCGACTGTGCGACCAGGGTGAGGTCCGCCGCGAGAATCCCGGCGCTGATGCGCGTCTCCTTGAGATCCTGCCAGCGAATGTCGGCCGACTCGTAGCCGCCGAGCAGACGGCGATTGAGCGATATGAAGCGGCCGCTGGTCGCGGCGATACAGGCGCGGCGGTGCGACAGTGCAAACAATCGGTGCTGCACCGCCCAGGCCTCCAAAGTTTCTCCCGAGGTGAGCAGTCCCTTCAATGTGGAGAGAGCCGCATCGACGCCCGGCTCCTGGGCTTGGCCTTGGGCGGGATCGTTCATCAGCCTTTCTCCTGAAGATGCGCCTCGAGAAACCAGAGATACTTGTCGACGTCGCGGGAAATTCCCGTGAATAGATCCGCCGTATCCGCGTCGCCCAATTTGTCGGTGTCGTCGATTGCCGCCCGCACGGCCTTGCCGAATACCGAAAGTTGCGTCGACAAATAGAACAGATGATCCTTGCCGGCGGTGATGGAGAGCGGATAGTTCTTCAATTTGCTGCGCTTGGCGGCGACAGCCACCGTACCCTCGGCCGTGCCGCCCAGAGTCGTCACGCGTTCGGCAATTTCGTCGATTTGTTCCAGTACCAGGCCGGAGATCTTGTCGAACAATTCGTGCAACGCAATGAAATTCGGGCCCTTGACGTTCCAGTGCGCTTGCTTGACCTGACTCTGCAAATCGATGGCATCGGCCAACCGATCGTTGAGGATGAGGATGACATTGCGGCGGACTTTCTCAGACAGGTCAATCTTGGTCTTATACATCGGCGCTCCTTCTGGATGACGGACGAAAGAGCGCTATTTTGCACTTCTCGGCCGCCAATCCCAAGAAGGAACGCGATGCTAAGGAGCCTGGCCGGCGCGCCCTCAGATCTCGGTGCGCCGCATGCGCAGTTGAATGGCGCAGACGATCAGCGCGGCGCCGATCGCCGCGCCGATCCAGGTCTCCGGGCTCGACAAGAATCCGCCGGGATTGAGGAAACCCCAGATGTTGGCCGGCGTGCGGATGGTTTTATCGTCGACGACGGTGGTCACCCAGGAACAGCAGCCCTGCGCGTCGCGAAACGCCAGCTCCACCCCAAACAGACGCGTCTCGAGCTGGTTCGCGATCACATGGGTGCCGAAGAACCAGAACTCGGCCAGAGCCAGCGCGATCGGCGGCAAAATGGACCAGAGCATGACGGCGCGCTTGGCCCAGGCGGATACCACCAACAAATACGCGGCGATCGGCAAGTACCAAATGGCGGAGGTCACGATCACGTAAAGCCACAATACCTGCAGCTGCAGCCAGAGGTCGGCATGCCATAGGGCGCCGCCCAAGGATCTCGCCCGAATCGAGAGGATGAACGCCATCAAGAGCGAGGTCAGATCGGCGGCCGCGAAGTACACCGCCGGAATCACGATCAGGGCGGTGGCCAACTTGGACATCACGGTCGTGGTATCGGAAATCGGCATCGATTTCCAAAACAACACGCTGCGGTCCTTGCGGTCCGCATACAGACAGTCCAGCAGGTACCAGGTCGAATAGATGGCCATGACTACGAAGAACGTCCCGGCGGCGGCAAGCAGGAAGCCGCCGCCGACGGTCTGGCTCGGCAACTGCGAGGGAATCGCCATCAGATCGACCCTGCCGAAGAGCGCGACGAGGATCAGGAATGCTCCGAGCACCGTCGGAATCACCCAGATCGCGCGATTTTCCCAAAATTCCCGGCGTACCAGCCAGTTCGCGGTCTTCATTCGGCACCTCCGGATAGCTTGGCGACGAACAGGTCGGCGACGCTCAAGCTGTGCACCTCTCCCATGGCGGCGAGCTTCGCCAGGTCGGGATGCTCGTAATACAGCACCACCTTGCCGAGCATGGGCCGCTCATGGAACGGCTTTTCGGCTCGCGCCGCATCCAGCTTGTCGGCGGCGACTGCGACCGCCGCGTAGCGTGTCGAGATATCCTCGAGCGATGAGTCGAGAACGATGCGGCCCTTGTCGATGAACAGCACATCGGTCAGCAAGTTCTCGACTTCCTCCACTTGATGCGTCGTGATCAAGATGGTCCGCGTCTCGTCCATGTAGTCATTGACCAGCGCATCATAGAAGGCGCGCCGCGCAAGAATGTCGAGGCCCAGCGTCGGCTCATCGAGTACCAGGAGCTTGGCGTCGATGGCCATGGTCAACGCCAGGTGCACCTGAGTCTTCATGCCTTTGGACAATTCGCGCATGCGCCGCCGGCCCGTGATCCCGGTCTTGGCGAGCAGAGACAGCGCCCGGTCGCGGCGAAACCGCGGGTGCACGCCCGCGACGAAGTCGATGGCATGATCGACGCGCAGCCACGATGGCAGCACCGCGACGTCGGCGATGAAGCAGGCGTCACGCATGAGCTCCGTGCGGTCGCGAAGCGGTTCGCGACCCAGCACCTGCAGCCGCCCCTGGTAGGCGGTCAAGCCCAGGATGGCGCGCAACGCGGTGGTTTTGCCGGCACCGTTCGGGCCGATGAGTCCAACGATGCGGCCGGCCTCCACGGAGAAATTGGCGCGATCGAGCGCCACGTGAGCGCCGTAGCTTTTGGTGAGATCTTGGGCTTCGATGAGCGCAGGCATGTTGATTCTCATTCTTCCGTAGGCAAGCTGCCGCGGGGCGGCGGGGCCGGGTGGGTCAGCGCGGGGGATTGCGCAAACAATTCCTGCGCCGAAAACCCGAGCCTCAGGATGACCGCCAGAATCTGCGGCCACTCCTCGTTCAGGAATCGTTCCCGCTCGCCGGCCAGCAACAGCCGCTGAGCACCTTCGCTGACGTACATGCCCCGGCCGCGGCGTTTCTCGACCAAACGTTCATCGACCAGCTGCTGATAGCCCTTCAACACGGTCAAGGGGTTGAGGCGGTAATCGGCGGCGACCGCCCTCACGGAGGGCAATGGGTCACCCTCCTTGAGTGCGCCCTCGAGAATGAGGGCAACCATACGATCGCGCAGTTGGCGATAGATGGGTTGGTTGTCGTTCCAATTAGGGTCCATTCCTCACTCGATGTGCTGTTGCGGCCATGTAGCACTGTAGTCTAATGCAACGGATTCCTTCGGTCGGAGCTCAGACGGCGCCGTTCAACGTCGACACGGCGGTGTGGGCGAGCGAGACAATGGCCGAATGCTGCTGAAACGCATTGTTGAACAGGGTAGCCACTCCGACGATCAACAGACTGTTCATCATCAGGGCAGCGGCGAGGGCGGCGAGCTTGGTCGAAATCTGGGTGTTCATGTGAGTCTCCTGGGTCAGTGGTAGTCATCGAGGTGTTTCGGTGACTTGGTGATATAGTTACATACATCACTGCTACATACAAGCACTTCGCGGAAATATTTTTGGAGCGCCGGGGGCTCCGCGTGCTGCATCGCAATAGAGCCGCTTCGATTGGCCGGAACATTGGCGACACGTATGCTTGGCCGCATGGAGTCGCTCGATGAGGACGCGAGGCTGATGCTGCGTTACCGGGACGGTGACGCGGACGCTTTTCTGGCTCTATACGCGCGTCACAAAGGTCCCCTGTATCGCTACCTGCTGCGGCAGGTGCGCAATGCCGGTGCCGCCGCGGACGTGTTTCAAGAAGTCTGGTCGCGACTGATCGCAACGCGCGGCCGATATGAAGCGCGCGCGAAATTCGCGACCTATTTGTTTCACATCGCGCACAACTGCATGGTGGATTTTTTCCGGCGCGATCTGCGGCTGCCGCAGGCCGCCCGATCGGATGAGGCCGCCGCGCACTCCGCGGAGCCTGAAGTGCCCGAGTACCAGCGCCCCGACGGCATCGCGGAATTCGCCGAGCAGCAGTCCGCGCTGCTGGCGGCCTTGAGTTCCCTGCCGCAGGAGCAGCGTGAGGCGTTTCTCTTGCACGAGGAAACGGGCCTCTCCATCGAGGAAATCGCGCGAGTCACGGACGTGGGGCTGGAGACCGCCAAGAGCCGGCTGCGCTACGCGATTGGTAAATTGAAGAAGGCGCTCAGCGCAGGCCTTGCGCCCGAGGCAGAGCGTGCGCGGAGTCGAAGGGAATTGAAGGCGACTCAATTAAATGCATCCACCTGACGACCTGGACGAGTATTTGCGCGGCGGCAGCGCGCTGTCGCGTCAGTACCGGAGGGAATCCGCGCCGGCACCGCCGCATGCGCTCGACCGCCGCGTGCTCAGGTCGTCGAGCCGGGCGGAGGGCAGGCCGCCGTATCTGGCGCCGCTCGCCTTCGCCGCCAGCGTTCTATTGTCGGTGGCGCTGGTGCTCGCCATCGCGTTCGGGCCGCAAAGACCCAAGCGCGCCGACGATACGCCGCGCCTGGTACGGGTCGCCGCACGCGCGGACGCGTCGCCGAACTCCGCGCTCAATCGCACGCCCCGGATCTACAGCAGCGATCCGCTTCGCGCGCGCACGCGATCAGCCTGGCTCGCCGACATCGCCGCGCTGCGCCGCTCCGGGCGCAACCGCGAAGCGGACGCGGAAATGCTGCGCTTTCGCCGCGCCTACCCCGACTATTCGAGCGGCGATTCCCCCGTCCTGCGTTAAGCCAGGCCCCGGGCCGGGGCGATTTCGGCTAACATTCTTCGCCTTTGCGTCGGGAGCCAGTCATGAAAAAGCCAGTCACCGTCACCATCACGGGCGCGGCCGGGAATATCGGTTATGCGCTCGCATTTCGCGTCGCCTCGGGCCAGATGCTGGGCGCCGATCAGCCGATCAACTTGAATCTGCTGGAGATCCCGGCAGCGAGCGCCGCAGTACAGGGCGTGGTGATGGAGTTGAATGACTGCGCGTTTCCGACTCTCGAGAAAGTGACCGCGACGAGCGACGCCGCCGCCGCATTCAAGGATTGCAATTTCGCCATGCTGGTCGGCGCGCGGCCGCGCGGCCCGGGCATGGAACGCAAGGATCTGCTGCTGGAAAATGCCAAGATTTTCTCCGCCCAGGGTAAAGCCCTGGACGCGGTCGCCAGCCGCGACGTGCGGGTGCTGGTGGTCGGCAATCCGGCCAACACCAATTCGCTGATTGCACAACGCAATGCACCCTCGCTGCCGCCCCATCGATTCACGGCGATGACTCGATTGGATCACAACCGAGGATTGGCGCAGCTCACCGAAAAGAGCGGAGCGCCCCTGGCGAATGTCAAGAAGATCATCATCTGGGGGAACCATTCGGCGACCCAGTATCCCGATCTGCATCATGCAACCGTCGCCGGCAAGGCCGCGCTGTCGGTGGTCGAGGCGAGCTGGTTCAAGGAGGTCTATATTCCGACGGTGCAGCAACGCGGCGCTGCGGTGATCAAGGCGCGCGGCACCTCCTCCGCGGCGTCCGCGGCGGCGGCCGCGCTCGACCACATCCATGATTGGATGCTGGGCACGCCGGCGGGCGATTGGGTGAGCATGGCGGTTGCCTCCGACGGCAGCTATGGAATACCGGAGGGAGTCATCTATTCCTACCCGGTGACCTGCAAGAATGGCGAGTACAGCATCGTTCAGGGATTGAGCATCAACGAGTTCAGCCGCGAGAAGATGCAGGCGACGCATCGTGAATTGCTGGAAGAGCGCGACGGTGTGAAAGATCTGATCTGAATGCGGATCCCCCCATGATTAGCGCGGCATCGGACGCGGGCATTTTTCTGGCCTGGGCGGTGTTGTTCCTGGGAGTCGCTCTCGTTCTCGCCTACCGCCGCGCGAGCCTTGTGTCGAGCACGTGCATTCTCGGCGTCGTGCTGATCTGCTACTGGATACTGGATGCTTCCCCCGAATGGTGGAAGAGTCTCATCTCCGTTCCCTATGTCTTGCTGCTGCTGTTGAACATTCGCCCCTTGCGGCTGAGGGCGATGACGCGGCCGTTCATGAAGAGCTACCGCAGGCTGCTGCCGCCGATGTCGTCGACCGAACGCGAGGCTCTGGACGCGGGGACCGTGTGGTGGGACGGAGAATTATTCTCCGGCGGCCCCGATTGGCAAAAACTCATGTCGGCAAAGGCGCCGGCGCTCGACCCGCGGGAGCAGGCTTTTCTCGACGGACCTTGCGAAGAATTGTGCGCGATGCTCGATGACTGGGACATCACGCACACCCGCGCCGATCTGTCCCCGGAGGCGTGGAATTTCATCAAGTCGAAAGGGTTTTTCGGGATGATCGTGCCGCGCCGCTACGGCGGACTCGAATTCTCGGCCTATGCGCACTCCTGCGTGCTGATCAAGATCGCCTCGCGTTCGGCAGTGGCATCATCGACCGTTGCGGTGCCAAATTCCTTGGGCCCGGCGGAATTGCTGCTTCATTACGGCACCGACGCGCAAAAGGATCATTTCCTGCCGCGCCTCGCCCGCGGCGAGGAAGTGCCCTGTTTCGCGCTGACCGGACCGCGGGCGGGCTCCGATGCCGCGTCCATTCCCGACACCGGCGTCATATGCAAAGGCCAGTGGCAGGGTTGCGAAATCGTCGGCATCAAGCTCAATTTCTCGAAGCGCTACATCACGCTGGCGCCCGTCGCGACGGTGGTCGGACTCGCCTTTCGCTTGTTCGATCCCGAGCGGCTCATGGGCGAGTCCACGGACCTCGGCATCACCTGCGCATTGATTCCGCGCGATACGCCGGGGCTCGTGATCGGCCGCAGGCATTTCCCATTGAATGTGCCCTTCCAGAACGGACCGATCCTTGGGAAAGATGTGTTCGTGCCCATCGACGCCATCATCGGCGGGTTCGCCATGGCCGGCCAGGGATGGCGCATGCTGGTCGAGCAACTGTCGGTGGGCCGCTGCATTTCGCTTCCCTCCAGCGCCACCGGCGGCGCGCAGGCGGCGGTGTACGCATCCGCGGCTTACGCGCGAATACGCCGCCAATTCAACATGCCCATCGGGCGCTTTGAAGGCGTCGAGCAGGTGCTGGCGCGCATGGCGGCGCGCACCTACATCATTGATGCGGCGCGCTCGGTGACCGCGGGCGCGATCGACGGCGGCGAAAAACCGTCGGTGCCATCCGCCATGCTGAAATATCACGCCACCGAATTCGGCCGCATGATCGCCAACGACGCGATGGACGTGCATGGCGGCAAGGGCATTTGCCTCGGGCCGAAGAATTATCTGGGGCGCGGATACCAGATCGTGCCGGTCGCAATCACCGTCGAAGGCGCCAATATCCTCACCCGCAGCCTCATCATTTTCGGCCAAGGTGCGGTGCGCTGCCATCCTTTCGTGCTGCGTGAAATGAATGCCGCGCGCAATCCCGATCGCGAAGCCGGCATGGCGGAGTTCGATCGCGCGCTCATGGGTCACATGGGTTTCGCCATTTCCAATGCCGCGCGTTCGCTGGTGATGGCACTCACACTGTCGCGCTTCACCCAAGTGCCGCAAACCGGACCCACCGCGCGCTACTTCCAGCACGTGAACCGCTACAGCGCCTCATTCGCGTTCGCGACCGACGTCGCCATGCTCGCGCTCGGCGGCTATCTCAAGAAGAAGGAATCCTTGTCGGCGCGATTGGGCGACGTCCTGTCGATGATGTATCTGGCATCGATGGTGTTGAAGCATCACGAGAACCAAGGCCGCAACCCTGAAGATCTGCCGCTGGTCGAATGGGCCTGCCGCAGCCTGCTGTATCAAGCCCAGGAACAGCTGCACCAGTTCCTGCGCAATTTCCCGAATCGGCCGTTGGCGGCATTCATGCGGCTGGTGATCTTTCCACGCGGACTGACCTATTTTCCGCCGAGCGATCGCTTGGGACGAAGCATCGTCGATCTGATCATGAACCCCACCCTTGCCAGGGAGCGGCTGACCCAGCATATTTACAAGACTCGAGTCGCCAACAACCCCTTGGCTCTGCTGCAAGAGGCCTTGATCCTGTCGACGGCGGCGGAGTCGCTCGAAAAGCGGATCAGGGTGGAAGGCGTGAAGACCGGCAGGGTGTCGGCCCTGGATCTGCCGGGACAGATCGCGCAAGCCCAGGGGGCAGGCATCCTGAGCGAGGCCGAAGCGGCTGTTTTGCGCGACTACGACGCCAAGGTCTCGAGTCTCATCGGTGTCGATGATTTCGCGCCGCAGGATTTGATCGGCGGCGCCGGCGCAGGCGCAGGCGCGCACACGGACCCGGGCGCGGGCCCGGTGTAAGATGCGCCAATCGTCCGTTACTTTCAGGAGAGCCGCATGAATCGCCTACTGTTCGCATTGGGCCTCACATTGATTGCGTCCCTCGCCGTCGCACAGGAACGCACGCCGGCGGCGGCGAACGCGGAAGTGTATTTCATCGCTCCGCAGAACGGCGCGAAGCTGCACGGACCGGTCACCGTTCGCTTTGGATTGAAGGGGATGGGAATCGCACCGGCGGGAGTCAAATTCGACAACACCGGGCACCATCACCTCCTTGTCGACACCGACTTCAGCGAACTCAAGCTGGATGCGCCGATGCCGGCAACCGACAAGATACTGCACTTCGGCAAGGGTCAAACCGAGACGACCCTGACGTTGGCACCGGGTAAACACACGCTGCAGCTCGTGTTTGCGGACTATTTGCATCAATCGTTCAATCCTCCCTTGCACTCGAATAAAATCACCATCACCGTGGATTGAATGATGCGGCGTGAAGACGTCCGGTGCGGCGACGTCCCTCGTAGCGACGCGGGGCGTGGCGACGCGGGGCGTAGCGACGCCCGCGCGATACTGCATATCGACATGGACGCCTTCTACGCGTCGGTGGAAGAACGGGATCGCCCTGAACTCAAAGGCAAGCCCTTGATCGTCGGCGGCACCAGCGGCCGCGGCGTGGTAGCCGCGGCCAACTATGCCGTACGGCGCTATGGCGTGCGCTCGGCCATGCCCATGCGCGAGGCTTTGCGCCGCTGCCCCTCGGCCATGTGCGTGCCGCCGCGAATGGCGCGATACAAAGAGGTTTCCGAGCAAGTATTCGCGATTTTCCACGAGTTCACGCCGCTCGTGGAAGGCCTGTCCTTGGATGAAGCCTTTCTCGACGTGACCGCGAGTCAGCAGCTCCTCGGCAGCGCGGAGTCGATCGGCAGCGAAATCCGGCGCCGCATCGCCAGGCAAACCGGCCTCACCGCGTCGGTAGGCATTGCCCCGAACAAACTGCTGGCCAAAATCGCTTCGGACCTGAACAAGCCCGACGGCATGTGCCGTATCGGCGCGGACAATGTGCTTCAGATCCTGGACGGGTTGCCGATCGACAAGCTGTTCGGCATCGGGCCGAGGACCTTGCCGGCCGTACATTCGGCGGGGATTCGGAGCTGCGGCGATTTGCGCAGGGCTAGCGACGCGGTGCTATGGCGCGCCTTCGGCAAGCACGGGCAGTCCATGCGCGAACGCGCCTGCGGTCTGGACGACCGGCCGGTGGTGCCGGATCGCGAAGAGAAATCGATCAGCGCCGAGGAAACCTTTGCCGCGGATATCCGCGGGAGCCGGGAGCTCAAGGTGCGGTTGCTGCGCCTTGCCGATCGGACGGCCTCTCGCTTGCGAGCGCATGGCCTCGCCGCCGGCAGGGTGAGCGTCAAGATCCGCCGCGGCGATTTCACCACCTTCACCCGCCAGCGCGCGCTGGGGCCGCCCTCGCAAGACACGACGGTGGTGTCGGCTGCCGCGACGGCGCTGCTCGAGGAATGGCTCGCCAAGCAACCGAATGCCGCAGTGCGGCTATTGGGCGTGGGCGTCGGCGAGCTCCAATTTTTGCGGCAGCCGGACCTGTTCGCCGGCGGCTCCGCGCAGGGTTCGCGATTGGATGCGGCCATTGACGGCATTCGCGACCGCTTTGGAGCCGCCATGCTGACTCGTGCCAGTCTCCTGCCCGGGACCCCGGGCGGCTCCGGCCCGGGCGGCTGAGTTGGTATCCTGGCGCAATATTCAGGCAGGCTCCCAGCCATGTACTTAAGCTTCTTCGGGCTCCACGATAAGCCCTTCGCCATCACGCCGGACCCGCGCTATCTCTATTTGAGCGAGCGCCACGCCGAGGCCCTGGCGCATCTGCTGTATGGCATCAACGAATCCGGGGGCTTCATTCAACTGACCGGGGAAGTGGGTACGGGCAAAACCACCGTGGTGCGTACCCTGCTGTCGCGCGTTCCGCAGCATGCCGATGTCGCGCTGATCTTGAATCCGCGCGTGACGCCGGTCGAGTTCCTGCTGACCATCTGCGAGGAACTCGGACTGCATATTGCCGACGGCGATCGCGACAGCGTTAAGCACATGGTCGATGCGCTGAATCAGCGCCTGCTCACCGCGCACGCCGAGGGGCGGCGCGTCATCGTGATCGTGGACGAGGCGCAGAACCTGTCTGCCGACGTGCTGGAACAGGTCCGTCTGCTGACCAATCTGGAAACTCCCACGCAGAAGCTGCTGCAAATCATTCTGATCGGACAGCCGGAACTCCGTGAATTGATCGACCGAACCGAACTGCGGCAGCTCGCACAGCGAATCACGGGCCGATATCATCTGGAACCTTTGTCGCGGGAGGAGACCGGACGCTACGTGCGTCATCGGCTGCGCGTTGCCGGTTGCGGTGAGGAGATCTTCACCCCGGCGGCGCTCGCGGAAGTGCACCGCGTGTCATCGGGGATCCCGCGCGTCATCAATGTGACTTGCGACCGGGTGCTGTTGGGTGCCTATACCCAGGAAACCCGGAAAGTGACCTCTCCGCTGGTGCGACGCGCGGCCGGCGAGGTCTATGGCCGGCGGTTTGCGCCGTTGTGGCTCTCCTGGCTCGCCGGAGCCCTGTGTTTTGCGAGTGTCGCCGGGGCCGCCGTGGTCGGCTGGCAGCTGTGGCAGCGGCAAGTCTCTCCCTTGCATGCCTTCGCCAACAGGCCGCCGCCTGCAACGGCCACCCCGTCCGCGCCGGTTGTTCCGACGCCGGCGGCGATGCAGTCCCCCGCGTCCGCATCGATGCCGCTGCCCACGCCGGTGTCCGCGCCGGCACCCGGGTCTGCGGCCACCGCCCTGGCCGGCTCCGTGTCCATCAACGCCCTGCTCGCGGCCAACAGCGCCAACACCAGTGACGCAGCCGCCTTCCGCCGTCTGCTATCGTTGTGGGGAACGGCCATGACGGACGACAATAGCCCCTGCGTTCAGGCGGCCAAGGCGGGACTGTCGTGCCTGGAGCAGCGCGGCTCCTGGGCGCAGGTCAGAGCCTTGAACCGGCCCGCCATCCTGACGCTGACCGATGATCGCGGACAGAAGCACCGTGTCGTGCTGTCGGCCCTGGATGATCGCTTCGCGACCTTGGATTTGGGTGAACACAACCAGCAAGTGCCCCTCGATGAGGTTTCCAAAGATTGGTTCGGGGAATTCACCGTGGTCTGGAAACCCAAGACTGCGCGCACGCGGATGCTCACGGTGGGAATGAAGGGCGACGAAGTCCGCTGGCTGCGGCGCAGTCTGAACGCCCTGCAGGGTGCCGCGTCGGATCCGGAACACAGCGACATCTACGATGAAGAACTGGCGATTGCGGTGCAAAATTTCCAGCGCAACCATCGGCTCAATGTCGACGGCATCGCGGGAGTGCAAACCCAGGTCATGCTCGACACCGCGCTGGCCGAACCGGGGTCACCCTTGTTGCTGCCCAACGCGCCGCGCGGCGGTTGAGTCTTAAATGTCCTTCATTCTCGACGCACTCAAGAAATCGGAGACCGAACGGCAGCGCCAAACCGTGCCGGGGCTGATGGACGCTCGCTCGAGGGAGCGGCGCAACCGCCTGCCCGTTTGGGCCCTCGTACTGGCCGTGCTGCTCGGAATCAACCTGCTGGTCCTGACGTTCGTGTTGATGAGAAACAGCGCCCCCGCCGCACATGCGCCGGGGCCGGCACAGGCGCCGTCCGCAGCCGATGTCGCCGCCGCCGCGCCGCCGGCGGCCGATCACTTCAGTCCTTTGGATGCCACGCCGGTTTACGCGCAGGAGATCCCGGTCGCGGCCGGCGCCGCCTCAGCTCCAGAGTCGCCGATCACCTCTGCGCCGATGACCACTCAGTCGCCGATGACTCCTCATTCGCCAATTGCCCGTACGTTCGCCGGTTCGGGTAAGGCGCCGGCGAGCTTCACACGTCGCCCGGACCCGCTGCTCACCGACGAGGACTTGGAGGCCAATTCGCAGGAGATACTGCCCTCGATCAGTGAAATCAGTTTGAGCGGCGAGCAGGCGCTGCCCGAACTGCACCTCGATGTGCATGTCTACTCGACCAAGCCGGCCGACCGCTTCGTGTACATCAACATGCGCAAATACCACGAGGGCGCCGCGTTGCAGGAAGGCCCCACCGTCGAGCGTATTCGGCGCGACGGGGTGGTGCTGAATTACCAGAACTTGCGATTCATTCTGCCGCGGCAGCCCTAGGAGCGTGTCCTGGCCGTGCGTGCCGACTTGGGGTACCCGTTCCTTGCTCACCTGTCGCTGGCGGCCGTGGCGTCCCTTGGGCCCCGCGCCGGCGCGCTCGCGGGCACGATCGAAGGCACCGTCAGCTTCCCGGCACAGCTCGTGCCGTCGATGACGGTGTATGCCGCCGAACTCGACACCTTGCGCGTCCACACGGTGCAACTCGCGCGCGGACAGGCGAATTTCGCCGTCGAAGTACCTCCGGGCCGCTACCTGGTATTTTTGGCGCCCAACGAACTCGGCGCGCCCAATGTCTATGGAGCGTACACGCAGTACAGCCTGTGCGCGTCTCATGGCGACGACGCCAAATGCGAGGATCACGCCCTGGTCCCGGTATTCGTGGCTGCGAAGGCTCCGCGCAGCGCGGTGACCATCGATGACTGGTACTTGACCGATGCGGTCGCCGACCAGATAGACCGCATACGCGGCGTTGCCGCCGGCATGGATTCGGAACCTTTGAGCGCGCCGCGATTTTCCGAGTATCCGAGCGCACCGTTCGACGCCGCCGCGGCCCCCAAGGTCGATTTGAGCGGGAGCGAGCTGTCCAAGGAGGATCGTGAGATCGTGCAGCAGGCGCTCTCGAGCGGTCCGAACTTCGCCGGACATGTCACGGCAGTGTGGACGAGGTGCGGCGCGGCGTGCGGCCGCCTCTTGCTGTTCGACTGGAGCCGCGGACAATTGCAGGAGTCGGCGCCGCAGAATCCGCTGACCGAGATCCAGGGAACGTTGCCCTGCCGGCCCGATGAAGCCCTGCTGTTTCGACGCGACAGTCGATTGCTCAGCATTACGCGCATGCGCGGTTCGGCGGTGGTCACGCAGTACTACGTGTGGAATCAAGACAATGCGGCGCTGGTGCAGAGAGCGGAGTATCAGAGAACTTCGCAGTCGTTCTGCGCGGTTGCGGCGCGTTAGGCCCGATCATGCGATGATTGTCCCATGCGCAGAATCGTAAGGCTGACGATGAGCGGTTTGGTGACCGTGCTGCCCCTGGCATTGACGATCTATGTCATTTGGTGGCTGGTGAACACCGTCGAGGGGTGGCTGCGGCGCGCACTGATCGCATTGTATATCGTGAGTCCGGAACACTATTGGCCCGGCCTGGGATTGTTCGCCGGATTCCTCTTGCTGCTGTTCGTCGGCAGCGTGGTCAACGCCTACGCCGGCAGGATCTTGCTCAAATATTGGGACGATTTTTTGGGCCGGATTCCCTTCGTGAAAACCCTCTATGGGGGATTTCGCGACGTCGTCAGCCTGCTGCCGTCCGGCCATGGCGAGAGGCGCGATTTGCAGCGGGTGGTTTTGGCCCGATTCGCCGACGTGCACGCGATTGGATTCGTGACCCGCGAAGACGTACCTTCCGTATTACTGGCGCATGGCGGCGATGACTGGGTAACGGTGTACTTCCCCATGAGCTATGCCTTCGGCGGCTACACCATTTACTTGCCGCGCGACCGCATTCAGCCTCTCGATATCTCGGTCGAGGATGCCATGCGATTGGCGATCACCGCGGGACTGACGGCTGCCGGCAGCCGCGCCAACGTTTAGCGGCCTTTGGGGTAAAGATGCTGTTGCGCTGTCTGCTGGTGCTACTCGCGGCAACTTGCGCCGCGGTTGCGTCAGCGGTCGGCGCGCCCGGTTTGGCGACCTCCGGACCGGCATCGCGCGCGGCCGACAAATATCAGGCGTGGAGTGCGGCGGCGGCGGTCCTCATCGCTCGCGCGGATGCGAACTCTCTGGCGACGGCCGCGGCGTTGCGCTATGCCGGCCCCAACCTCAAGCCGTCGGCGCTGGAATTGGCGGCACGTGCCAGCGAGTTGGCTCCGCTGGATGCGAGCATCAGCTGGCTGCACCTGCAATTGTGCTCGGGCACGCCCTCGTGCAACATCCGCGACGCCGCGACCGTCATGCGCTGGGTGGACGCGGATAACGGCGCGGCCTGGCTGCAGAGTTTGGCTGCGGCGCAGAAGGACAGGGATCCCATGGAGGTCGACAGAATTCTCGCCGACATGGCGCACGGGGCGCGCTTCGATTTGTATTGGAACCGTATCGTGGTGCTGATGGTCGATGCTCTCGATGCCGCGCGCGGCGACCTGCCGAGCGGCTTTGCGGCGTCCGACTCGGCGAGGTTGATTGCCCTGAGCGGGATCGCGAGCAGCGAAGTCATTCCGCCCTTCACGGCGCTGCTGGACGCGTGCCGGGAATCGGGCACCGCAACGGAGCGGCGCGAGCGGTGTCTGAAAGTGTCGAAGATCATGCAGCGGGGTGATACTGTCGCGGCGCAAATGGCGGGATTCAGCCTCGAGAGGCACCTGCACGCGCCCGACAGCAAAGAGGCCCGCGCGATTGCCGAGCGCCGGCATGTCCTGGAGTGGCGCATGGCGGCGGCGGCGAAATTCGACAATCCGCTGCTGCCCTGGACGAAGAACGCGCGGGCGCGGGCGCGACTCGCGCAGATGCGCGCCATGGCGCGCGAAGAAGACGTCTGCATAGCCATACTACGAGAGCATAAAATGGCGCTCGACCCGCCGGAGGTACACCCGTGATCGACCTGTATTACTGGCCCACGCCGAACGGCCACAAGATCACCCTTTTTCTGGAAGAAACCGCAATGCCGTACACGATCATCCCGGTGAACATCGGCAAGGGTGAGCAATTCCGGCCGGAATTTCTTGCCATTTCACCGAACAACCGCATGCCGGCCATCGTCGATCGCGCGCCCATGGAGCGCGGTGCGCCCCTATCGGTATTCGAATCCGGCGCGATCTTGTTGTACCTGGCGGAGAAGAGCGAGCAATTTTTGCCCAAGGACTTGCGCGGCCGCGTCGAGGCGCTGCAATGGCTGTTCTGGCAGGTGGGCGGGCTCGGGCCCATGGCCGGTCAGAATCATCATTTCGTCCGGTATGCGCCCGAGCGGATCCCGTATGCCGTCGATCGCTACGTCAAAGAGACCAATCGGCTCTACGGGGTGTTGAACCAACGCTTGGGAAGCAGCGAATTCATCGCGGGCGCGTACTCCATCGCCGACATGGCGGCCTATCCGTGGATCGTGCCGCACGAAGCGCAGGGTCAAAATCTCGCGGATTTTCCGCATTTGAAGCGCTGGTTCGAGGCCATCAAGAGCCGCCCCGCCACCTTGCGGGCCTACGAGCGCGGCGCGCAATTCAGCAGCGGCGCGACGATGAGCGATGAGGCGAAGAAAATTCTCTTCGGTCAGACCGCGGAATCGATCGCCCGACAGTGACGTTCACGGCGATTTGACGTCGTGCGCCTTGAGCCATGCGAGCGCATAAGCCACCTTGGCGATGAGCAGGCTGGGACGCGCCGAGATGTCATGCGAGGCATTCGGCACGCGCACCAGGGCGGTGTCGATCTTGCGCAATTTCAGGGCTTGATAGAATTGTTCCGCCTCGCTCGGCGGAGTGCGATAGTCCGCTTCGCCGGTCATCAGCATGGTCGGCGTATGGACGTTGCCGGCATAAGCGAGCGGCGAACGCTTCCAATACGACTGCACGTCGTCCCACGGAAAGCCGTCGAACCAGTAACGATAGAAGTAGTTGGTCATATCGGCGGTCAGCACGAAGCTGGTCCAATTGATCACGGGCTTGACCACCACGGCGGCACGGAAGCGATCGGTGTGGCCGACAATCCACGCCGTCAGCACGCCTCCGCCGCTGCCGCCGGTGACGAACAGGCGTTGGGGATCGACGTAGCCGCGGCCGACCACGGCGTCCACGCCGGACATGAGGTCGCCATAGTCGTTGTCCGGATAGTCGTGGTGGATCAAATCGGCGAACTCCTCGCCGTAACCCGTGCTGCCGCGCGGATTCATGTAGAGCACCACATAACCGGATGCGGCGTAGAGCTGAATTTCGGCGGCGAAACTCGCTCCGTAGCTCGCAAAGGGCCCGCCGTGAATCTCGAGCAGCAAGGGGTATTTTTTGGCGGCATCAAAGCCCGGCGGCTTGACGACCCAACCTTGGATGCGGCGGCCGTCGACCGACGAGTCGAAGGAGATCTCTTCGACCGCGCCGAGAGTTCTTTGCCCGAGCAGCGGCTCGCTGTGCGCGGTAAGCGTGACGATATCGCGCGGCGAAGTGCCGGTGGCCAATGCCGCCGGCGCCAGGGATGCGGCTTTGGTGTACGCGAAGCGGGTTTCAGCGCCTTTGGCCGCAACGTCGATCGAGAACGAGCCACCGGAATACGGCCGGGTGATGTCGTTGCCGCCCAGATCATCGGCCAGAATGCGCATTTTGCCGCCGAGATCGATGGCCGCGATCTTGGTCGATCCGCGGTCGCCGTATTGAAAAATCAATTGCCGGCCATCGCCGGTCCAGCGCGGGCTCGCGGCGTCGCGGTCGAGACCGGCCGTGAGGGAGTGCGAGCGGGTGCCGTCGCTGTCCATCACATACAGCTGGGTCGGTTGGTAGCCGAGCCTCTTGTCGTCGAACCCCAAGTAGGCGATGTGCTTGCCGTCGGGAGAGACCACGGGATGGTGATCGGGTCCGCGGCGATCGGTCAGCGCGTGAATGGAGCCGTCCGACAGATCCAACAGGTATATTTCACTGTCGAGCGGCTCGTAATCCGCATCGGCGCGCCGGTTTGCCGTGATCAGCACGCTCTTCCCGCCGACGTCGAATGCCGGCGCGCCTCGGCTATCGAAATCACCCTGAGTGAGTTGCCGGACCGCGCCGCCGTCGGCGCCGACGATGAAGAGCTGTGTGAAGACGTTCGGCAAATAGCCCTCGCCGTCGGCCCTGAACACCATCCTGTCGATGAGTTTGGGCGGATCCGCCCACTTGGCGTTCTTCGGTGCTTCCGGCAATTCCACCTTCAGCGGTTTGCGTTCGGCGGCCACCGGCATGGTAAAGGCAAGCCAGCGGCCGTCGGGCGACCACGCGAGGCTTGAAGGAGTTTCGGTGAAGTTGCTGACGGCGGCGGTGGCGCCGCTCTCGATCCAATACACGAATAGCTGCGTCGATGCGTCCGTGCCGGCTCCCAGGTAGGCGATGCGGGTACCGTCCGGCGACCAGCGCGGCGCGGTGCTGGTCGCGGCGCTCGACAGGGGGCGGGAATGCTTGCCATCGGCCCCGACCAACCAAACGACGCCGCGCGGGCGATCCGTCTTGATGTCGAAGCTCATGCGCACGTAGGCAATGCTGCGTCCGTCGGGCGAGATCTGCGGGTCGCTGACCCACTGCAGGTCGAAGATATCGAGCGGCTTGAAGATGGGTTTCGCCGGCTGCGCCAGCCCAAGCGCCGGCAGCATGCACACCCACAATGCCGCCAGGCCGATCCGCAGCCTCGAGCGCAGCCGCGTCGGTATCCGATCATTCATGCTGATTTCCTTTGCGTGCCACCCAGCAGTAGCGTTGATGTTCATCGACGATTCCGACCGCCTGCATGAAAGCGTAGCAAATAGTCGATCCAACGAAACGGAAACCGCGCCGCTTGAGATCCTTGCTCATCGCATCGCTGTGTGCGGTCGATTGGGCGATGCCGCCCAAGGTCAGCGGCCGGCGGCGAATCACCCGCCCGCCGGTGAACTGCCAGAGGTAGTCGTTGAACGAGCTCAGAGAAGCGCGGATTTCGAGGTACGCTCTGGCATTGGAAATGAATGCTGCGATTTTGAGCCGATTCCTGACGATGCCGGGATCCTGCATCAGTCGCCGGCGTTTGGCGGCGTCGTAGCGGGCGATTTTTTCCGCGTCAAAATGGTCGAAAGCCTGGGCGTAGGTCGCGCGCTTGCGCAGAATCGTGAGCCAGCTCAAGCCCGCCTGCGCCCCTTCCAGGCACAGCATCTCGAAGAGCTTGTCGTCGTCATGCACGGCCACGCCCCACTCGGTATCGTGATAGGCCACGTACAGAGGGTCCTCCGGGCACCACGCGCAGCGCAGTTTGCCGTCGGCATGACGCTGCGCTCCCTTCGTTCGCCGGTCAGGTTGGCTCGCCATCCGGCACTGATGGTATTCAGCCGTGCAGGCGCACGGCGTGGCAATCCTTGTAGACCAATTCGATGCGGTCGACTCCGCGCGTGCGGCGAGCCGCGCTGCGGATTTCGTGCATCAGTTTGAGCAGCACCCGAGTATTCACCTCCGGAGTTGCGCTCAAACGCGGCTCCACGCCGAGATGCAGCACCGCGAATCGTTCATGCGCCGAGCGCACGAAAACGGCAACGCCCAGCGGTCGACCGATATCGGAGATCGCAAACAGGGTTTGCACTCCTTCGATATCGCCCACCCGGACGCGCAAGCCGCCGTCTTGCTCATAGATCTCCGGCACTCCATAAGTATCTATGGATTGCTGGATGCCGACGCGCACGCGGTGTTGATTGACGTTGAAGAACAGTAGCTGTTCCAGCGCAGTGCGCTGGTCCACCGGCAATTTAGACGTAATCCCGATTGAACCGCTCAATGCTCTCCCCGCGAAGAGCGCTTGCGCCCCTCAAGTGAGTGTCCAGTCACAGAATTAACTTGACGCACCGCAGCAGACATTGTCTGCGCCTTAAGACTCCGTATCGTATAGCGTCGCCCACGGAATGACACTAGCTTACCGGGATGTTGCCTCAAGTTGCTGCAGCGCGGTCTCCGGACGGGCGATCCGAAACCTCAAGGGTCAAATGAAAGGAAAGAAGCGGTGCTAGCTTCCGACGAAGAAGGCGCCAGGCTCGATGCGCTGCGGTTCAGCCTCGCGAGCGACATCGTCGAACTCGTGGTGCTGACTCTTGACGAGGTGTTCCTGCAGACCCTGCGCGAGGCCGTGGGCGGCGCACGCCGGCTGTGGCACGTTCCCTCGGCCGACAAGATCAGCGACCTCTTGCTGGCCGGCGAAGTGGGAATTCTGGTTCTCGACGCGCCGGCGCTCAACGAAGCGCCGACGACGTTCGT
>Ga0210408_10002133_pt1 | contig 19618 bp, 17 predicted proteins | sample IncBWH4MmetaG_FD_155471 | JGI IMG/M metagenome (GOLD analysis project Ga0210408, IMG submission 155471) | Forest soil microbial communities from Barre Woods Harvard Forest LTER site, Petersham, Massachusetts, United States - Inc-BW-H-4-M | ecosystem: Environmental > Terrestrial > Soil >...
TTCCCCGCCCGGAATCGATTCGCGAATTCATGGTGTTTGAGCAACACGTGATCAACTGCACGCGGCGTTTCGGCATGCCTCGCTGGGCAGCGTCGCTGGATCGAGCGGTAGAGAAAACGCTTGGCCGCAAGGCAACCATGGCGTACCGGATCGCCAAGCCATGGTATGAGCGGCCCGTCTATTACAAAGGCAACCGCATGAACGTGATCGGCGACGGGGCCCGCGTGACGATCCCTCGCTACACGAAAGCGTTCGATTGGGAACTCGAGTTCGGCATTTTCCTGTGCAAGCGAGGGCGCGACATTCCGAAAGAAAAAGCCCGTGATTTCATCGGGGGTTTCACCATCTTTAACGATTTTTCCGCGCGCGATATTCAAAAAAGAGAAATGGGCGGGCGTCTCGGCCCCGCAAAAGGAAAGGATTTTGACGGAGGCAACTCGATCGGTCCCGCACTCGTCACGCCCGATGAAATTCCCGATCCCTACAATCTGGCGATGAGCGCGCGCATAAACGGAGAAGAAGCTTCCTATGGGCACACCAAAGGGATGCGTTGGACGTTTGAGGAATTGATCGCCTATGTTTCGCAGGACGAGACTCTCTTCCCGGGAGAATTTTTCGGATCCGGCACAGGAACGGTTCCCGAATCCGACGCAAACCGCTGTTGCTGCGGCCTCGAGATGGGACGTTTCTTGCAAGCAGGCGACACGGTAGAACTTGAAGTCGAGCGGATCGGCAAATTGACGAATCACGTGGTGGGACAAAACTAGTTTCGTAGCGCCGGTGTCTCGCTTGTCTCGATGCAAGAGGGGCGGCGTTTTTGCGCTGAGTTGAATTTGAAAAAACCGCCGGCGGGACGCCGGCGCCACGAAAACCAGCGTTTCTTGTTCGCAGAAATAATGAGGACAGATGGAGCACAAGGAACCGGCAGGGCTCATTCGTGCGATGGGGCGCTGGACCCTTACGGCGCTGGTCATCAATTCAATTATTGGGAGCGGGATTTTTGGCTTGCCGTCCGTGGTGGCTGGCTATGTGGGAAAGCAAAGTCCCCTCGCCTATCTCGTGGCCGCCGCTGGAATCGGAGTGGTCATCGCCTGCTTCGCTGAAGTTGCTTCGCAATTCGGCGCGGCAGGAGGACCCTATTTGTATGCGCGAGAAGCGTTCGGGCGATTCATCGGGATTGAAATCGCCTGGTTGCTATGGCTCGTGCGGCTGACGGCTGCCGCGGCCGCGGCAAATCTCTTCATAAATTACCTCGCCGAATTCTGGCCCGCCATAAGAGAGCCGATCACACGGCTCGTGGTGCTTACGGTCCTAATTGGATTTCTTGCCGTGGTGAATGTTCGCGGCGTCAAGTCCGGAGCAGCGGCGAACAATGTGTTTACGGTGGCAAAGCTGGCGCCGCTGATTTTATTTGTGATCGCGGGAGGAGTTTTTTTGTTGCGCCAGCACGCGGCATTTCCTATTGAATCGCAGAGCGGCGCATCCGTTCCCATTCGGAATTGGCTTGAGGCCGTTCTCGTCTTGCTTTTTGCGTACGGCGGCTTCGACGGCGCGGTAATACCGATGGCGGAAGCCAAGGATCCTCGGCGCGACACACCGTTCGCGCTTCTCGCGGCACTCGTGACGGTGACGCTCCTCTTTTGCTCAATTCAGTACGTTGTAGTGGGCGTGCTTGCCGGCGCGGCCGTGACGGATCGACCGCTGGCCGCCGCCGCGCGCCAATTTGGAGGAACACCGGGTGCAGCCCTGATTTCCGCTGGGGCGCTAATTTCCGTTTACGGCTATTTGACTGCGCAGATGCTTCATACACCGCGACTGGCCTTTGCACTCGGGGAGAAAGGCGACTTCCCCCAGTTCTTCGCTCGGATTCACTCGAGGTATCAGACACCATACATTTCGATACTCGCCTTTGCGGGGTTCGTCTGGTGCCTGGCCGCCGCTGGGAGTTTTACTTGGAACGTGTTCGTCTCCTCGGTGGGAAGATTGTTTATATATGGGTTCACTTGCGCGGCTCTTCCTGTGCTACGCCGGAAGTATCCCCACGCGCGCGCCTATCGCCTTCCGGCGGGAAATTTTTTCGCTTTGCTTGGAGTCTTGTTCATGGCCTTGCTGGCGTCGCGGATGAGCCGCGGCGATGGGATCGTGTTGCTGGCTACGATGGGCATCGCCATTGCGAATTGGCTGTGGGTACGAAATGAGCTGAAGGCAGAGGCGTGAGTGAAAATCAAGGGCGATAAAACGCGCTTCCAATCCAGGTTCTCAATGCTCACTTTCCTTGGCGAGGACTAAGAGAATGGAATGAAACGGAGAGAAATAGTATCTTGAGATCTTCAGGCGCCGTGACCTTATAGAATCGCCAGGAACGCGTCGGACCGTGGAAAGGTTTTCCATGCATCGCATATCCAGACTCAAGTTTCTCGTTTTCTTCTCGATCGTCCTCGTTCCTTCCGCGCGGGCGCAAGCTCCTGCCAAACACGCGATGACGTTCGACGACCTTGCGGCAGTGCAACGAGTAGGCGAACCGCAGATCTCGCCGGATGGACGCGCCGTGGTCTACACCGTCGGCACCACCGATCTGGATACGAACCGCGTTGCGCACAACCTCTGGGTCATCTCGACCGCGCCGGGAAGCCAGCCGCGTCAGTTGACGCAGAGTGGACACGACACGCGCCCGCAGTGGTCGCCCGACGGAAAGTCCATTGCGTTTCTCTCCGACCGCGAAGGGCCGCCTCAGGTTTACGCGATGCCCGCGCAAGGAGGGAATCCGAAAAAAATTACTTCGCTTTCGACTGGCGCCGACAATGAAAAATGGTCCCCCGACGGGAAATGGATTGCCTTCACCTCGGGTGTATTCCCGGATTGCGAGGACGACGCTTGCAACCGTGCGCGCGACGACGCGGCCGAAAAAAGCAAAGTTAAAGCGCGCGCCTACGATCACTTGCTGTATCGCCATTGGACGCATTGGAGCGATGGCAAACGCAGTCATCTGTTCCTCATTGCGGCCAATGGCGGCGGCGTTCGTGACATGACTCCACACGCCGACTACGACGTGCCTCCCGATGAGCGCGGCGACGCGAGCGATTTTGCCTTTTCGCCGGACAGCAAGGAACTTTGTTTTACCGCGGTGACCGAGCGGCCCGAAGCGACCAGTACGAACGGCGATCTGTTCCTGATTCCCACCAGCGGCGGCGAAGCGAAACGCATCACCTCCAATCCCGGATTCGACGGCCATCCGGCGTACTCGCCCGACGGACGCTACATTGCTTATCATTCCCAGAAAACTCCCGAGTATGAGAGCGATCGTTGGCGGCTCATGCTCTTTGACCGCGCCGGCGGAACGCACACGGAAATTGCCGAATCCTTCGATCGCAGCGTGGATGAAATCGTTTGGTCGCCGGACAGCAAGAAAATCTACTTCACGGCCGTGAACGAAGCGGAGCAACCCGTATATGAAATCGCAGCAGCGCCCGGAAGCGCGCCGCAGGAAATCGTGAAGAACTCTTTCAACGAAGGCATTTCGCTTTCCGCGAAGGGAGACTCCTTCGCATTCCTTCGTTCCAGTCTCATCGCGCCCGCCGAGGTCTTCATGTCACAGAGCGACGGAAGCGGCGCCCGGCAACTCTCGCAACATAACGCCGCTCGCCTCGCGGACATTGATATGAATCCACCCGAACCGTTTTGGTATGAAGGTGCGGGCGGCGCGCGTGTTCAAGGGATGCTAATTCGCCCCCCGCATTTCGACGCGTCGAGAAAATATCCTCTGTTGCTCCTCGTTCATGGCGGACCGCAGAGCCTGTGGACCGATTCGTGGGGATACCGCTGGAACGAAGAGTTGTTCGCCGCGCCGGGATACGTCGCCCTCCTGATCAACCCCCGCGGCTCGACGGGCTACGGGCAAAAATTCACCGACGAAATTACCGACGACTGGGGCGGGCGCGCCTACGAAGACTTGATGAAGGGCGTGGAATATGTCGTCGGGAAATATTCTTTCATCGATCAGGCTCGCGTGGCTGCGGCCGGAGGCTCCTACGGCGGGTACATGATCGATTGGATCGCAACGCACACGGGTCGTTTCAAGGTGCTCATCAGCCACGCCGGCGTGTACGACAAGACGGCCATGTACGGCGCCACTGAGGAGCTATGGTTTGAGGAACACGACATGGCGGGAACTCCCTGGACGCATCCAGAGAGCTATCAGAAGTGGTCTCCGAGTACATTTGCCGGCGAATTGGGAAAATACAAAACTCCCACACTGGTGATTTGCGGGGAACTCGATTATCGAGTGCCATACACGCAGAGCCTGGAATTCTTTACCGCGTTGCAGCGGCAAAATGTCCCGTCGAAATTGGTGGTCTACCCCGACGAGGGACATTGGATCCTGAAACCGCAGAATAGCCGGCTTTGGTACAAGACATTTTCCGATTGGCTGGCGTCCTATTTGGAATAGTCCGAGGCAAACGAGATGAAAATTTCGGCAGGAATTGCGCTCCTGCTGGCTACCGCAGCATTGTCACAAGCGCAAGCGCCTGACCCCGCGCTCATGGCGGAAATTCACAAAATTCGCGCCATCGACAACCATTCGCATCCGCCGCGCGTTGTGGCGGACGGCGAGCGCGACGATGAGTTCGACGCTCTGCCCTGCGATCCCCTGGAACCCACGGCGCCCAACACCATGACGCGCCCGGAGAATCCCCAGTATCTGGCCGCCTGGAAAGCGTTGTGGGGATACGGATACAACGACCGCAGCGATGCGCACCTGAAGGAACTCCTCGCAACCAAAAACAAAATTCGCCAGGAGCAGGGCGACAATTACCCCGCCTGGGTGCTTGACCGGTTGGGTATCGAAACCGAATTTGCAAACCGAGTGGCCATGGGACGAGGCCTTGACGCGGCGCATTACCGATGGGTGCCGTTCGACGATGCCCTGCTCTTCCCTCTCAATAACGATGCGCTGGCAGCAGAGACGCCGGACAGAAAAATTTTCTTTGGCCGTGAAAACATGCTGCTCGCGCGCTATCGCCGCGAACTTGGTGTAGCGAGCATGCCGGCGACACTTGCCGAATACGCGTCCCGAGTGGTGACGCCGGAACTTGAGAGCCAGAAAAAAGAGGGTGCGGTGGCTATTAAATTCGAGGCGGCATATCTGCGCTCGCTGGATTTCCAGCCCGCCTCGGAGCAGGACGCCGCGGCCATCTACGCGAAATACGCGCACGGTGGCACGCCTCCGAAAGACGGTTACACGCGCTTGCAGGACTATTTGTTCCGGTATGTCGCGGCGGAGGCGGGCCGCCTCGTCCTAGCGGTGCACATTCATACGGGCGAGGGATGCGGCGGCTATTTTTATTTGCAGGGATCGGGTCCGATGCTCCTCGAGTCCGTTCTGAATGATGCGCGCCTGCGGAAGACAAACTTCGTCCTGCTGCACGGAGGCGCGGGGCCTTTCACGCGTGAAATTTCCTACTTCCTGATGAAGCCAAATGTGTATACGGATTTATCCGAGCAGACCTGGCTCGAATCCCCTCACCGGCTCGCCGAAGTACTGCGGGACTGGATCGAGTGGTATCCGGAGAAAATCCTATTTGGAACGGATCTTTATCCGGGAAGCGGCGCGTACGATTGGGAAGAGATCGGCTGGCAGACTTCGCAAACCGCGCGGCAGGCGCTGGGAATTGCGCTGACCGGCATGATCCAGGACGGAGAGATTACCGTTCTCCGTGCGAACGAAATTGCGCGCATGGTTCTGCGCGAGAATGCGCTGAAGCTGTATCACTTGCCGGAACATCCCTGACAAAGAAACGAGTGGTTGAAGCCTGGAAGCGCCAACTTCGCGATTGGCCTCGTGCAAAATCGCCAAGCAGGAGATTGGCGCTCCCGGGCCACGTCTAAGGGCACTTTTCCGTCGCGTGCAGTATCGCGATACTCGGAACCGCTGCGACGGTAAGCAATGCTGATTGCATCCGGAAAAAGCACCGCTACGCTGTTTCAGCAAGAGAGCTTCAGGCACCCATTACTGCCCGGAAGAAAATTCGATGGCCTTTGTCTTGCCGGAAACCTGAATTTCAGTCAGTTGGTCGTGATCGATGACGAAGGTCGTTTGATTGATCTTGGTTGAAAAATCTTTCAGGGTGCAAGGAACTTCCGCTACGACCTTGTTGCCTAGTTCAAATTTCGCTTTGCTTGCGTCGGCGATGACCCTGTATTCGCCGGGCGCCAGCTTCGTCGTGCCGACGCTGGTGGTGGCCGTCAGCTTTAGATTTGTTGTGATCGTATCGCCTGACTCATTTTTGGCCCATACCGACACACTCAAAGTGGTAAGCGCAATGATCGCGAGAAAAAGTGGTAACGAACGTCGAGACATAAAGAAATATTCTCCCTTTTGGTTTTGGAATCGGGCCGCCGAGGTGTACTGATCGAAACCTGAAGGACCTGAAGAACAACAGGTAACCGGGCCGCACAAACCCTCAGCGAGCTTCCCATCGTGTTGGATGCAAGCCGCCCGAAACGCGTTACACAAAAATGAGGAACTGACCAGCGATTGCAACAGCCCCGCAGGCGTTCCGCTGAGCAAATCCTATTTCCAAATGCCCAATACGCGTCGAACCGTAAGAACCTGCCCTAGATGATATGCGTTGTGGTCCGCGACGAGCAGCGCTTCGCGCAGGATCGTCTGTCCCGTGCCGTGAGGAATTTTCGCGAACAATTCCGTTTTGGGACTCGCCACCAATTTTTTCATCGTCGCCAAGTTTTGCGCGAATGATTTAAGGCTTTTGTCCCAGGCCTTCGGATTCGGAGGCGCTTGCGCAGCAGGCCAGTAACCGGCGGGCCACGCCGGCGAGGCATGCTTTGCATCGCGGGAGAACTCCAGGATGTCCCATTGCGCGATCCGCATATGCTCCAACAATTCCCAGATCGAGTAGGGCAACCCGCTCGGACGAACGCCTCTCAATTTAGGAGGAATGCCACGGAACGTAGTCTTCCAATCGACATGAGCGCCGCCTCCGGAAAGGAGATTCACGACATGCTCGCGCAAGGCTTTTTCATTCACTGGCTCCTCCTCCTTTTTTTGGCGGCGTCTCAATTTGTGGATTGATTTTCTTTTGATGCCTGAGAGGGTAGTTGAGCCGTGCACGCGTCCAAGGAAATGGAGCCCTCCCATGCCTGCACCAATCTTTGCCCTTCGGCATTGATTTCCTCAATCGTCCGCGGCCTTCCGCTTCCCGAGCCTGGGAACAGGAGATATAGAATGCCCCTGCGCGCCCCGCCGTTTCGCGCGTCGGATCGAATTCCAAGATTCTCGGCCAGGGCCATCGAGCCTTCACCGATTCGGTCGTAGGGGCCTACGTCTCCGAAAATCGCATAGGAACTCTTGCCGTTTCGCTGGTTGAAAACGACGGCAAAATCTCCAGGCCGCGCCCCGAGTTGCCGCGCCATTCCGCCGGGCAACACCACAAAAGGAATCTTCGACGCGTCCACGTAGCGCGTCGGATCGTTCGCAGGCTTCGAGCGATCGGCCAGCGCAGTAGCTGAAACGTAATACCCGGGAAACGGATCGTTCGGTCCCTGGATAATCGGCTCTCCGTCCGCATCCTTGGCCAATCCCTCCCACCTCCCGGGTGTGCCCGCATTGGCCAAATCATCCAGACCCGTATTGTCCGGGTGATAGGCGTTCGGTGCGCCATCGGCGTCGATGGTCATTCCAGATTCATAGAAAAAGGCAGAACTCCCCGAAAACCGGCCTATCGGGATATCCCGCTCAGGCTCCCCGTCGTGTCTCATCTCGAAATTCAAGAGGAGTTCTCCGGAACAAGCGCCCTCCGAATCATTCGACGGCCCTTCCACATCCGTTGCAGGAATGCACTGAACCAAACGCGAAAGTTTTTGCTGGAGAAATTTCAGATCCTGCTCGAGATTGACCGCAGTTGGAGCGGCTTCAGCTGTTTCCGATCCAGCCACAGGATCGGATTGCGCCTCGGGGGCACGTCGTTCGTGGTCCACCGCGTGCCCCGACAGATGTACCCCGTCCGAGTTACCGGCGCAATCCGGCGCCGGATTTGTTGAAGTCGGATTTCCCGTCTGAGACGAACCTGTCGGAGAGGCAACCTGATTCCCCGTTGCCGCAGCAGAGAAACAGAAGAAAATTATTGCCGATATGAAAATCGCGGTGCGCCACATGGCCCCAACCCTCCACCCAATTCCAGCCAAGCCTCGAAAAGCTGCAGAACTCGATGCGCTATTATAGACGACGAACTTCTAGACTGTGTTACATCATTCCAAAATCCGCGCAACTTAACGCAGCCTCCCTCGAAATGGAGGGCGCAAGATGAGATTCTTCCCTGCTCGCATGGTAGGATTGGCTGGATTCGCCTCGCAAACCCTCGGGGAGTACGGCCATGTCTCCTTCACCAGACAACGGAATGGTTCACCTGAGCAGCAACTACTCGGTTCCGGAAATACTCAAAAGGCTGGGTTCCACTTTGCAATCGCGAGGTCTCACCATATTTGCGCGCATCGATCACAGCGGGGAGGCTGAGAAGGTTGGTATGAAAATGCGCCCGACGCAGCTCATCATTTTTGGCAGCCCCAAGGGGGGACGCCAGTGATGGTGGCCTCTCCCACCCTCGCCATCGATTTGCCGCTGAAGGCTCTAGTTTGGGAGGACGCGGGGGGCAAAGTTTGGCTTTCTTACAACAGCGCCGAGTATCTGAAGCAGCGTCACAATATCCCGGATGAACTCGTGAAGAACATAGCCGTGATCGGCCCGCTCCTTCAAAGCGTCGTTGGCTAGCCTGTCCCGCAAATCGATTCCAGCATTTCTCGTGTGGCCTGATGACTGAACAAACGCGCAGAGATAATCAGCCTGCAACTGGAGAGAGCGCAAACCGCGCCCGCGATCACCTTGCCAACGAGCGTACCTTTCTCGCCTGGGTGCGCACGGGCGTCGCCATCGTCGTTTTCGGATTTGCGATCGGCCGTTTTGCCATTGCCATCCGCCAACTCATGCAGATCCAAGGCCACGCCCTCCGGACCGCCGGACTCACTGTTTGGTTTGGCGCGATCGCAATTTTTGGGGGAGTGCTGCTGACACTCGCAGGGTTGCTACGCTACCGGCGCACGCGCGTTCAGTTGGAGTCCGGAAGGTTTGAGCCGGCAGGATTCCTCGTCGACCTAGTAGGAATCCTCGTGGCGCTGTTTGGTTTGGCCTTGGCCGCGTATTTGGTTTACATCCAATTGCAACTGTAGCGCCGATAAGCTCTGACATTCTCGATGTTGTCGTGGCGCTCACGATGGGTTATACGTAGGAAAAAGGAGACTCGCATGAAGCGCGCTGCTTCCCTGCTGGCCATCGTTGGGCTGCTTGTCCTTTTGGCAGGCTGCAAGAAACAGGAGAGCGATGCGGACGCCATACGGTCCGGCATCAACCAGCACCTGGCTTCCTTGAAAACGCTGAATCTCGGCGCAATGGACATGAACATCACAAATGTTTCCATTCAGGGGAACCAGGCACTGGCGCAGGTGGAGTTCAAGCCAAAGACGGGACCGCCGCAGGGCGCCGGGATGCAAATCGCCTACACTTTAGAAAAGCAAAATGGCCTTTGGGTGGTGCAAAACACGCAGGCGCTGGGAGGATCGAACCAACACCCCGCGCCGGGCGAGAACGCGACTTCGCCATCATCGGGCTCCATGCCCAACTTTCGCGATCTCGTCCCCGATGGAGGAGATTCGAATTCCTTCCCGCCCGGGCATCCTCCTAAAGGCGACCAAGGAAATATGCCGGCGCACTGATCTATCAGGGATTTTCACTTGCGCGACTGTGCGGGCGGGTCGCAGATCACGAATTGCGAGCGAGCAACGACATCGCTCGAGCCGGCACAGAATTTTGGCAGGGTCCAACTACCATTTCGGATTATTCCCCAACAGGGCTCCCGCCTCATCGGCGGTCACAGGTTCGGAAAAATAATATCCTTGTGCGTATGTGCACTGGAGCTTCCTTAAGACCGCAAGTTGTTCGGCCGTTTCAACGCCTTCTGCAACCACATTGAGCCTCAAGCTGGTAGCCATAGGCAGGATCGTTCGCACGATCTCCATGCTGTCTCCCTCCTGGCCGATTGCTTTGGTGAAGGAACGGTCGATTTTCAATGTGTCCAGTGGAAAACGATGCAGGTAGCTGAGCGAAGAATATCCCGTGCCGAAATCGTCGATGGATAGCTGGACGCCCAGCGCCTTGATTTGCGCTAGCATAGCTTCAGCCGCCGAGGGGTCCGCCATGACCGTGCTCTCCGTAATTTCAAGCTTCAAGGTATCCGGGGGAAGCCCCACCTCGGCAAGCAACTTCCCGATTTCCGCCGCCAGGTTGGGTTGCACGAATTGCTTAACGGAAATATTGACGCTCATGGTGAGGGGGGGCGCGTCCTTACGGGATGCGTTCCAGGCGCTAATTTGCCAGCATGCCTTCTGCAAATTCCACCAGCCGATTTCGCGAATCATACCGGTTTCTTCCGCGACGGGTATGAAATGCGAGGGTTGAAGCAATCCGCGAGACGGATGCTGCCAGCGTAATAGAGCTTCGAAGCCAATGATCCGGCCGGAATCGAGAGAAACGATCGGTTGATAAAAATTCCTGAATTCTTCCCGTTCCAGGGCGGTCCGCAAATCGGTTTCCAACTGCAAGCGCGCGATCACGCTCCTGCGCATTTCCAAATCGAATACTTCGTATCTCCCTTTGCCGAGCGTCTTGGCCCGGTACATGGCCGTGTCGGCATCTCGGAGCAGATCTTCAGGCTTTTCGTATCCGATGTTGCTCAAGGCGATTCCTATGCTCGCGGAGGTGAATAGTTTTTTGCCCGCCAGATCGAAAGGCGCTGCGATTGCTTTCATGATGCGGTCGGCCACCAGAGTGGCATCGCTCGAATCCCTCACTTGATCGAGCAGGATTGTGAACTCGTCTCCACCCAGCCGCGCCAGCGTGAATAGCTTCTCGATCCGTGTGACCGTATCGCTAATTCGCAGGCACTTTTCCAGGCGATTTGCCACCCCGATCAGGAGTTGGTCTCCAATCGCGTGGCCCAGGCTATCGTTAATCATCTTGAAGCCGTCGAGGTCCAGGAACAGAACGGCAAATAGGTAGTCTTTGTGGCGCTTGGTATGTTCGATCAATCGAACCAGCCGATCAATAAACAGAAGCCGATTGGGCAAGCCGGTCAGCGCATCGGCGACTTTTCCTCCGGTGATGTCGGTCTGCGATCCCGCCATTCGCAGGGCTTTTCCCGAAGCGTCGCGAACCGCCAGGCCCCGGCTCAACATCCAGCGAAAGCTTCCATCTTTGTGCAGCACGCGGTTTTCACTCTCGAAGTGCGGCGTCAGCCCTCTCTGGTGCGCAGCGATTTCATCCTTCACTCGTTCGCGATCAGCGACATGGATTCGGTCGAGCCACTCCTCCGGGCGGTTCTCGATCTCGTTTTCCTGATACCCCAACATGACTTTCCAGCGCGGGGAGAAATAGATGGCATTGTCCACCAGATTCCAATCCCAAAGCCCGTCGTTGGCGCCTTGAGCCGACAGTGCATAGCGTTCCTCGCTTTCCCGCAAGGCTTCTTCCGCATTCTTGAGCGCCACCTGCGTGCGGATACGCGCCAAGGCGACGGGGAAATCGATTGGCTTGGTTAGATAATCGTTGGCGCCAAGGTCCAGCGCCCGGACAATGTCCTCGCTTTGGTCTTTCGCGGTTACCATGATGATCGGCAATTGTATGGGAGAGTAACACCCCCGCACTGTCTGCAGTGCGTCAAGACCGCTGATCCCCGGCATTTCGACATCCAGGAGCAGCAGGTCCACCGTTTCCTCCCGGATGCGTTCCAGCAAGCACCGTGCCCCATCTGCGACCCGAATCTCATATCCTTTCCGTTCCAGGCGGCGGGCAAGCATGTCCCTGTTCAGTTCGTTGTCATCGACGACCAGAATCCGGCACGGTCGAGAGTTCATAGCAGCTTTTTCTCCAGCAATAAATTCCCGATCTTTTCCGTCAGGCGGGCGAAGTCGACTGGCTTGGTGTCATAGTCGTCGCAGCCCACTTCGAAGGCTTTGGCTTGATCGCTCTTGAGGACTCGAGCCGTCAGCGCGATGATTGGGATGTGGCGAGTGCATTCGTCGGCCTTCAATAGGCGCGAGGCTTCCCAGCCATCCATCTCCGGCAGCGTTATGTCCATGAGGATCAAGTCGGGTGCTTCCGCCCGCGCCAGCGAAAGTCCCTGTTCGCCGTTTTCGGCGGTGACGATCTGGAATCCTCGCCGCTGGAGCCGCCTTGAGAGCATGTCACGATTCATTTCGTTGTCTTCGATCAACAGAATTTTTGCCATGTGGTTTATCCGGGAAATCACCTGGACGCTATGTTCCCTCGCTGTCTGCGATATCCCTCACGGCTTCTTCCTTCACTTGCGAACGGCATGTTCGGCAATGACCGTCGACCCCCGCCCGGATGAACGGGCAGACACATAGTGCTCGACCAGAACCGCGAGCAAGTCGCGATTCACGGGCTTCATGAGATAGTTGGAAGCCCCCAACTCAACGCCCATCGGAACATTGTCCACGATAGTAACCATGATCACGGGGATCTCCGCCAATGCCGGATCTGCCTTGATCTCTTTGAGAACCCGCCAGCCGTCCATCTCAGGCATCATGACATCCAGCGTAATCAGAAAGGGTTGAACCTCTTTCGCTACACGCAGCCCCTCGGCGCCGCCCGCCGCAGTGACCACATGGAAACCCATCTTGGACAGGAACCGAGAGGTAAGATCACGAACTGCTGGGTCGTCGTCGATAACCACAATTGTGCCCCGGTCGAGCGGATCGGGTAAAGACGGCGCAGCAGCGGTGACTGGCGATTCTGACCGGGCCGGGTCGTTGTTCTCGAGGACGACTTCGGCGGGGAGCTGAATGGTGAACGTTGTGCTCCGGCCGGGTTCGCTGTCTACCGCAATGTGGCCTCGCATGATTTGAACAAACCGTTGAGTAATGGCGAGCCCGAGGCCGGTGCCGCCGTACTTCCGGGAGATGGAAGTATCGGCCTGGGAAAACTCCCGGAACAGATTTTCCTTTTGTTCTGCCGTGATGCCGATTCCCGTATCCTCGACTTCAAATTGCAGCCAATCGCGATGATCGATCGTTCTTCGGTCCACACTCAGCGAGATCGTTCCGTGGTCGGTGAACTTGCAGGAGTTGCTCAACAGATTCAACAGAATCTGCCGAACTTTGGTGAGGTCGCTGCGCATCTGGCCGGCGTTTTGTGCAATGTCCACTCGAAGTGTGTTGCTGTTTTTCGCGACCGCGGGTTGAACGGTGCTGGCAATCTCCTCGATCATTGCGCCAACGTCGAAAGATTCCAAATGCAATCCCATTTTGCCGGCTTCGATCTTGGAGAGGTCCAGAATATCGTTGATCAGTGACAACAAGTGTTTGCCGGCGGATTGAATTTTTTGAAGATCCCCTGCGACATCCCCTTTGCCTAATTCCTGTGTTTCCTCCTGCAACATCTCGCTATATCCGATGATCGCGTTGAGGGGCGTCCGCAATTCATGGCTCATGTTTGCCAGAAAAATGCTCTTCGCGCGGTTTGCCTTCTCGGCTGCCTGCTTTGCACTTAGTAATTCTTCCTGCGCCTGTTTATGTTCCGAGATGTCCCGCATGAAGCTGCTGAAGATCCACTGGCCTCCGAATTTGACCGGCGAGGTCGCCATCTCCGCGGGAAATTCGTGGCCGTCACGGTGCAGCGCCGTAATTTCTGTCCGTTGGCGCAGCAGCATCTCCTCACCCGTCCCCAGGAAGCGCTGGAGATTTCTCTCGTGACTCTGGCGATGCCGTCGCGGGATGATGACTTCGTGTAACCGCCGGCCCAGCACCTCACCGGAAGACCAGCCGAAAGTTTTTTCAGCCTCCGAATTCCAGTTGGTGATCCGACCTTCCGCATTCATGGTAATGACGGCATCCAGGGCCGTATTGAAGATCAAGCGAAGTTGCTCTTCGCTGGATCCTAGAACCGAGAATCGGCGGTCAACCACCGAAGTCATAACGGCGAGGCCAAGGACCATAAAGGTGACGATCGTTATTCCGGTGACGCCGAGAGAGGAGACGCTCACCGCATGAGAAAGATTCGGCGCCTCACCGGTAAATGTAAAACCGGCGGCAGCCATGCCCGTGTAATGCATGACGGGAATCGCCGCTCCCATCAACAAGGCGCTCGCTATTTTTGGAAGCCATTTCCCCTTCACATCATTGCGTAAACGGAACGTCAGCCAAAGAGCGACCAGGGAGATCACGATTGCGAGCACCACGGAAAGCGTGACTAAGGAGGATGAGTAATGGCACATGGCCGGCAGTCTCATCGCCGCCATCCCGGTGTAATGCATGGTCGCGATCCCGGCGCCCATGATGACGCTGCCCACTGCGGCTGTTGGCAAACCCATTTTTCGCCGGCTCACGACGAATAGCGCAATCGCGGAAGTGAAGACCGCTGCCAGCAGCGACAACAGCACCGTGGGCCAATCATAAAGCACTGGAATCGGCAAGCTGAAGGCCAGCATGCCTATATAGTGCATGGACCATATTCCGGTCCCCATCGCGGTCGCGCCCCCCAAAAGCCATGCAAACTGGACCCTGCCTTGTGCAGCCGTTACGCGGGCCGCCAAATCCAGAGCAGCATAGGAAGCGAGCACAGCGATCAGAACCGATAGACCAACCAGGCGGTAGTCATAAGATCCGTTGATTACAAGACCCATCCCGCTCACGTGCCCTCCGCAACTTTGCTCCAAGCCACCTAATACAAATCCGCTTTGGCACTTCTCTGGCGGAATGATTGAAAAGCTAGTATGGCCCTCTCCGTCTTAAGACATGCCTGTAGAACACTTATTCGGGATGAAGTCTGAATCTTCAGTCTACTCATGGTCGTTCCAAAATTGAACCATGACAATGGTTCCGGGTCTCAATCAGTAACCTACGAGTAAGCCATGTTGACTGAACAGCAAAGGACGGGCGTCGAAGCACGCAATCTCCCCTTTTGAAGGCCACCAAAAAGCTTTAGAATGAAGTGAGTGCGCCCGTAGCTCAGCGGATAGAGCGTCTGCCTTCTAAGCAGAGGGTCGGGGGTTCGAGTCCCTCCGGGCGCGCCATCTCCCAAGAGGTTACAGCGAGATGGTCATGGGTACTGGAATGGGAGTGGACATCGTCGTTAGCGGGCTGCGCGTTTTGAATGGCTGAGATTCAGGAGTGGCCTTGAGTTGCGCCATCGCATAAACCATTCGTTCAAGAACCTGGCCAGAGCATTGCACAAGGATAGCCTTCGGCGTACCATGCCACACAATTAAAGAATATTCATTTTGGGGATTGTAAGATCGGAAATTGAATGGGAGACTACCGGGCTCGCCGGGGAGTATTACGCCGAACATTCAAAAGTGACTCGAGGTGTTTGAGATGCGAAATCGGCTCACGGTTTCGACCGCGGCAGTGTTGGTTTTCTCTTCGATGACCCTTGCCCAGACTGGTAAACCCTTAACGACGGAAAAGGTTCAGGCGGAATCGTCCGGCCTCTCGCATGATCTGTCCGGAGTTTGGATGCAATATCCATCTGGCGTGGGCCCAGGAATACCCGGAATGAATGCGGTCGATGAAAAGGCTCGCCCTCCCTTGACGGCATGGGGGCAGGCGAAATTCGATGCCGCAAAACCGGTGACTGGACCAAGGGCTGTGCCGGGAGAGGAAGGAAATCCAGCATTACGCTGTGAACCGGATAGTCCGCCAAGACTTCTTATTCTTCCCAATCCATTCGAAATTGTTCAGATCCCCGGCAGAGTGTTCATGTTCTTCGAAGAGTATCACGCGTGGCGCACGATCTGGGCGGACGGGAGAGAGCTTCCCAAGAATCCCGACCCCACTTGGCTAGGGTATTCAGTTGGAAAATGGGAAGGCGACACATTTGTTGTCGATACCATTGGTTTCAACGACAAAGTGTGGGTCGACGGCTTTGGGAATCCGCGAAGTGAACAGATGCACCTCACGGAGCGCTACCGACGGTTGAACCACGACACCTTGGAGATGCAAATCATCATGGACGACCCCAAAGCGTACACGAAGCCATGGATAAGCCCTCCGAAACTCCACAAGCTCGAGCCCGGCTGGGAGCTTGCCGAGTGGTTCTGCGTTCAGGACGAGCACAAAGCCTATGACGAAGCAGTCAGAAAACCTGCAGGCGTCTCGTCCACTCCCAAGTAATCTTTCCGTATGATGCCCTGGGATTTTTTGTCCAACACTGAAGGTGGTGCGGTGTGAGATGATCCCACAAGCCATGAAGTTCACGAGACGCGATTTCATCAAGTCCAGCGCAGTGATCGGTGCGTCCGCCGGCATTTCGGAATTGGCAACACTGCCCGCCAGGCTCTGCGCTGCTGTAGAATCGCCTCGCATGGTAACGTTCACCCAATGGATGCAAGCGGATCGTGAGACTCGAAAACGTGGATTAGAACTGTGCTTGCAGCGCATCCGGGAACTCGAGCCGTCGATTCACGCCTGGGTCCAGGTGCAGCCCGAACGGCCCACGGCGGATGGACCGCTTTCTGAAATTCCGTTTGGTGCCAAAGACATCATCGAGACCAAAGGGATGGCGACGGAATACGGCTCGCCGCTTTACAAGGGCCGCCTGGGCTCCGCGGACGCCGCCATCATTCGCGAGATGCGCAGCCGCGGTGCGATCTTGCTTGGGAAAACAGTGACCACCGCCTTCGCGTACCGCACTCCGGGACCCACGCGCAACCCGCGCAACCTCGAGCATACACCGGGCGGAAGTTCGAGCGGTTCCGCCGCTGCAGTTGCCGCTGGCATGGTGCCCTTCACGATCGGGGAACAAACCAGAGGTTCGATGATTCGGCCCGCCTCTTACTGCGGAGTCACGGGATTCAAACCGACCTACGACCTTCTGCCGACTGAGGGTATGTTGCCCGTGTCCAAGAGCCTGGACACGCTCGGCCTTTTCACGCACACGCCCGCGGACATGATTGCGCTCTGGGAAGCGCTGGGACATTCGCCAAGCCGCGAAGAGCAATTCGTTTTCGGAGCGTCCGAACCGATCCCCGATTGCGAGCCCGAAATGGCAAATGCCTTTCGGGAGACGTTGTCTTTGTTGCGCCGTTCGGGCGTAAGCATCAAGCCGCTGGATATTGCAGATCTGCTCAAGAAACTCGACGAAGCGAATGACGTGGAGATGTTTTATGAGGGTGCTCGATTCCATGAGGCCCGCTTAAAAGAATTTGGGGACCGGCTCGACCAGCCTTTGGCGAATTTGGTTCGAGAGGGTCTGAAAATTCCTGCAGCACGGTATGACGAGGCCAAGCAATTCCTCGCGGAAAGCAGAGTCCGATTGGCGGAGACCTTCAAATCCACACCTGTGATTCTCACGCCCGCCGCGACTGGGCCTGCGCCCCTGGGCTTATCCAACACTGGCGATCCAAGAATGAACGCGCCCTGGTCAGCGCTCGGAACCCCGGCCGTTTCGATTCCCATGCCGATCGCAAGTGGACTTCCCCTCGGTTTGCAATTGACCGCTGATCTCGGGCAGGATTCGAGAGTTCTTCAGGCCGCGCTTCTTCTACAAAAGCGTTTCGACGCAGGACCAAGAATTCCGCCGTCATCGGTTTTCCCTACAGGGGATTGAGGACTACTTAAGTTCAAGCGAAGACTCGGTTGAAAACCACCGCAGACTGCGCGAAAACCACCAGCCGGCTCCTATTCTAGTCCAGCCGTAAGTATCCGCCATTGCCCCTATCATTTTTATAAACAGTCGCTTACAGCGTTGTTACCGCAAGGACCGAAATTTGGCATCGGCCCTGCATTATCAGTAGTCGAATTAGTTGAATGAGGAACCGTGAATGGAAGGGAGAAAGAAGATGACTCGATATTGGAAATATTCGGCAATGATTCTTTTAGCGTTGGCGATTTTTGTGCCAGTTGCTTCGGCTCGGCCCCGAGTGTTCATTGGGGGCTATTTTGGTCCTGGGTTCTACGGGCCAGCTTATTACGGTTGGTACGGCCCAGCGTACGTTGCGCCCTATGCCGTAGTGCCGGCTCCGTATGAGGGCAAAGTCAAGATTGATACCAAGATGAAGGACGCGGGCGTGTATGTTGATGGCGGCTATGCCGGGACGGTGGGGCAATTGAAAACGTTCCCGCTGCGCCCGGGTACCCATAACATCGAGCTTCGTGACCCGTCGGGCCAGACGATGTTCCAGGAAAAAGTCGACGTTCTGGCTGGGAAAACGACCAAGCTCGCTGCCTGATCGCGCGGATTGAATCCCCGCTGGAAGGCGAATGGCCGGATCGAAGAAGTGGTCCGGCCTTCGCCGATTTGCTAACCCATGCATCATGAGCATTTAGGTTGAAAAGGCGCATACAACTAAATACACCCCAAGAGTGTTCATATTAGTGTCCAGCCCAAGGGGCCTGAAGTGTGGGCGAAGATGAAATGGCCAAAGCTCGGCATGCAAGTTTTTATCTTGTTGGCCGGGTTCGCGCTGCCAGCGAATGCGAACGTTACGGTTTTACTCGAAGAGCCATATAGCTACGACGGAGCGCTCGCCGGAACCGGACACACGGCGGTCTACCTGAATCGAGTATGCGCCGCGACTCCTGTTACCTTGCGGCGCTGCCACCCCGGAGAACACGGAGTTGTGATCAGCCGGTATACGCGAATCGCGGGATACGATTGGCTCGCGATACCGCTCGTTCCGTATCTGTACGCCGTCGAAAACCCGGAAGATGTTCCACTCTTTGCGGACCCAAAGCTTGTGGCATTCCTCCGCGATCAATACCGCCGCGCCCATTTGGAAGAGATCGCGCCGGATGCCCCGGGGGGCGAAACACCCAAGGGAGACTGGTACGAACTCATCGGCTCTTCTTTTGACCGCACGAATTATGGGTTCGAAATCGAAACAACGCCTGAGCAAGACGATGCTTTGATCGCCTGGCTCAATTCCCGGCCGAATCGCGCCACCTACCAATTCATGTCCCGAAATTGCGCGGATTTCGTTCGCGAAATCCTCAATTTCTACTATCCAAAATCCATGTCGCGCGGCAACATCGCTGACCTCTTCGTCAGCACGCCGAAACATGCGGCAAAATCCCTCGTGAAATACAGCAATCGTAATCGGGATTTGGAATTCACGCGTTTTGTCATCCCGCAGGTCCCGGGCAGCGTGAAACGCAGCAAGCCGGTCCGTGGCGTGCTGGAGTCGGTTTTCCGAGCGAAGAAATATGCGGCAGTATTGGCTGCGTTTCATCCTTTTCTTGCCGGAGGGGTGGTGTCCGCCGACCTAGTGAGTGACAGGTTCAATTCCGCGAAGAAGATGCCGGTTTTCAGTCTGACCGGCGAGCCCCTGGCTCCCCCGACGCCAGAGGAGAAGCGTGCCTACCTGAAAGATTTGCAGACTGTGATTGCCGGCAGCGCGAGCGTCGACGCGAGTCGTGACTCACTCACCTGGCGAAAGTTCATTGAGAAATCTCAGCCTCAGTTCGACGCGGACGGTCATTTGGTGCTGCAAGCTCCCGAGGGGGAGGATTTCGTGGAATTGGGAGTTACGCGGAA
>Ga0210408_10002134_pt1 | contig 19602 bp, 13 predicted proteins | sample IncBWH4MmetaG_FD_155471 | JGI IMG/M metagenome (GOLD analysis project Ga0210408, IMG submission 155471) | Forest soil microbial communities from Barre Woods Harvard Forest LTER site, Petersham, Massachusetts, United States - Inc-BW-H-4-M | ecosystem: Environmental > Terrestrial > Soil >...
CGATGGCGCGGAAATAGCTCGCGCCGAGGAACACCGCGACCTCGTCGTAATAATCGGGCCGGTTCATCGGCGCGTGAATGCGAAACCCGCCAAAGCCCAGGTCGACGTTCGGGTCGGGCGGCGTGATCCCCTCCAACGTGAACATGCTCGACGAATAGGGGATGCGGCGCGCCCGGCCGTTGTCGACCTCGTAGAGGTCGACGCGGTTGGAAAAAAAGAATCCGCGATGGAAGAATTGGATCTGGAACGGCAGCTTGTCGTTGCGCCAGAGCGCACGGTCCGGGTTGAACCTGATCTTGCGATAGGCGTCGTAGGACAGGTCCTTGAGCGGCGCCGGCAAATTCGTGTCGGGGGGCTTGTAGGGTTTTTGGGCGAGGTCGCGCGCGAGTTGGCGCACCTGCTGGGGGTCGAACGCGGTCGGCTTTTCTTCCTCTGCGGCCAACGTTGCGCGCGGCCCGCGCGGCAGCGAACCCAGAAACGGCAGCGTGAGGCCGGCGAAAACCACGTCGCGGCGATGCAAGCCCGCCTCCGTCTCGTGCGGAACCGCTGGAAAGCATGAGACGGGCGCGGATTGCCCCCGCGCATCCGCTCATGGCGCCGAAACAACGGACGGACGGCCCGGAGGTTCCCCGGCACCGCGCGAGCGCGGTGCGGGCCGTTAGGCTCCGCGGTCAGTTCCCGTCCCTTGGTCTCGGGCAGCGCCAGCGCGGTTGCGACCATGATCCCATAAGCAATGACCGCGAGGGAGCGGCAGGAGCCACTCGGGCAGTGGAGGCTGTCGTAGCAGGCATAAGGCGCAAATAGCTGCGTTGCAAAATGTAGTAGAGTTACGGTTAATTCTAGCATAAAGCGTGCCACGTGGCCTCGTGGGCCGTACGAGGCCGGTTTACTGGAATCGTCGCATGGATCACTGGACAAAGAGCTATTATGAGATGCGATTTCGGATTGACTTCCTCGAACGGAAGGCGACGTCGTTCCAAGACTTGTTTGTCAAAGTGATGTCAAAAGCATATCCGAGAGAGTTCATGGCGTCCCGGCCATGGGGTCGTTCCGGAGATCGTAAGAACGACGGTTATTTGCCGACAGAGCGACTTCTTTTTCAAGTCTACGCCCCTAACGAATTGAGAAGTTCAGAGACAATCAAGAAAGTCATTGAAGACTTCAATGGCGTACTACCACACTGGGAGAAGTATTTTCGTACGTGGGTGTTTGTGCACAATACGGACGAATTGCCGCCCGACGTGATCAAAAAGATCGAAGAGCTGCGGTCGCGCCACGCCTCCATAAAGATCGAGACCTGGGGGTTGAAGCGCTCCTTGAGAGATTTCTGAATCTCTCCCAAAGAGCGATGATCTCTCTATATGGCTATCCGCCTGCCGCACCGGATTCAACGTTGGTCCCGTCATCGGTGAAACAGTCCAAACCAAACCCGCACCTAGCGGACGTGGTCCGGATCATGCGAGCCGCCGGGCCGACAGACATTCATGCGGTTGTCGTTGGGATGTGCAACCTGTGTATGGATTACTATCGTACCTCCCTTCGTTCCGTTTACGCGGACACGGTACGGATGCTGCAAGCAACTCCGCAAGAGCCGGTATCGGAGATATTCAACGCATTCGATCATTTTGCGCGGGCGACCGAAGTTACGTCGAGAATTGGCTCAATCGCCGCTCAAGGGGGGTCCGACATCTCTGGCGAACTGCCAACAGCATTTCTAGAAATCGAACGAGCCCGACTGCACATCGCGGTCGCGGTCTTTTACTGCCATGAACACATGCTCGTTTATTTACGGAATCGATTAGCCGATGAGGTTCAAAGAATTATGGCGAAGCTATCTTCCCGAAAGGCTGCGGACAAACAATTTATTCATAATGTTCGTATGAAATTGGCTGATTTAGACCAGCGCGTAGGTGAGGTGCGCCTCTCAACTCCTCGTGTTCATACCGTCGCCCGGGCGGTTCGGGAGATTACAAGGATTGAAAAGAAGAGTGAACAGCTTTGCGCACTACTGAACGAACACATGAGAGTCACTCTCGATGTCCATAATCGCTTCGATGCATTCCGACAAACACTGGATCGGACCATGAAGAGAGATTTGGGTGGATCGCTTTTTGGGTAAATGTGATCTGTCCAACAGGCGGCCTTGCACAGTCTCCTTCGCCCCGGCCGCGATCCGGCGACTCAGATATTTGTTTGTTTTCGCGCACCCATCGGCGCGCTTAGCCCACCCTCATAAATCACTGGACGTTGACTTAGCGCCACAGGTTATCCGCGGACAAGTCCGGTATGCTCGGATCAACACACACAGTTTCGTCACTCGCGCGAAGCACTCGGTAGGAAGGTTCAGTTAGAGATTCGTACTGTGTCCTGTCTCCGGAGGTTTGCGAGTGCCGCGCGGGTTACCTGCAGCCCTCCTAATGAACGCGTAGCCAGCGGCCACAAATATCCCGACCAGAGCTGTTAGAATCTGGGCATGCAATGCAGGCGTCGGGTTGGGACTGATGTAAACGACTATTGTAATCAGTAGCCCGCAAAGGCTCATCAAACCCAATAGCGCTATCAGTGCGGGACGATCTTGCATGACAGCCAGTAATCGATGTTGAAGTTCCCAATCACTCTGTAGTCGCCGGATCAGTAACGCGGCCTGCAGTCGGAGTTGGCGCGCCTTTGCGGTGTCTTATTCACTCTCTCTCCAGGCGTTCTCGCGCGCCCACCTTGATGGCGGATTCTCGATCCGCACTTTCTGGAGCATCACTGGAAGCGGGGATGCTTTCAGACGGTTTGTGCCTTGCGTCGGCAGGCCAATGGCCAATTGCGATGAGACTTCCTTGAGTGGTCAGCCTCCATTTCTTGGTAGCTTCATCCTGCGCGATTGACCCGTCCATTTTTAGTCGCGACATTTGCGGGCTGAGATTCTCTCGTTCAATATCTCGTCCCCAACCATCACGAATAAATTCCCGCAGTTGCCTTGAAGTTGCGCCATCCGGAAAGTGCTGAAAAAGCGCCTTAAGTATGAGCTCTTTCATCGTCATATGCTGATAGCGCCAAAGCATCTCAGCATGCCTTTGCGCACAAGCCAATGCCTCTTCAAAAGGTTGGGAGGGTTGCAGCTGGAGCACAACGTGACTCGCAACTTCTTCGCTGTTGTTCTGCCAAATACCAGGGTCTATGGCAGATTCGGGCCGTCCAGCGGGCGGAGGCGCCGGACTGGAGCTACTGATGTTAATGGTGAGGTCGACGTGAGTACGTCGAAGAATGGGGATGCCGAGCGCACCTTTGGCACGACGTATTTGCGCGAGCTCACCCTCCTTGGGCACGAGCTGTCGCTGAAGCGAAGCGATCTCGTCGCTTAGCTCCGCTTCGCGCCGGTCAAGAAACTCGCGAACAGTTTCATCAGGCTTCATTGCGGCCATCGCTGACCGTTCGGCGCAAACCTCGCCGCTCCTGATTAGTCCTCCTATGCAAATAACACGAATCGTTGCGCCGCGCAACTAATCAGTTGTGCAAAGATAATAAAACGCAGTCTATAGACTACCATTTGATTTCATTGATGAATTTTGTTGGCTCGAACCTAATGCGTTTTGGCGCATTGGAACAGACCATGAATCCCGAGGCAGGTTCAGGGAAACTGGTGCCGGTCGGATCCACGCGCCGTCGTTCCTCCGTTCCACTTCGGTCCTCCGGGCATTCGCGCGCTGACCGCCCTCGCCAATGACATGCCGGGCAGTCCGCATGTGGACTGTAAAGACATCCCTTACGGCGAGCCCGCCCTTACAGTTCCACCACGATATTCCCGCCCGCATCGAGCTCGCATCGCGCGCCGGGCGGCACCAGGCAGGTGGCGTCGTATTCCTCAACGATGAGCGGGCCCGTCCGCGCCGCGCCGAGGTCGGAGCGGCGCAGCACCGGCGTGTCGAGGAAGCCGTGGTCGGGGCCGAAGTAGGCGCGGCGCGGCCGTTGCGGCGCGGGCTCGCCGCGGGCGAGCACCACGCGCTCGGGCACCGCGCTGCCCTCGCGCACGCCGGTGCCGACCGCCTGGATCGCGAGCAGTTCGACCGGCTCCTCGGGGCCGGCGCGGTGGCCGTAGGTGCGCTCGTGCTCGGCGCCGAACGCTTCTTCCAGCGCGGCGAGAAAGCGCGCGTCGACCGGCCCGTCCGGCGCCGGCACGACCAGCTCATAGGTCTGGCCTTTGTAGTGCAGCGCCGCCGAGCGTTTGATCTGCGCGCGCGCGCCGGCAAAGCCCTCCGCCGCGAGCTGATCGCGCGCCTGCCGCGCGAGCGCCTCCCACGCGCGGCCGATGTCGGCGGAGTCCGACTGGCGCAGCAGCCGGCGGAACGTGCGCGCATAGTGATGCTCGAGGTTGGCGTAGAGCAGGCCGAAGGATGAGAACAGCCCGGCCGCCGGCGGCACCACGATGCGCTTGATCCCGAGCGCCGCCGCCATGCCGGCGGCGAACAGCGGGCCGTTGCCGCCGAAAGCAAACAGCGCGAAGGCGCGCGGATCGCGCCCGCGCTCGGTCGACACTGCCTTGATGGCGCGGATCATGTTGGAGGCGGCGATCTGGTGCGCGCCGTGCGCCGCGCGTTCGAGCGACAGCCCGAGCGGGCGCGCGACCTTGTCGGCGAACGCCGCGCGCGCCTTCTCGGCATTGAGCTTGAGCGCGCCGCCGACGAGATGATGCGGATTGATGTAGCCGAGCAGCACGCTCGCATCGGTGACGGTCGGCACGTCGCCGCCCAGGTCATAACAAACCGGGCCGGGCGAAGCGCCGGCGCTCGCCGGCCCGACCTGCAACGCGCCGCCCGCGTCGATCCACACATGCGAGCCGCCGCCGGCGCCGACCTCGGCGAGGTCGATCGCCGGAACTTTGAGCGTGTAGCCCGCGCCGGTGAGGAGGCGCGAGCCGATCATGATGCCGGCGCCGACGGCGTATTCCTGCGCGCGCACCACCTCGCCGTTCTCGACCATCGAGGCCTTGGCGGTGGTGCCGCCCATGTCGAAGGTGATGATGCTCTCGAGGCGCTTGGCCTGCGCGAGCACCTGCGCGCCGATAACGCCGCCCGCGGGCCCGGACTCGATAATGTTTATCGGCCGCTCGGCCGCCGCCTTGTCGGTGGTGAGCCCGCCGTTCGATTGCATCAGCAACAGCCGCGCGGGAACGGCGGCGGCATCGAGCCCGGCGCGCAGCGCATGCAGATAAGTGGCGACGATCGGCTTCACGTAAGCGTCGATCGCCGTGGTCGAGGTGCGCTCGTATTCCTTGATCTCGGGCAGCACCTCGCACGAGACGCTCAGCGGCAGTCGCGGGGCCTTGCGTTCGATGATTTGTTTGATCGTCAGCTCGTGCGTTGGGTTGACGAACGAGTTGATCAAACACACCGCGATCGCCTCGACCCCTTCGGCGAGCAGCGCGTCGGCCGCGCGCTCGGCGTCCTTGGGATCGAGCGGGCGCTCGATGGCACCGACGTGGTCGATGCGCTCGTCCACCGTCTTGCGCAGGTAGCGCTCGATCAGCGGCGGCGGCTTCTGCCAGGCGAGATCGTAGAGGCGGGGCGCGCGCAGGGTGCGGATTTCCAGGACGTCGCGGAAGCCCTTGGTGGTGATCAGCCCGACCTTGGCGCCCTTGTGCTCGAGGATCGCGTTCGAGGCGACCGTGGTGCCGTGGCGGATTTCCTCGATTTGTCCGCCGGTGAGCCCGGCTTCGCGGAGCGTTTCGTCGAGCCCGTCGACCAGCGCGCGTGCGTAGTCGTCGACGCTCGAGGAAACCTTCTTGATGTGAATCGAGCCGTCGGAGCCGAGCACGACGATGTCGGTGAACGTGCCGCCGATGTCGACGCCGACGCGATAGGTGGGAGACATTAGTTACTTTCAAACACTGAGGAGAATCTTGTTGAAACCGAGGGTGTGAAGCTTGCTCCATCCCTCCCCCCGCGAGCGAAGCGAGCGGTGGGGAGGGTGGCGCCGCGAAGCGGCGCCGGGTGGGGGGAACAGGAATCAGGCATCAGTCGTCGGTAATCAGGACCCCGCTGTTGCTTTCTGATCCCTGATTACTGATCACTGATTCCTGTTTGCCCCCCACCCCTAACCCCTCCCCGCCGCGCTGCGCGCGGGGGGAGGGGAACCCATCGGCCCGTGCTCCTTCACATAGACCGGGTCCTCGCGCTGCACCTTCGGGACGGTGCGCCAGGCGCGCGCCGCGGCGATCGCGGCGCGGTGGGCGCGGGTTGCCGCCGCGTCCACCGTCCAGGCGCGCGTATCGATGACGACGCCGTAGTCGGCGTCGGCTTTCTCCGCCGACAGCACCTCGTTGCGCACGTCGCGCAGCACGGCCTCGGGCGCGCGCTCGAGCGGATCCCCGTAGCCGCCGCCGCCCGCGAGTACGTGGCGGAACACGTCGCCGCCCTTGATGTTCATGGTGAGCTTGGAGGGCAGCAGCGTCGCGTCGGCGTCGGGATTCAAATAATTCTCCGACGGCGCGCCCGGGCTGCCGCCGTAGAGGCCGAACGGGCGGTGGTCGCGCCGGTCGGAGCGCACTTGGAGCACCGCCTCGCGCTCGCGGAAGCGATAGTCGCGCCGGAACGGCACGCCGCCGCGGAATTTGCCCGCGCCGGCGCGGTCCCGCTCGAACTCGTAGGCGAGAAGCTGCACCGGCGTCTCCGCCTCGATCACCTCGACCGATTGCGAGGCCATGTTGGCCATCATGTGCGAATTGCCGTCGAGGCCGTCGGCCCACGGCCGCGCGCCCCAGACGCCGCAGTAGAAATCGACGAAGATGAACGGCTTGCGCGCGTCGTCGTAGCCGCCGATCGAGATGCCGGTGTTGCCGCCGTCGCCCGCCGCCTTGACCTTGTCGGGCAGCATCATGGCGAGCGCGCCGAACATGGTGTCGACCATGCGGAAGCCGGTGAGTCCGCGCGCCGCACAGGCCGCCGGCAGCACGCCGTTGCCGATGGTGCCGGGCGGGCAGATCACCTCGATCGCGCGGAACACGCCTTCGTTGTTGGGGATGCCGAGCGGCAGCACCGAGCGCACCGCGCAATAGGACGCGGCCTTGGTGTAGGAGAGCGTGTTGTTGATCGCGCCCTTCACCTGCGGCGAGGTGCCGGTCCAGTCGACCGTCATGGCGCCGCCCTGCTTTTTGATCGTGACGAAGAGACGGATCGGCTTGCCGTATTCGATGCCGTCGTCATCGATGAAATCCTCGAAACTCCATTCGCCGTCCGGCAGGTCGGCGAGCGCCGCGCGGGTGAGGCGTTCCGCATAATCGAGGATTTCCGCGAGCATCGCCTTGGTGTGCGCGGCGCCGTGCCGGGCGACCACCTCGGCGAACTGCTTCTCGGCGATGTGGCAGGCGGCGAGCTGCGCGCGCAGATCGCCCATCACCTGCACCGGCACGCGCACGTTCCGCTCGATGAACGTGACGATCGTCTGGTTGATCTTCCCGGCCTCGTAGAGCTTCATCGGCGCGATGCGCAGCCCCTCCGCGTAGATCTCGGTCGAGTCCGATGCGTTCGAGCCGGCGACGCGCCCGCCCACGTCGGTGTGGTGACAGACCGTGCAGGCGAAGGCGAGTCGTTCGCCCTCGTGATAGAGCGGCTTGAAGATGAAAATATCCGGCAGGTGCATGCCGCCGTCGAACGGGTCGTTCATGATGAACACGTCGCCCGGCACGATGTCGCCCGCGAAGTGGCGCATGATCGAGGCCATGGCGGTCGGCACCGAGCCGAGATGCCCCGGCAGCGTCAGACCCTGGGCGACCAGCTTGCCGTCCGCGTCGGCAAGCGCGGTCGAATAATCCATGTTGTCCTTGAGCACGCCCGAGTAGGTGGTGCGGAAAATCGTCAGCGCCATCTCGTCGGCGATCGAGAAGATCGCGTTCTTGAACAGCTCGAAGGCGATCGGATCGAAGTCGTCGCTCACGCTTGACACCTTTCTTTCAATGCAAACATTTCCGCCATGGTGCCGCCGAGCACCGCATCCATCTCGCCGGCGGTAAAGAACGTGCAGTAGCGGTGCACGTAATCGAGACACTGCCGATAAGTGCAGAAGCGCTCGACGTTCGGCATGTCCGATCCCCACACGAGCTTGCCGGCGCCGAACAGCTCGCGCATGTGGCGGATCAGCGCCTGCGCCTCCGGGTAGGGATAGTCCCAGGTGCCGCCCCAGGTGATCGGGAACATGATCTCGATCAGCAAATTCTCGCGCTGGTAGGCGGCGAGCACCTCGGGCGGGAAATCCCAGCGCCCGTCACTGGCGAAATGCGCGACCGGCGGCCCCATCACCAGGACAAAGCGCAGGGCGCGGTGGTGCTGCATGACGCGGTCGAGCGCACGGAGATTGGCGATGTAGCTCGCGCGGTCGTAGTTGGGCGTTGCCGAGAGTTCCACGAACACCGGCAGGTCGAAGCCCGCGAGCTTTTGCCAGAACGGCGCGAACGCCGCGTGGTCGAGGTTGCGCGCGTAGCCGTGGCGGGAGAAGTCGTGCGAATAGTAGACGCCCTTCAAGCCCAGTACGCGGTGCGCACGCTCGACTTCGGCCAGCACCTCGGGGCGGTCGGCGATCGCCTCGTCGACGTTGAGCAGGCCGGTGAATTTCTCCGGATATTCCTTCTGCGCGGCAGCGTTGTAGTCGTTCATGGCGCCGTAGCCGCCGCCCGCCTGCAGGATGATGTGGTCGACGCCCACGTAGGTCATCTGCGCCAGCATGAACTCGGCCGGCGCTTCGATCGTCTGCATGCCGACCGGCATGTATTGGATCGCGTAGTCCTCGCCGTCGCGGGTGAACTCAAGCCGGCCGAAGCGGCCGACGCGGAAATTCACGTCTGCAAGCCCCGCCCAGGTGTTGTCGCCGGGTCGGAACAGCATCGCGGCGCTCGCCGGCTTACCGTCGCGCAGGCGAAACGTCTTGGCGGCGGGGCGCGTCACGTTCTTCTGGACGTATTTGAGGTGAACATCGACGGCGGGATGCCCGCAGGCGCCATGCCAATTCTCGAACACGTGGGCGTGGCAGTCGACGATCATCGCTGACGTGTACGAAGAAACGGGGAAGGGATCAACACCCGAGGTCGCGTCCGATTCACCAGTCGTGCCGCGCGCTCCACCTCTCCCCGCTTGCGGGGAGAGGTCGACGCGCGAAGCGCGTCGGGTGAGGGGGGCTCTCAGCCAGCAGAGCTGCTTGAATTATTTCCGTCGCTACTGAGAATCCCCCTCACCCGCCCGCCTACGCTGCGCTACGGCGGGCGACCTCTCCCCGCAAGCGGGGAGAGGTGGCGCGTGTGGCGTGATCCGCGCATTCACGCGCCGCCAGTGTTTGTTGCGAGATCACGCCGCGCCGGTGAGGGCCTTCACGCGGCGCAGGTGATCGACGGCATCGCGCGCCGACTGGTTATGGGTGAATAATTCGAGGCTCTCCTCGTCCTCGTCCGCGACCGGCGCGATCGCCTGGTCGGTGTAGCCGGCGGGTTCCGCCGCCACGGCGCGATAGATGCGGTAGAGCCGCCAATACGCGTAAGCGAAGCGCGCCTGCTTGACCATGAATTCCCACACGAGGCCGGGATAGAAGCGCCACGCCGGCTCGACTGGCAACGTCGGCCGCCGCTCGGAGCGGCGCTTGAGCCGCAGCAGGCCGCCCTGCAGCGGATGCACGCGCTCGATGACCGCCGATTGCGAGAACCAAACAACCGTCTGCATCAGATGGAAAATATCGCGGCGGCTCGCTCCGGTCGCCTTGGCGCGGCGCAGGATCGTCTTGATATGCTCGGGCGTGTAGTAGAGGCGCCAGACATCGCGGTAGATCTCCTCCCACTCCGGCTTGGTCATCCTCGGGTGCGCGACCACCACATGCTCGAGATCGTATTTGTTGAGGTCGGGATCCATTTCGAAGCCCTTGCTCCACAGCGCCTTATGGTCCTCGGAACCGGGCAGCGGGGTGAGGACAAAGAACTCGAGCACGTCGACCGGCAGCTCCTTCTTGATGATCTCGATGTCGCGCCGGATCCGCACGGGCGTGTCGTTGGGAAAGCCGATGATGTAGCCGGCGTAGGTGGCGACGCCGGCCGCCTTCCAGGCGAGCAACATCTTGCGATATTCGGTTATCTTGTTTTGCCGCTTCTTCGAAGCCGACAGGTTGTCGGGGTTGATGCTCTCGAGCCCTATGAACACGCGCGTCACGCCCGCGCGCCTCGCCTTGGCGATGAAGTTGCGAATCTTGTGGCACAGGGTGTCCACCTGGATCAGGAAACCGACGTTCGCCTGGTTCCTCCTGCGCCATTGAAAAATGCGATCGAGGATCGGTTCCCAATCTTTGTTGCGGGCGAAGTTGTCATCGGTGATGAAAAAGAGGCCGATGCCCTGTTCCCAGTTGGCGCGCAGGATGCGTTCGACGTCGCCGGGACTGCGGCGGCGGGATTTGCGTCCCTGCACGTTGATGATGGTGCAGAACGAGCACTGGAACGGGCAGCCGCGCCCGGCGTCGAAGCTGGTGACGCTTTGTATGGTCCGGCGCACCCTGTTGCTTGGCAGGAACGGTACGACGGCGCCTTCGAGCGACGGCAGGTCATCGATGAAATTGTAGATCGGCGGCAGGCGGTTCGCGGCGGCGTCGCGCAGGACCTCGTCCATGCGGCCTTCGGCTTCGCCGGAGAAGAGCGTGACGCCGATGTCGAGGGCCTCTTGCAGATCGGCCGTCAGGTTGGGGAACATGGCGAGCATGCCGGAGACGTGGAACCCGCCGATGATCACCGGTATGCCGGCGGCGCGCAGCGGCCGGGCGATGTCGAGCGCGCGCGGATATTGATTGGACTGCACGCCCACGAGTCCGACGAAGCCGAAGTTTCCGGCGCGACGGAACCTCGCGATGATTTTGTCGAGCTTGACCCGCGTATTTGTTTCGTCGATCGCGGTGATGTCGATGTCGGCGTCGGGACCAAGCACCCGGCGGGCGGCGCAGTCGGCAACCAGCGCGTAGACCGACGCAAGCGAGTTCGACGGCATCGGCGAACGAACCCACCGGATGACGTAACCGTCGTCGTCGTAATGCGACGGCTTGATCAGCACGACAGAAAACTTCCGAGCGGATCGCGAGTCCGTGCCGCGGGAGCGGCGGCGGGGCAGCACGCGCCACCTCTCCCCGCTTGCGGGGAGAGGTCGGATCGCGTCAGCGATCCGGGTGAGGGGGGCAGGCAGCATGCGTGGAGTTTACAACATGTCGCCTGCTATGAATGCCGGTAATTATTTCGCGTGGGCACGCCCGCCTTCGCGCTGCGCGCTTCAGCGGGCTTAGACCACCCTACGGAATCGCGGCTATTTCGCGGGAGCGAACGCCGCGGCGTCGGCGTCGGCGGTGCGGCCGAGCGGCACGTCGATCTCGCAGCGCAGCCCATCGTCGGCGAAATCGAGCCGCACGCCCGCGAACGTCGCTTTGATCAGCGCGGTGCCGAAGCCGCGCCGGGTCGGCGCAGCCACGCGCGGGCCGCCGGTCTCGCGCCATTTGAATTGCAGGAGCTTGTTTTCGCCCCGGCTGGCGACCGTCCAGGACAGATCGAGCTTTCCGCGCGCATTCGACAACGCGCCGTATTTGGCGGCATTGGTGGCAAGCTCGTGCAAGGCGAGACAGAAGTTCTGCGCCTGTTGCGGGCTGAGCAGCAGGTCGTCGCCGTTTGTCAGCGTTCGCCCGGCAAACGGCTCGAGCTCCGAACGAATGATCTTGCTCAGGTGAGCGCCGCTCCAATCGGATGTCACCAACTGACGATTGGTGCGCGCCAACGCCTGCAGCCGCGCTTCGAACGCCTCGCGTGCTTCGGGCAACGAGCGATCGTCCGACAGGCTCCGCTTGGCGATCGATTGGATCACGGCCAGCAAGTTGTTGCTGCGATGCTGCACCTCCCGCACCAAGGTTTTGGCGAGCTCCTCGGCGCGCTTGCGTTCCAGGTAATCGGCCGCCTGGCGCGCCAGGAGATCGAGGAAACGCAGCTCATGCTCGCTCGGCCGGTGCGGCGCGGCGAAGTGGACCGAGATCATCCCCATCGTCTTTCCGGCGCTGCTCACCAGCGGACTGGAAAAGATTGCGCGCACTCCGGCGGCGAGGAGGACATCGAGCGACGGATGTCCGTGGAAAACTTCACTCGCGGCGACATCCTCCACCACGACCGGATTGCCCGATTCTTTTGCAACGTCGCAAACCGCCGCTTTTCCCGACCGGACCTCGGCGAAGTAGTCCAGGAACGGTTTTTCAAACCCGCGCTGTGCCGTGATCACCAGCGCGTCCGAATGCGGCTCGAGCAGTTGGATGTTCCCCTTGTCGGCCCGACTAAGCTCGATAGCGGCATCGAGCATGAAGTCGAGGCATTCTTTAAAACTGTCGCCGCGCAGGCAGCGGTCGCCCACGTCCCGGAGTAACGTCATCGCGCGCATGTCCTCGGCGATGCGCTCTTCGAAGCCGCGGCGCAGCTCCGCCATCTTCAAGTTTGCCGTCACCCGCGCGATCAGCTCGCGCGCGCTGAACGGTTTGGTCAGATAATCGTCGGCGCCGGCCTCGAGGCCCTCGATGCTCGCCTCTTCGCCCGCGCGAGCGGAGAGCAGGATGACGGGAAGGCGGGCGAGCGCCGGATCGGCACGCACCTCGCGCACCAGACCGAAGCCGTCGAGCCGCGGCATCATGACGTCGGAAAGCACGAGATCGGGCGGATGCGTCCGCATTGCTTCCAGGGCGGCGACGCCGTCGCCGGCGGTGCGCATGTCGTAGTGCGGCGCCAGCAGGCGGCGCACGTATTCGCGCATATCGGCGTTGTCGTCGACGAGCAGGACCGTGGCGCGTTCCGTGCCCCCGCCGGCGACCGCGGGGCGCTCCGGCAACAGAGTATCCTCGACCTCGACCGGTGCGGCGTTCGCCGGACTGCCGCCCGGTAGCCAGCGGAGCGCCTCCTCCACATAGGGCTGCGCGCCGATGGCGGTCGACACGAGGGTGCGCTCCGCGCGCAGCCGGTCCGCGGGTAGATGCTGCGTGCCGAGCGGAACATTCACCGTAAAGGTGCTGCCGGCGCCGAGCGTGCTTTCGACTTCCACCGTGCCGCCGTGAAGTTTTGTGAGTTCCTGCACCAGCGCGAGCCCGATGCCGGTTCCTTCGTGAGTCCGTCCGCGCGTGCCTTCGATACGGTGGAAGCGATCGAAAATGTGCGGCAGTTCATGGGCCGGAATGCCAATGCCGGTGTCCTCGACACTCAGGACGGCACATCCGTTATGCTGGCGCACACGCACGGTGATGCCGCCGTCGAGCGTGAACTTGAAAGCGTTGGAAACGAGATTGAGGACGATCTTCTCCCACATGTCGCGATCGACCCACACCGGCTCCGCGAGCGGGGCGCAATCGACCGTAAGGCGCAGCCCGGCCTTCTCCGTCGCGGCGCGGAACTCGCTGGCCAATTCGGCGGTGAAGCGCGCGAGATCGACCGGTTCGTAAGAGGCTTGCAGTCTGCCTGCTTCGATGCGCGAGAAGTCGAGCAAGGTGTTGACGAGGCGCAGCAGTCGCATGCCGCTGCGATGGGCCATGGCGAGTTCGCCGTGTTTCTGCGGCAGCGCTTGCGCCGGCGCCGCGATGGCTTCCTCCAGCGGACCCAGCATCAAGGTGAGCGGAGTACGGAACTCATGGCTGACGTTGGAGAAGAACGCGGTTTTCGTGCGATCGATCTGGGCGAGCGCTTCCGCGCGCCTGCGCTCTTCTTCGTAGGCCCGCGCGTTGGCGATGCTGGTCGCAACTTGCGCCGCCAGCAGCTCGAAGAAACTGCGGTAAAGATCGTCGAGGCGTAGACGCGAACTGACGCCGGCAACCACGAATCCGGCAAGGTCTTGCGCCTTTGTCGCGCGCACCGGAATGACGACGGCGGAGTGAGGCGGATCGGACCATGGCCCCGGCGGGACGTTGGCAAAGCGCCCGGTGAGGTTTTCGACTGTGATGATTTGTTGATGATGGATGGCCTCGGCAAGCGGCCATGCCGCCGCGGGGCCGCCAGCGTCGAGGCGGATCGAGCGCGGGCCCACCGGATCGCCTGGCGCTATGCCCGAGGTCCCCACAAGGCGAGCCTCCGTCGCGTCTGCATTGATGAGATAAAACAGCGCGAACGGCACGTCCTTCGAATGGGTGGCGAGCGCGGCGGCCGCGATGGCGCAGGCTTCCTCGGCGCTCCTCGCGTCGGCGGCGCGTGCGCCGAGGTCGCGCAGGATATGAAGGCGGCGCTCGGCGACGACTTTCTCGGTGATCTCGTGAACGGTCGCGAGCACGCCGCCGATCCCGCGCGGGGCGGTCTCGTCAGGCACGGGACTATAGGCAACGGTGAAATGCGTCTCCTCGACGAAACCGTGTCGGTTTATTTCGAGATCGATGTCCTCCATCCACGTGGCGGGGCCGCCCGCGAACGGGGTGTCGATGAGCGGTTTGAGAATGTGCCAGATTTCCGACCAGCATTCGCTGACCGGTTGGCCCATGGATTTCGGGTGCTTAGCGCCGAGAATGGGGCGATAGGCGTCGTTGTAGATCGAGATGTAATGCGGTCCCCACCACAGCAGCAGCGGGAATCGATTGGCGAGCAGGAAGCTCACCATCGTGCGCAGCGTCGGTGACCATTTCTCGGTGGGGCCGATCCGCGTTTTCGACCAATCCATCGACCGTATCAGCGCGCCCATCTCGCCGCCGCCGGCGAGAAAAGACAGGCGCGCTTCAGCGGCATCTCGCTTTGCTGATGGGGTCAGCGCGTCCACGACCTACTTCGCCCCTGTCCACGCGACACCACAACCGATCGGCAGCTAGCCTGTTTTTCTGCCGTAACGGGTGCAGCAAACGGCTCTTCGCGAGGAAAACAAAACGCTGCAACCGCTTAGCTTGCTGCTTGCAAGCAGATTTGCAGTGCCGGCCCCCTCGCTAGCACCTTCTCGGTACGGTAAAACTGTGCTCCCGTCGGAAAGTTCCACGCCGCGCGTCCTTGCGATCACGTACGCGGCTGGGCACCCAATCGCATGAAAGGGAGCAAAACAATGGCCGATCCGATCGTCTTTTCCGGCACCGTGGACTGGTCCGGCGAGAATCCAGGCATCTCGCTCAAGGAGAACCCCGACGGGCCGTTCGTCACTCTGGCGAGCTTCTTCCGCGTGGTGCTCTCGCCGCATGGGCGCGGGCATGCGCTCGTGCTGCTGCAGTCGCCGCAGGATCGCGCGCCGCCGGCCGAGCGCGCCAACCTGTGCCTGACCGACAACGAGGCGATGGCGCGCTACCTCGTCACCGAGTTCGTCGCCAATTTCGGCGCCTGGAAGGGGGTGCCGGGCCTCGCCGGGCTGACCTATCGGAAGCTCGACAGCGTCGAAGCCGGCGGCGACGCGGCGAAAAACTACAGCGAGACCCTGCGCGCGGGCGACATGACCGTGAAGCTCGAATGGAACGGGCTCGGCAAGCCGTTCTGCTTCGCGCTGCCGCCGGATAAATCCGCGACCGGGCGGCATCACATGCCGAGCCTGTTCGTCGGTTGCGCGGACGCCCGTGTCACCGTCAACGGACGCGTGCTGCCGGGCAAGCCGATGCCGCGCGAGATCGCCGGCAATCGCATCTCGACAGCAATGCTGGCGTTCTCGGAGACGTGGATACGGGCGTAGGGCGCAATAGCGGCGCAGCCGCGTATTGCGCCGCTTGCGTTACATGGCGCAACACGGCCTTCGGCCTATTGCGCCCTACGGCAGCGCGTATGCGATCAGCGAATCGCCGAGCTTGGTGCCGAGCTTGCCGTGGCCGCCGGCGGCGATGACGACGAACTGTTTGCCGTCGGGGCGCAGGCGGTAGGTCATCGGGGTGGCTTGGCCGCCCGCCGGCAGCCGTGCCTTCCAAAGCTCGGCACCGGTATCGATGTCGAAGGCGCGCAAATAATTGTCCATCGCCGCCGCCACGAAGACGAGCCCGCCGGCAGTGACGATCGGGCCTCCGAGATTGGGCGTGCCGCTGATGACGGGCGCGTTTGGCAACAAATCCGCCGTCGTTCCCAGCGGCACGTTCCAGCGAATCGAGCCGTTCGCCAAATCGACCGCGACCAGCGATCCCCATGGGGGCGGAGTGCACGGAAATCTGCTGGGCGAGGTCAGCACTCGACGGCTCATGCCGTGCGGCGTTCCGTGCTGAGGAGATATTTCGGCGCGCAGTTCGCCGAGCTGGTTCTCCTTTTCGCGCGTGCCGTACTGAGCGCGCGGGATCAGATAAACTTCCATGGGCAGGTTATTGACGTTGGTGACGAACACCTGCCGCTCGCGATCGAACGCGCCGCTGCTCCAGTTCATGCCGCCCACATTGCCCGGGATGGCGACGGTCCCCTGCACGCTCGGCGGGGTGAAGACCCCTTCCGAGCGCAAGCGCTCGATCTTCGCCCGACACGCCTCTTTGTCTTCGGGCGTCGGCCCCCAGGCGTCGGCCGCGCTCAGCCGCTGCGGCACCAGCGGCGGCGGCAGCATGGGAAACGGCTGCGTCGCCGCCGCTTCCTCACCCTCGGCATCGCTGCGCGGAACCGGCCGCTCCTCCACGCCGAACACCGGCTTTCCGGTCTGCCGTTCCAACACAAACAAATTTCCGTGTTTGCTGCCCTGAATGACGACGGGCACGTCCGCACCGTTGCGCCATAACGTGGCAAGCGTCGGCTGAGAGGCGACGTCGTAATCCCACAGATCGTGATGCACCAGCTGGAAGCCCCACACCAATTCGCCGGTGCGGGCCGACAGCGCGACGAGCGAGTTCGCCCATTTGTTGTCGCCGCGCCGCGCGAAGCCGTGATAGTCGGGGCTGGCGCTGCCGGTGGGCAGGAACACGAGGCCGCGCTCCGCATCGACCGAGATGGTGGACCAGACGTTGCCGGCGCCGGTGGGCGCGATGTCGTCGGCGAGGGGATGCCAGGTCCAGCGCAGCGCGCCGGTGCGCGCGTCGAACGCCCGCACGGCGCCGGTCGGACTCTTGACGCGATCGTTGTCGGCGATCGACGAACCGACGATGACGAGATCGTCAATGATCGCTGGCGCCGAAGTTTCCTCATATTCGCCGCGCCGCGTGATGTTGGGAATGCCGCGTGTCAGGTCGATTTGTCCGGCCGCGCCGAAGCCATCGCAGGGTCGGCCGCTCGCCGCATCGAGCGCGATCAGGCGCGCATCGATGGTTGCGACGAAGACACGCCGGTTGCAGGCCTCGTCATCGTTTGTTTGCGGAGCGCGCCACAGGGACACGCCGCGATTGATCAACCCTTCTGAATACGCCGTGCGAAGATCGATCTTGGGATCGAAGCTCCATTTTTCTTGCCCGCTTTCGGGATCGAGCGCGATGACGCGATTGAACGACGTGGTGAAATACATCGTGCCGTGCGCGACCACCGGCGTCGTTTCGAACGCGCTCTTGGGACGGCCGTCGGTCCCGTCCGACACGTCGCCGGTGTGGTACTCCCACGCGACCTTCAGCTCCTTAACGTTGGATCGATTGATCTCGGCCAGGCTCGAGTAGCGGGTGCCGCCCGCGTCGCCGCCGTAAAAAGGCCAGTCGGCGAGCGTTGCTTCCTGAGGCGCGGACGCGGAAAACGGCGCGGCCAGCGCCAAGATCACGACTGCCAGCGCTTCCGCGGCGCGCATAATCGGCCCTCCAAGCCCCGACGGGCGATCGTAGCACTTTCCGCTTGACAGTATGTAAGGGGTTGCTTACGGTAAGTTATGACTTACGCAACTGCGTTGGCGGCGCTGGCGGATCCGACGCGCCGGGCGGTGTTCGAGCGGCTGCGAACCGGACCGCGCCCGGTCAAGGCGATCGCGCACGGCATGCCGGTCAGCCGGCCGGCGGTGTCGCAGCATCTCAAGGTGCTCAAGGAGGCCGGCCTGGTGGGCGATCGGCCGGAGGGAAATCGCCGCGTCTATTACATCGACCCCGAGGGGCTCGGTGCGTTGCGCGGCTGGCTCGATCAGTTTTGGGACGCGGCGCTCGCGGCGTTCCAGGCGGAAGTTGAAGCGAGTGTGGGCAAGGAGAAGGATTCCAAATGACCATCGCCGTCAGGATTGCGCCGGTGCGCAAGAGCCTGCGCGTCAGCGCGACGCCGGAACACGCCTTCGGGGTGTTCACGTCCGGGCTCGGACGTTGGTGGCCGCTCGAGCACGGCATCGGCCCGACCCCGCGCAAGGGGGTGGCGATGGAGACCCGCCTCGGCGGCCGGTGGTACGAAATGGCGCAAGACGGCACGGAGACGACCATCGGCCGGATCATCGTCTGGGAGCCGCCGCGGCGTTTCGTCATGACGTGGGACATCAACAGCCAGTGGAAGCCCGACACGACGATCAACTCGGAGGTCGAGGTTCAGTTCATCCCCGACGGCGAGTCCACGCGCGTCGAACTCGAACACCGCAAATTCGAGCGCCTCGGCGCCGAAGGCGGCGAGAAGATGCGCAAGGACGTCGACGGCGGCTGGCCCGGGCTGCTCGAGCTGTTCAAGAGGCACGCCGAGGGCGCATGAGCGCGCCGCAAATTTCGCAACGATCACCACAGGAGCAAACAATGACGATCGAAATCTACGCCTTCCCGCCGAGCCCGCGCGCCTTCAAAGTGATGGCGCTCGCCAATCACCTCGACATCGACTGGACCTTGCGCATGCTCGACCTCGTCAAGGGCGAGCAGAAAACGCCGGAATACGCCGCGCTCAATCCCAACATGCGCATGCCGACGCTCAAGGACGGCGATTACGTGCTGTGGGAATCAGGTACCATTCTCCAGTACCTCGCCGGCAAGAAGCCCGAGAGCCGGCTGTTGCCGACGGACGAGACCGGCCGGCTCAATGTGACGCGCTGGCAGTTCTGGGACGCGTGCCACTGGGACCCGGCTTGCGCGATTTATCTATTTGAGAACGTCGTCAAGGCGGTGATCATGAAGAGCGGCGAGCCCGACCAGGCCGCGCTGGCCAAGGGCGCCGAGTTGTTCCACCGCGCCGCCAAGGTGCTCAACCATCACCTCGGCCACAACAAATACGTCGCCGGCGACCGGCTCACCGTCGCCGATTTCTCGATCGGTGCGCCGCTCAATTACGCCCAACCCGCGCGGCTGCCGCTGGCGGACTATCCGGAAATCACGCGCTGGTACGCAACGCTGCGCTCGCTGCCGGCCTGGCAGAAGACGCTCGCGCAATCCGGCATGCCGGCCGCCGCCGCGGCGTGACAGTCGTCGCCATTGCGCTGACCTAACAGTTAGGCTGTGGGCTAGCAGCGCGCACCACCTCTCCCCGCTTGCGGGGAGAGGTCGACGCCGCGAAGCGGCGGCGGGTGAGGGGGACTCTCCTCGGCCGAGGTTGTGGAAAGCCCCCCTCACCCGGATCGCTGACGCGATCCGACCTCTCCCCGCAAGCGGGGAGAGGTGGAGCGTGCGGCGCGACCACGGCGCTAACTCCACCCTACTGCGCCCTACAAAGAATCTCGATCGGGATGATCTTGCCGGCCGCGAGGTCGCGCGCGCCGTTCGCGGCCATTTCGCGCGCGAGGTCGCCGTGGATGAGGTAGACCGCGTGGAACGGCGGCTTCTCGCCGCGCGCGATCAGCGCGCGCGCGCGCGCCGTGAAAGCGAGAG
>Ga0210408_10002138_pt1 | contig 19579 bp, 15 predicted proteins | sample IncBWH4MmetaG_FD_155471 | JGI IMG/M metagenome (GOLD analysis project Ga0210408, IMG submission 155471) | Forest soil microbial communities from Barre Woods Harvard Forest LTER site, Petersham, Massachusetts, United States - Inc-BW-H-4-M | ecosystem: Environmental > Terrestrial > Soil >...
AGCCCTCGGCAGCAGCTCGAAAGGCGTCTTGCCGACGATCTCGTCGCGCGAGACGCCGAACTGCTGCTCGGCGACGCGGTTGACCAGCAGATAGCGCCGATCATGGACGTCCTTGACCGTGATCTGCGAGGGGATGTGATCGATGATCTCGCGCAGGAAGGCGTGGTTGCGGTCGCGCTCCTGTGCGAGCTTGCGCTGCTCGGTGATGTCCTCGATGGTCGCCACCCATCCACCCGTCGACAGCGGCCTGTTGACCACCTGGAACGCGCGCCCGTCGTCGCTCTCCATGATCTTCAGGCTGATCTTGCCTGCGGCGATGCCGGCAAGGACCGATGTGCAATAGTCGTCGACGTCGCCGTTGAACGATCCGGTGTCCTGGCGATGCTGGATCAGCTCGCGAAACGCGCAGCCCGGCTTCACCACCTCGGTCGACAGCGAATACATGTCGATGTAGCGCTGGTTGCAGATCACCATGCGGGCGGCGGAGTCGTACAGCACGAGCCCCTGCGTCATGTTGTTCAGCGCGGTGTCCAGCCGCCGCCGCTCCGCCTCCAGCTGCTCCTGGGCGTCCCGGTTCTGCCGCACGATCTGGCGGATGATGAGGAACAGCGTGATGGTGATGACCGATGCCAGCAGCGTCGCGGCGACGACGAGGAAGCGGGTCTGCTCGCGCCAGTCGCTCAGTGCGGCATCCTCGGTCCTGGTCGCAACGAAGGCGACCGGGAACCTGTGCAGCGGTCCGCCGGCCGCCAGCCGTTGCACGCCGTCGATCGGACTTTTCAATCGCAGAGTCTGTGGCCGCCCGCTGTCGAGGATTTCCCGCAGCAGCGGCGCGTTGCGCATGTTCTTCCCGATCATGTGCGCGACGTGGGGAAATCGTGCCAGCATCGTGCCGTCGCCGTGAAACATGGCGATGGCCGAGTCCTTGCCGAGCGCGACCGAGGCAAAGAATTTCTCGTAGTTTTCGGGATCGATGCGTCGTGTCATGACGCCGAGAAAGCTGCCGTTCGCGCCGGTCAGGCGATGGGCCATCACGATCGTCCAGTTCCCGGTGTAGAAGCTCTTCAGCGCCTCGGCGAGGAAGCGCGGCGGATTCGTCCCGGTCTTGAACACCTGATAATAGTGCCGGCTCGATATGTTGATCGCGGGCGGCGGCCATGCCCCCGATGAATTGATCAGCTCGCCGTCGGCATCGTAGATGTTGACGTCGTCGATCCAGGACAGCCCGCTGATATTGGCCTTCAGCTTCTCGTGGGCGGCGAGGCCGGACATGCTGTCGCGAAACGCCTCCGGCGAGGCGAAGCGCGCAAAGTCCAGGCGGGCGATCATCTCGCTTGCAAGACTCTGGTAGTCGTCGAACTGCTGGTCGAAGTGACGCGTCAGCAGCAGCACGGTGTTTTCCAGCTCGCGCTCGCTGTTTGTGAGCGCGCGCTCGCGAAACTCGCCGATCATCACGACCGTACCGATCATGATCCCGGCGATCAGCAGGACGCCGCACGCAATCAGCCAGACGACCGGGTCGCGCCGCCGGGTCGAACCGCCCGGCACCGGCCTGGCTGTCGTGCCCCGGGACATGCCGCCCCGGAGATTGAAGATGATGTCGCGCATGCGGCCGCTCCCGATTGAACTGGATACGGCGCAGAGATGGCGTCTCCGTTAGGAAAACCGGTTACCTAATGCTTAATTTCAGGTTTATGGCGCGCTTGAGCGGCGCGCGATCGACCGCTAGCCGCGGGAGCCGTCGCCGCGAAGATAGCTCGGGCGGCTGGATTGGGCGGCGCGGCTGGCGAGATTGACCCGTGCGTCGCCGTAGGCCGAGGTGACCGGCTTGAGTTCCTCGAGCAGGATCGGCCGCGCGAAGTAGTAACCCTGCGCGTAGCGGATTTTTGTCGCGGCCTGCAGGTAGGCCAGTTCCTCGAACGACTCGACGCCTTCCGCAATCACGGTCATGCCGAGCGCCGCGCTCAAGGACTCGATCGCGCGCAGGATGCCCTGGCTGCGCGGGCGCTTGTGAATGTCGGTGATGAAGGAGCGGTCGATCTTGATCTCGTCGGCGGTGATGTCGGCCAGCGCCGACAGCGAGGAGTAGCCGACGCCGAAATCGTCGATCGAGATGCCGACGCCGAGGTTGCGCAGGAGCGGCAGAATCTCGTCCTGGAACAGCGTCTTGGCGACGAAGGCATCCTCCGTCACCTCGATCATGAAGCGCCCGGGAAAGCCGGTCTCCTCCAGCGCCTGCGCGAACGAGCGCATGAACTCCGGGTTGCCCGCCTGCTTGGCGGCGACGTTGATGCTGATCGTGGCGTTCGGTCCGAACGTATCGTTGATGAGGTCGATCGACTTGACGATCTCCGCGAGCACGAGGTGCGTCAGCTCGTCGATCAGGCCGAGCTCGATGGCCAGATTGACGAAGGAGCCGGGCGCCTGGATCACGCCCTCGTCGTCGCGCAGCCGCACCAGCGCCTCGACACCCATGATCTCCTGCGAACGGATGTCGACCTTGGCCTGGAAGACGCAGCAGAAGCGCTTCTCCAGGATCGCGAGCCGCAGCGACTGCTCGATCTTCATCCGCTCCTGCGCCTCGCGCTCGATCGTGGCGTCGAAGAACGCGGCGGCGCCCTTGCCCTCGTTCTTGACCCGATACATCGCAAGGTCGGCGTTCCTGCACAGCACGTCGTAGCTCTGTCCGTGGTCCGGACAGAGACTGACGCCGATCGAGGTGGAGGCGAAGATCTCCGAGCCGTCGATGAAGAACGGCGCGGCGAGGCGGCGCAGCGTCGAGCCGATGAAGTCGGCGACCTCGTCGGCGCTCTGGATCGGATGCAGCAGCAGCAGGAACTCGTCGCCGGAGATCCGCGACAGCATGTCGGAGTCGCGAAGCTCGCGGTCGAGCCGCCTCGCGAACTCGACCAGCAGCGTGTCGCCGGTCGCATGGCCGTAATAGTCGTTGATGTGCTTGAAATTGTCGATGTCGAGGAAGGCCAGCGCGAATCGCTCGCGGCCTGCTCCGGATCTCAGGAGATTGTCGACGCGATGCTCGATGACCCGGCGGGTCGGCAGCTCCGTCAGTTCGTCGTAGAACGCGGAACGAAACAGCTGGTCCTCGAACGCCTTCTGTTCGCTGATGTCGGCGGAGCTCGACAGCAACAGGTCGTGCTCGGCGATGCGGATCGGGCGGTGCGCCGTGAGCAGGACCTGCCTGCCATGTGCGCGTTGTGCGACTTCCTCGGCGACGACCGCGCGGCCGCTCCGCAGAACCTCGGCGGCGACACCCCGGCGATGCCTGAGCCCCTCGGATGACACCGCCGCCGGGCCGGCGTCGGAGAGTCCGAGCTGGGCTGCGGCGGCATCGTTCATCAGCAGGAGGCGGCCCTCCGCGTCCTGGACCGTGACGCCGGCCGGCAGCAGGCGCACGACGTCACGCAGCAGATCGAGCTCGGCGCGTGCCGCGGCGTCGCCGTCGTCGGCCCGTACCGGTGAAAACTGTCTGTCGAGGCTCTTCATGATTGCCGATTGTGCTTTTTTCCCGCTTAGTTTTAGTTAAGCTGTCCGTAGAAACACGGGGCCATTGCGGCGGTGGCGTGAAATTGTCTGCAAAGCGCCCGGCAACGTCGTTAACGGCGCGTCAAGCGCGCCTGCGATGGACGAGCGGCTTCGGTTGGCGCGAAGGGAGGATGTCATGGGACGTTTGGACGGCAAAGTCGCGGTCATCACCGGCGCGACCAGCGGGATCGGTCTGCGCACGGCGGAAATCTTCGTCGCCGAGGGCGCCAAAATCGTCATCGCCGGCCGCCGCGTGGCCGAGGGCGAGTCGCTGTCGGCAAAACTCGGCGGGAGTTGCGTGTTCCGGCAGACCGACGTGACGATCGAAGACCAGATGCAGGCGCTGATCGCGCTTGCGGTCGAGAAATTCGGCAGGATCGATTGCCTGTTCAACAATGCCGGTGGCCCGGCGCAGACCGGCGGCATCGAGGGCTTGGAGGTTGCGCGCTTCGACGCGGCGATGAGCACGCTGGTGCGCAGCGTCATGCTCGGCATGAAGCATGCCGCGCCCCACATGAAGCGACAAGGCTCCGGCAGCATCATCAACAATGGCAGCATCGCAGGAAGGCTTGCCGGCTTTTCGTCCTCGATGGTCTATGGCGCGGCGAAGGCGGCGGTGATCCATCTCACCAAATGCGTGGCGATGGAACTGGGCGAGGCCGGCGTTCGCGTCAACTCGATCTCGCCCGGCGCGATCGCGACCGGCATTTTCGGTAAGGCGCTCGGGCTTTCGACCGAGGCCGCCGAGAAGACGCCGGCGGTCATGCGCGAGGTCTACAAATCAGCACAGCCGATCCCGCGCGCCGGCCTGCCCGACGACATCGCCCATGCCGCGGTGTTTCTGGCCAGTGATGAATCCTCTTTCATCAACGGGCATGACCTGGTGGTCGATGGTGCGATCACGGGCGGCCGCAACTGGAGCCAGCAGCAGCAGGGCTATGTCGCGCTGCGCAAGGCGTTCGACCAACAGGCGGGGTAGATGTTCCTGTCATTCCGGGATGGTCCGAAGGACCAGACCACAGGTGCGCAATTGCGCACCGGGGGATCTCGAGATTCCGGGTTCGGCTCTTCGAGCCGCCCCGGAATGACGGAAAGGAGAGTCTCATGTTCGCTGTCTCGACTGCGCGTCTTGATCGCCCCGACTTTCGCCCACTCGTCATGGCCGTCGTCGCCGGCCTTGCCTGCGCGCTCGCGCTGGGCAAGGCGCTGCCGACGATGATCGACGCGGCCTCGACCGCGATCGCGCCGCTCTGCGCCTCCAGTGCGCAAGCGGGCAGCCCTGAGGACAAGGTCGAGTTGATCGGGTCCTATGCGCTGCCGAATGTGGCGGGCAAGCGCGTCACCATCGTGCGGGTGTTTTATGGTCCCGGCGGCTTCACCCGTCCGCACCGGCATGCGGGCTCCGTCACGGCCTACATCACCAAGGGCGAAATCCGCTCCCAGCTCGGCGGCGGACCGGTCGAGACTTTTGCGGTCGGGCAGTCCTTCTTCGAGCCGCCGGGGTCGACCCATCTGGTCTCGGCCAACGCCAGCGCCACCGAACCCGCCGAGCTGATTGCGGTGTTCGTCGCCGACGAGGGCGCGCAGCTCACGACGTTTATCGAGTAGAGCATGATGAGATGAAGCTTGATCGGAGCTCCACCAAAAGGTGCTCTCCCTCTTCCGCTTGCGGGGAGAGGTGAGCACCAGTGGCCTGGAAGCCGATCCAACCAGATTCTCAACGAGCGGACCTCACGCCGGCTTCACCTGGACCCGCAATCCGTCGCGCGGCTTCGGGATCGGCCACATCTGCCACTCGGCGCGATAGCCCGGCTGCAGCGAGACGTCGAGGTTCTGCAAAAAATGCCGCGCGAAGCATTTCGCCTGCATGTAGGCGAAATGCAGCCCGAGGCACATATGCGCGCCGCCGCCGAACGGGACCCAGGCGAAGCGGTGGCGGCCCCGCTGGGCTTCCTCGGTGAAGCGGAGCGGATCGAACCGGTCCGGCTCGGGCCAGATTTCCGGCATATGGTGAGTGAACAGCGGATTGATGCCGATCAACGTCCCGCCCGGAATGCCAAAACCCTTGAACGAAAAATCGCGCACCGCGCGCCGCGGCATCGAGGGCACCGGCGGCTTGATCCGCAGCGCCTCCTTGAACGCCATCTCGGTGAGCGGCATGGCGTCGAGCTGGTCGAAACCGATCGCCGCACCGGCATCGAGACCGAGGGAGGCGACCTCGTCGCGCAGCTTCTGCTGCCACTCGGGATGCGCGGCCAGCTCGCCGACGAACGACGTCAATGACGAGGTCAGCGTATCGTGCGCCGCCATGATCAGGAAACTCATGTGGTCGATGATGTCCTGGTTCGACAGCAGCGCGCCGTCCTCATGGGTGGCCTGGCAGAGCTGGGAGAACAGGTCATCGCCGCCGTTGGCGCGGCGGATCGGAATCTGCTCGGAGAAATAGGCAACGATGCGTTTGCGACCGGCAACGCCGCGGCCCATCTGCGTGCCCGGCAGCGGCCGTCGCACCACCGCGACCGCGGCAGCGATCATGTCGACGAAGGCGCGGATGATCTCGTCGACTTCCGGCCCGATGTCCGCGCCGAGGAATGAGGTCGCGGCGAGGTCGAGCGTGAGCTGCTTCATCGCCGGGTAGACCAGCATCTCGCCGGGCTTTGCCTTCCATTGCGCGACGCGGCGCGCGATGCCGCGGTCGAGCTGCGCCAGGTAGGATTTCATCGGGCCGGACTTGAACGCCACCGACAGCGCCCGCCGGTGCAGGCGATGTTCGTCGAAATCGAGCAGCATCAGGCCGCGTGGAAACAGCCGGCCGAGAATGATGTCCCAGCCATGGGTCGAGGAGAACAGTTTTGCCTGGTCGAACAGGGCCAGCTCGTTGGCCTCCGGCCCGAGCAGCACGATGCTGGTCTCGCCGAACAAATGGGTGCGGTAGATGAGGCCGTATTTCGCCGCGTTGCCCTCGACATGCCCCTTGGGGTCGGCCAGCACCTGGAGCGTCTTGCCGACGATCGGCCAGCCCTCATCGCCGGGAATATGCTTGAGCGAACCCCGTTTCGGCGGGTTCAGGCGTATCGTGGGGGAAGCTGCGCTCTGCATCGACATGGCATTGACCTCGCAAGCTTGCCGGCATGTCCCATGACCGGTCATGAAAATAGCCCTTCGGTGCTGACGAGGCAAAGCCTATCGGGTTGCATCCGTAAAAATGCGCCGAGCGGAGGCCACGGATGTGCAAGGCCGCGCAGCGTGATATGCTCCCGCGTAAAAGCAGGGAGGAATGAATGCGAATATTTGTTCGCCGATTGTTTGCGCTGTTTGCCGCAGCTTGCTGGGCGGTGGCCGCGCAGGCGCAGACCAAGCCATTGGTGACCAGTCTCGGACCGGACTATCCCAAATCCGAGATCTTCATCGGCAACAGCTTCTTCTATTACAATAACGGCATGCCGAGCCATGTCAGTCTGCTGGAAAAGGCCGCCGATCCCGAGCACGAGCGGGACTATCAGGCGACGATGGCGACGATCGGTGGCTCCGGCCTCGACTGGCACGACGTCGAGAGCTATTTCCGGCCCAACGCGATCGGTTCCTACTCATTCGATGGACAGAACAACATCGTCTTTAACTCGTCCGGCAAACTGTTCGATGCCGCCGTGATGATGGATTGCAGCCAGTGCCCGATCCATCCCAGGCTGAAATCGGTCTTCACCGACTATGCCAGGAAGGACAGCGACATCGTTCGCGCCCACGGCGCGAAGCCGGTTCTGTTCATGTCCTGGGCCTATTCCGACAGGCCGGAGATGACGGCTGAGCTTGCGGAAGCCTACACGGTGGCCGGCAATGCCAACAACGCGCTGGTGATCCCCGCGGGCCTCGCCTTCGCACGCGCGCGGGAGAAGCAGCCCGAACTCAATCTCTATGCCCCGGACAAGCGCCATCCGAGTGTTGCGGGAACCTATCTCGCGGCCTGCACGGTGTTCGCGGCGCTGACCGGCCGCTCTCCGATCGGCAATTCCTATCTCGCCGGGATCGATCCGCCGACCGCGGCCTTCCTGCAGCAGATCGCGTGGGACACCGTGCAGGATTATTACGGCAAGTAATCTAATTCCGTCATTCCGGGGCGGTGCGAAGCATCGCACCCGGAATCTGGAGATTCCCCGGTGCGCAGTTGCGCACCTGTGGTCCGGCTCTTCGAGCCGTCCCGGAATGACGGCGGAGCGAGATGTGCGCCCTCCGAAGCGCCGGCCGAGCCGGCCGGCATTTTGCCGTTGTTGAAATGACGATTGTCATATAAAAGGGCGCGGTCCGGTCACGCATGGGAGAACGACATGGAACCGCGCTGGCACAAGACCGCCTGCAATCTCTGCTACGTGAACTGCGGCCTCGAGATGCTCTGGTTGAGAACGACCGGATCACCAAGGTCCGCGGCGACCGCGACAGTCCGAAATCGCAAGGCTATCTCTGCAACAAGGCCGCGCGCATCCCGTTCTATGCCCATCACCGCGATCGCCTGACCACGCCGCTGCGCCGGCGCGCCGACGGCAGCTTTGACGCGATCGACTGGGACACCGCGATCGCCGAGATTGCGGCACGATTACGTGAGACGGCCGAGCGCCATGGCGGCCAGGCGATTGCGCTCTATGGCGGCGGCGGTCAGGGCAACCATGCCGGCGGCGCCTATGCCAATGCGTTGCTGCGGGGCCTGGGCTCGCGCCATGTCTTCAATGCGCTGTCGCAGGAGAAGACCGGCGACTTCTGGGTCAACGGCCACATGTTCGGCAGCCAGACCTGCCACACCGCAGAGGACGTGCATCATTGCGACCTCTTGCTCGTCATCGGCGCCAATCCCTGGATCGCCCATGGCTTTCCAAATGCCAGGGATCATCTGAACAAGATCCGCAAGGATGCGTCGCGAAAATTGATCGTGGTTGACCCGCGCCGCTCCGAAAGCGCCGAGATGGCGGACCTGCATCTTCAGGTCCGACCGGGTGCGGATGCATTCCTGCTCGGCGCCATTCTTGCGATCCTGGTTCGGCGCGACGCCCTCGATCACGATTTCATCGCTGCCCATACCACCGATTTTGCCGATGTGAAAGCGGCGCTGCTCAACGTGCCGGTCGCGCGCTGGGCAGAGGCGGCTGACATCGCCGTCGCCGAAATCGACCGTTGCGTCGACATGATGATGGCGGCGAGAGCCATGGTGGTGCGGGTCGAACTCGGCATCCAGCAGGGCGTCAACTCGACCCTCAATTCCTATCTCGAAAAACTCCTGATCATGCTCACCGGCAGCTTTGGCCGCAAGGGCACCAACCAGCTGCATAGCTGGCTGCAACCGCTCTGGGGCAACTCGCCCGGCCAGCGCTTCAAGCCGCTCGACATCGAGGTGATCGCGGGCCTGCTGCCGCCCAACGCGCTCGCCGATGCAATCCTGGTCGATCATCCGGACCGGCTGCGCGCGCTCTGGATCGACAGCTCCAATCCCGCGAACACCGCGGCCAACACCAGCGCGGTGGAAGCAGCGCTGCGTACGCTCGATCTCTGCGTGGTGGTCGACGTCGCGATGACGGAGACGGCGCGGCTTGCGCATTACGTGCTGCCGGCGTCCTCGCAATATGAGAAGACCGAGTTCACGCTGTTCAACCTGGAATTCCCGGCCAACTATTTCCATGTTCGCGCCGGCCTTGTTCCGCCGCTTGCGGGCACGCTGCCGGAGCCGGAGATCTATCTCCGCCTGGCGCGGGCGATCGGGCTGATGCCCGGCGACAATGCGCTGGCGGCTTTGCGCGAAGCGGCGCGGCAGTCGCGGCCGGTTTTCGCCGCGGCATTTCGTGGCTTCATGGCGGAAAATCCCAAAGCCGCGCCGCTCGGGGCGCTGGTGCTCTACGATACGCTCGGGCGGACGCTGCCGGACGGCGTCGCGGCCGCGGCGCCGTTGTGGGGCGCGGCGCTCGCCTGTGCGAAACGCGCGCCGGAGGCGGTGCGGCGCGCGCTTCGCGCCGGCGCCGACGTCCCCGACGAGAGGCTCGGCGACGCCCTGTTCGATGCGGTCGTCCGCACGCGACAGGGCACCGCGATCACGCAGCACGAGTATGACGAGGTCTGGTCGCTGGTGGCGCATCCTGACCGCAAGGTTCGTCTCGCCATTCCTGCGCTGCTCGAATGGCTCGGCCGACTCGATCCGGCCACCGCGCTGCCGCCAAAGGCGTATCCCTTCATCCTGGCCGCCGGACAGCGGCGCATGTTCAACGCCAACCAGATCTTTCGCGATCCCGCGTGGCGGCGCGACGATCCGGATGGCGCGCTGCTGATCACGGGTACCGACCTCGCTGCGCTCGGCGCGCGCGAGGGGGATTGGATCGCGGTGGAGTCCGCCGCCGGTCGTGTCGTTGCCCGCGCCAAGGTCGATGACGGCCTGCGCCCGGGCCTGCTCGCGCTGCCGCACGGCTATGGCCAATCCTATCCCACGGCCGATGGCGGCCGCCTGAGCAACGGTCCGCGCATCAACGCGCTGACGGACTCGACCAATTGCGATCCGATCGCCGGCACGCCCTATCACAAGCACGTCGCGGTTCGCCTCGCGAAGGTCTCAGCGGAAGAGGCCGCGGCCTATGAGCGCCAGTCGCAGCGCATCCATAAGGGCGAGCTTGCGGCGTCGTGACTGCCGAACCGTGCGTGTTGCCCATCCCTCGAGACGCATCGCTTGCGCGATGCTCCTCGGGATGAGGCATCATGGTGGTCGCGAAACTCAAACCCTAGGTGAGGAGCCGCGCTTGCTGCGCGGCGTCTCGAACCATAAGGCCCGCCGGGCCTCCGTCCATGGAACCGGCGAGCGCCGGACTCACGTCTTCAGCTTCGCGGCCTCCTTCTGCAGGTCGGGCGCGTTGACGGCGGGGATCGCGACGCGGCCCGGGCTGGTATCCGCGAGCGCAGCGGCCGCCTTCTCGTTCCCCATGATCTTGGCCATCACCGCTTCGCCTGCCCGTTCAAAAATTGCGCGGTTCTCGATCACGAAGGTCTGCGACTTGCGCAAGGCTTCGATATAGCCGTTGATCTCCGGCACCACGTAGCGCGCCACCAGGTCCCAGCTGCGGCGCGTGTTCTCCGGGTTCGCCCAATCATGCGCGAACCCGATGATGGTGCCGACGCCGCCGGACACTTTCATCACGTTCTTGATCAAGTTCACGAGATCGTCCGGAGTGCCGATTGCCGAGGCCGCGCCTTCGACGAAGGCGGTCTGGTCGACGGCCTCGTCAGGAGATTTGAACGCGGTCAGGCCCGGCCGCATCAAAGTGCCGACATTATACTCATTGTGCCAGCGCATCAGCCCGGCGCCGGCCTCGCGCCGCGCCTGCTCGCGGGTCTCGGCGATGTGCCAGGTCAGGAGCACGCGCCAGTCGGCGCGACTGACCGTCGTGCCGTGCCTCTTCGCCGCGTCCTCGGCAAACTCCCATTGCTGCGCCAGCGACATCAAGCCCTTCGTCGACATCGAGCCGAGCGAGATGATGCCGATGCCGTATTTGCCGGCAAGGGTCATGCCCGACGGTGAAATCATCGAGGCCACCACGCATGGCATCTCTTCCTGCAAGGGCAGGATCTGCAACGCCGCGTCGTTCATGGTGAACCAGTCGCTTTTGGCGGTGACGCGCTCGCCCTGGAACAGGCGGCGGATGATCGCGATCGCCTCGTCCTGGCGGTCGCGCTGGGTCATCGGGTCGATGCCGAGCGTATGGGCATCGGAGGCGAGCGCCCCGGGACCCGAGCCGAAGATCGCCCGCCCGCCAGTCATGTAGTCGAGCTGCACCATGCGCTGCGCCACGTTGAAGGGATGATGATAGGGCAGCGAGATCACGCCGGTGCCGAGCTTGATGCGCTTGGTCCGTTCGCCGGCGGCGGCCAGAAACATCTCCGGCGAGGCGATCATCTCCCAGCCGCTCGAATGATGCTCGCCGCACCAGAACTCGTCGTAACCGAGCTCGTCGAGCTGCTCGACGAAAGCAAGATCGCGCCGGAATTGCAGCATCGGATGCTCGCCGATCGGATGATGCGGGGCGAGGAAGGCTCCGAACTTGAGGCGAGGCATGAGTTTCTCTCCGAACCGGTTCTTGTTGTTGTGCAGGCGGGCCGCAGGCTACGTGGAGCAACGCGCCAAGGCAATCGCAGCGCCTCGCGCGGAATGCTGCCATGCGCGTGGGAACGGGCCGTTTCCGTTGCGCAGAATTATGCCGCGATGAACCGTGCGGCGAGGCCATGGGGCTTGCCGGGGCCTGGTCTGCGCGTCGTGCCCGCGAACGGAACGCGAAACGGGCCGAAATCCGGTGTTGTCTGCCCTCCGTTTCCGTCTAAAAGGCGATCCCATCAACCGGTTCATGCCCGGACAGGGTGGTTCGACGAGGCTTTTTGATGGATGTGGCGCAGCCTGCTTCCTCGCGGTCAGCTAACCCGCGCAAGCAGCAATTGATGGACGAAATCGATGCAAGCCTTGATGAGATCGAGCGCTGGCGCAAGATCAACGCGGCCTATCACGCCGATGATCTCAAATTCATGCGCTTCCTCATTCCCCCGGGCAAGCGGGTGCTGGAACTGGGCTGCGGTACCGGCGATCTGCTGGCCGCGCTCGAGCCGTCCTACGGCGTCGGCATCGATTTCGGCGCGCGGACGCTGACGCGCGCGAGAACGCGCTATCCGCAGCTCAACTTCATCCTTGGCGACGCCGAGGACCCGGCAACACTCGGCGCGATCGAAGGGCCGTTCGATTATATCGTCATCGCCGATACGATCGGCATGTTCGAGGACATCGATGCGACCTTGCGGCTGATCCACCAGCTCTGCGCCCCGTCGACACGGATCGTGATCTCCTATTATTCGCATCTCTGGGAGCCGGTGTTGAAGGCGGCCGAGGCGCTGAGCCTGCGGCGCAGGCAGCCGCAATACAACTTCATCGCGACCGCCGACTTCCTCAATTTGATGGACCTCGCCGACTTCGAGGTGATCAATGGCGAGCACCGGCAGCTGCTGCCGCTGCGCCTGTTCGGCCTCGGCCCGTTCGTCAACAAATTCATCGCGCCTCTGCCCGGCATCCGAAAACTCTGCCTGCGCACCTATCTGGTCGGGCGTCCCGTCAAACTGTTCCCGGACCGCAAATTGTCGGCCAGCGTGCTGATCCCCTGCCGCAACGAGCGCGGCAACATCGAGAACGCGATCCTGCGCATGCCGCGATTTGGATCGGAGCAGGAAATCCTGTTCGTGGAGGGCAACTCGTCCGACGGCACATTCGAAGAATGCGAGCGCGTCCGCGCGGCCTATCAGGGCCAGTGGGACATCAAGGTCTTGAAGCAGGACGGCAGGGGCAAGGGCGACGCGGTGCGCAAGGGTTTTGCCGCGGCGACCGGCGACGTGCTGATGATTCTCGACGCCGACCTCACCATGCCGCCGGAAGCGCTGCCGAAATATCACGCCGTCATCGAAAGCGGCAAAGCCGACTTCGTCAACGGCACGCGGCTGGTCTACCCGATGGAAGACGAGGCGATGCGCCCGCTCAATTTCATCGCAAACCGCTTCTTTGCCTATCTCTTCAGCTACCTCGTCAACACCCGCCTCACCGACACGCTGTGCGGTACCAAGGCGCTGTTGCGCAGGGATTACGAGGTGCTGGTGCGGGAGCGCGGCTATTTCGGCAATTTCGATCCGTTCGGCGATTTCGACCTGATCTTTGGCGCGGCGAAGCAGAACCTGAAGATCATCGAGACGCCGATCCACTACAAGGCGCGCACTTTCGGCGAAACCCAGATCTCGCGCTTCCGCGACGGCTGGCTGTTGTTGAAGATGGTCTGGTTCGCCTATCGCAAATTGAAGGCGATCTGACATCTGTCATTCCGGGGCGATGGCAGCGAACCCGGAATCGCGAGAGTCCAGATTCGCTCGTTTCACGCGCGCCCTGGAATGACGGTGTGGGCTCGGGGTGTCGCCGAAGTGTGCCGCGTTGCTCGCCCTCACCGTCGCAATCGTCGATGCAGCTGTTCATCACTACTTGCACTGGTGCTCGCGCGAGTTCCCGTGATCTCACGGGTATTCTGCGCTCGCTCGATCGTGACCGCCGTCGCGTTTCCGTCATGGATACGCCGCGCGGTCGCATCATTGTTAAGCAGTGTGGCATGTAAGTCGCTCAAGTCTGAATTATGGGGATCGACAGCACACGGTCTTTTCATTTCGCACTGCAGCAATTATCTGATCAGTGTAGAAATGAGAATCCCTGTTCATGGAGCTGCCGGTGTCCCTCGCCGAAAATGTCGATTACCTGAAACGTCTGCGAGAGCTGAATGGCTTCGCGGGTTTCGGGGAACGTGCGCGGAATTTCCGGCAGGTTCCTCGCAGTCCGCTGACGGAAACCGAGCTGTTCGGCACCAATCCGGGCGAGCTCAGGATGCTGTCTTATGTACCGGCGAATCGGCAGCCGTCGCCCGCGCTCGTCGTCGTGCTGCATGGCTGCGGCCAGACCGCCGCCGGTTACGACCTTGGCGCCGGCTGGTCGACGCTCGCCAGGCATTTCGGCTTTGCGCTGCTGATGCCGGAGCAGACGCGGTCCAATAACGTCAACACCTGCTTCAACTGGTTCAAGCCCGGCGATATCGCCTGCGATCGCGGTGAAGCCGGTTCGATCCGCCAGATGATCGCGCGCATGGTCGCGGACTACAACATCGACAAGCGCCGCATCTTCATCACCGGCCTGTCCGCCGGTGGCGCCATGACCGCCGCGATGCTGGCGAACTATCCCGAGCTGTTCGCCGCCGGTGCCATCATCGCGGGCCTGCCGTTCGGCGTGGCAACTACGCTGCGCGACGCGCTCTATGAAATGCATCATTCGACGGCGCGGCCGCCGGAGGAACTCGGCGACCTGGTGCGCCGGGCGTCGAAGCATACCGGACCCTGGCCGCGCCTGTCGGTATGGCACGGCAGCTCCGACCGCACCGTGAATCCGGCCAATGCCGATGAGCTCGTCAAGCAGTGGCTGGACCTGCATCAGCTGCCGCCGGCGCCGATGTCGGAAGGCACGGTCGACGGCTATCCCCGCGAGGTCTGGTGGAACGGCGATGGCGAGACCGTCGTCGAGTCCTACACCATCACCGACATGGCCCATGGCACGCCGCTCGGCGTCGCCGACAACGACCAGCGCTATGGATCGGAAGGCGTGTACCTGATCGAGGCGGGGATTTCCTCCTCCTTTCACATCGCGAAATTCTTCGGCCTCACCAGCTGGATCCGCGAGCGCAAGCCAAAGCCTCCGGAGTCGCCAAGCGCAAAGCTGATCCCGCCGGTGACGCCGACCTTGACGGCGACGCCGATGCAGAATCTCGCCAAGATGATCTGGCCCGCCAAGGGGATCGAGCAGGCGGCGGAGGAGCCGGCCGTGCAGGCGCCCGAACCGATGCCGCCGCCGCAGCAGATCGCACCGCGCCGGCGCGCCATCGACATGACGGCCGCGATCAACCGCGTGCTGGTCGCGGCCGGTTTGAGGAAAGCAGCCGGCGAGTAAGCCCTACATCTCGCCGGTCAAGAACGGGTTGGTCATCCGCTCCTGGCCGAGGCTCGAGCCGGCGCCGTGGCCGCAGATGAAGCCGACATCGTCGCCGAGCGGCAGCAGCTTCTGCCTGATCGAGGCGATCAGCGTCGCGTGGTCGCCGCCCGGCAGGTCGGTTCGCCCGACCGAGCCGTTGAACAGCACGTCGCCGACATGGGCGAAGCGCAGCTCGGTATTGAAATAGACCACGCTGCCCGGCGAATGGCCGGGACAGTGCAGGATGTCGAACGTGAGTTCGCCGATATTGACGCGGTCGCCTTCGTCGAGCCAGCGGTCCGGCGCGAAATCGCGCACGCCGGTCATGCCGAACCGCGCGCCGCTCGACACCACATTGTCGAGCAGGAATTTGTCGGCCACATGCGGGCCCTCGATCGGCACTTTCAGCGCATCGCGCAGCTCGGCGGCGCCGCCGACATGATCGATATGGCCATGGGTCAGCCAGATTTTTTCGACGCTCACGCCGGTCTTCTCGATTGCCTCCTTGATCCGCGGCACGTCGCCGCCGGGATCGATCACGACGGCCTTCCTGGTCGCCTCGCACCAGATGATGGTGCAGTTCTGCTCGAACGGCGTTACCGGCACGATGACCGCGCCGGCCTTCGCCTTGGTCTCTGTTTCCTGTGTCATGCGGCCAGCATGCCGATTTTTGGCGGCCCGCCAAGCGAAACATTTGCGATTAAAGGCGCGGCGGAATCGGATAGAATGCCGCGGATGGAACAGCCTGCCCGCCAGATCAGCCTCGTTCCCCCGCCGGATCGCCGCCAGTCCGAGACGGCGCTTGCGGTCGCGCGGGGAACCGCGCGGCTGCTGCGCTCGCTTGGGTTTGCGTGCATCGGCGAACTACCGCTGCCTTCGGGACGCCGCGCCGACCTGGTTGCGTTGAACGAGGGCGGCGAGGTCTGGATCGTCGAGATCAAATCCTCGGTGGAAGACCTGCGCGCCGACCACAAATGGCAGGATTATCGCGCCCATTGCGACCGGCTGTTCTTTGCCTTCACCCAGAACCTGCCCTGCGAGATTTTTCCCGAGGATACCGGCCTGATCATCGCGGATGCCTATGGCGCGCATCTGCAGTGCGAGGCGCCGTTGCACCGGCTGCCGGCGCGGACCCGCAAGCTGATGACGGTGCGCTTTGCGCTCGCCGCCGCGCAACGGATGAACCGGCTGACCGACCCGCAGGGGCACGCGGATTTCTGGGAATGAGTGGCGCGTAGGGTCGGCAAAGCCAGTCGGTCAGCGCGAGGCGCCGACCGACGGCGTGCCAACCATCGCGAGTGACGGTTGCGGCAAGATGGTGGGCACGGCGCAAGCGCGCCTTTGCCCACCCTACGATCTCTGATGCCTAGCGGCCGATCTGCCGGCTGACCGCATTCTCCTGCTGGTTCAGCGCGCGCTGTTCGGCGCCGCTGATATGGCCGCCGTTGAAGCCCGCCATGAAGCGCTCCTCATGGCGGATGATGCGATCCTCGGCGTGCAGCCGCCGCGCCTCGTACGGCGTGATCCGACCGTCGGCAACGCCGCGGTCGATGCGGTCGTTCTGATAGGCGAGCCGCTCATTCACCTCGGCGCGGCGCGGATGACTGGCCTGCCACCAGGTTTCCGCCGACGCGGCGCTGATGGACGTGCCGAGCGCGGCAAGTGCGATTGCGATCATCGAGAACCTGTTGACGGGGGTCATGACTGCTTCTCCGGGTTGGGCACCATGTCGGTGCGGTGTCATCCACCACAGGAAGCAGTATGCGCGCTTGCATCCGAAGCGACGCTGAATGCGTCGTTCATCGCCGCATCAGCAACCTTGCATCGGCGTCATTCATCGTGATGCCAGCGTCCGCAGCATGTCGTGGAATGCGATGCGGATGTTCTGCACGAACGGGTCCTTGTAGGGAAACTTCTCGTTGCCCTCGTGCACCAGCATCGAGGCGTTGACCTCGAAGACGACGAGGTTGCCGGCGCCATCCACACCGCAATCGATGCCGAAGAAGTCGAGGCCGATGCGCTCCCTGATGGCGTGCAGGGCCGCCCGATGCGCGATATTGAAAGCGGTTGCGGGGTTTTCCAGGAAGGCCGCTTCCTCCTGCTGCATCCAGACGTGATCTTCCATGTCGGTGGAATCGTGGTGCAGCTTCCAATCGCTGCCGACGGCGAGATGGTAGGGCAAAACCTGGTCGCCGACGAAGATGAAGCGGTATTTGCGGAAGTAACCGTCCGCGGAGCGATAGTCGACATATTCGATCAGATAGTGATCGTGGTCGCCGCGCTGCGCCAGGAAGGCCGCGAGCGCGCTGCCATCCGCGATCTTCTCGAAATCGTCGCCGCCATGGGTGCCGCAGGGCCGCGCCAGCAGCGGGAACGGGAAGGGCAGCGCGGCCTCGCGCGCCGCAACGGAACAATCGGTGCCCGCCTTCAGCCGCTGGATTTTCGGGATGCGGCAGCCCGGCATCCCCAGCAGCAGATCCGCGACGGCATCCCGCGTCGTTTGCATGATCTTGGCTGGTTCGTTGACGGTGCGCTTGCTTAACCGGGCCGCGAGGTCGGCGGCAAGCGGCAGGACATCGGCGGCCTGATCGGCGTCCGAGATCAGGTTGACGACGAGGTCGATGTCCTCCTTGGGGAACGTCACAAGCGGCGCGCCGGACGGCAGCAGGGCCAGCGTGTCGGTCTCGAAATCGGTGTCCTTGAACAGAAAGCTGGAGGGGGTGTTGCCGGCGAACGGGGCATAGAGCGCGAGCACGCGGAAATCGGCCGGCGACTTGGCGGCCGGCCGCCGGATCAGCGGCTGGATCTGCGCGGCCCGCGCGTAGGCGTGCTGCGCGGCGGTGTCATCGCCGAGCGCCTGCCTGATGGCGCCGATCCAGTACAGGCTTTCGGCATCGGAAGGATTGGCCGCAAACGCCGCCTCGAAATGCCGGATCGACTGATCCGTCTCCTGCAGTTCGAAGCAGACTTTTCCGAGTTCGTGATGCAGCGGCCCGTCGGCCGGACGCTCGCCGAGGAGCTCGAGCAGCAGCGCCTTGGCGACCAGATGCTGCCTGGTCGCCACCAGCGCCTGGACCAGATTGGTACGGGTCGGCCAATGGCCGGCGTCGAATTTCAGCGCCTGGAGATAGAGCGCGATCGCATCCTGCGCCCGGCCCGTCTTGAGGTGGACATTGCCGAGATTGCACCAGCATCCGGTGAGACCGGGGACCAGCCGCAACGCCGCCTTGTAGTTGTCGGATGCGGCGAGAAGGTCGCCGGCGACCATCAGCGCATTGGCGAGATTGGCGTGCAGGTCGGAGAGAATCTCGACCGAGATGCTGCCGTCCGGCTCCTGAGCCGCGACGGCGAGACCGCCCCTGTAGGTCGCCGCCGCCTCGGCCGTCCGGCCCGAAACAAAGTGCTCGCGCCCAAGACGGACACAACGCGACAGGCGCTCACAGGTCTCGAGGTTCGGCGCGGTGGCGTGAGAATTTGCGGTCACGGGTCGGCACGGCTCCCTGCGATGTCAGGGCGCAGGGTGGCGGGTTTTGGTAAACAGATCCTTGCCGCCCCGTCATCCGCGGCCGCACGGGGCAAAGATTTGTTGTCTTGCGCGGGCGGCGCCATATCCGGAGTGGAAATACCGGGGAAATCTCGCGCCGCAATGTCGGGCGGGGCGCCGACCTGTGGTGCCGCGATCTCAACGCGGCTTGGCGGTGTCGCTCGGGAGCTTGACCGGCACGTGGGGCGAGGAACTGACCACCCGCGGACTTCCGTCGGCGGCCTGGGCTTGGCTGCGCAGGGTCTCCAGCAACAGGATGAATTTTTCCGCGAGCATTGGCGTGGTCCACTTTCGACTTAACTGGCGCAAACGTTAGCCAACGCTGGTTTCATGCCATCTTCATGGCTTGCCAAAAACGGTTTCGTCGCCGGGTCGGATTGTTTCGTCGCTGCGATGCCGAACGAAACAAAATCACTCGTTCTATTGCACCACCGTGCGCCGTCGTACCTGCGCGCGGCGGTTACGGTCAGCGGCGCGTTCTGCATCGCTGAAGGAGATGCGGCAAAGAAGGTGGGCCACCATGAACCCCACAAGGACCACGATCGCGAGAACGACCGGGTAGGCAAACGCCTGCGGCCAAACCGATGCTCCCGGCTCGGTGTGAACCAGCAGATGAGCGATGGTCGGCGCCATCGAAAGCATCGAAATAAAGTAGGCCGTTCGCGCGGGATTCACGAGACGATTCACCTCAGACGGGTCCCGCGAACGATACAGCTCGATCCAAAGCAGGGTGATGGTGACGGCAACACCCGTCGTCAGAAAGGCCGCATTCACCTCGCCCGCAAACGCTTCCAGCAGCAGGCACGCCAGAATCAGAACTGCACCCGCCGATCCTATAAAAAGAGCCACGAGCCGCATCGCTCACCCCCTTCGATTGAAGCGGCGCCGCTCCGCTAGGCCAATTTTCCCCTAGGCCTGCGACATTCGGCCGTACGGTATTATCCGGC
>Ga0210408_10002139_pt1 | contig 19577 bp, 15 predicted proteins | sample IncBWH4MmetaG_FD_155471 | JGI IMG/M metagenome (GOLD analysis project Ga0210408, IMG submission 155471) | Forest soil microbial communities from Barre Woods Harvard Forest LTER site, Petersham, Massachusetts, United States - Inc-BW-H-4-M | ecosystem: Environmental > Terrestrial > Soil >...
GGGTCCGGCCCACGGTCACTCGGCGCGTCAGGCGCTCGAGCGAGCGGCGCGCGGCGGCTTTTGCGATGTGCTTGCACCAGAGCGGCTCACGGTGACCGTTCTGCCGGAGAAATTTCTCGCAGTCGCAGATCCACAGAATGCGGTCATCCTGCGTCCGCAGCACCTGCACCGTCCGGCTGGTGAAACTGTAGGTCCCTATGACTTCGTTGTGCGCCTCACGGCGCCGCCGGAAGCGGATAGCCATGACGTGAGCCTAACGCAGCTCAGCTGTGGATTGCTTGTGGATTACTTGTGCACAGCGACGCTGCGTCGCGATGAAGGTCGCGCACGTCGCGAATGTTCAGCGCGCGGCGCGAACTTTCAGGAGGAGATGATCTTGGCCTTGATTGCCTCGTACTCCGAATCGGTGATCAGGCGCGCATCGAGCAGCTGCTTCGCCTCCTGCAGCCGGCGCACTGCATCGCTCTCACCCGCAGCGCCGAGTGCGGCGGGCGCGGAGGTCACCTGGATGCCGCCCGAGCGCGCCCGCAACTCCTCCAGCTCGCGCACACGACGCTTCTCGCGCCATGCCTGGTCCTGGCTCTGACAGATGCGATACAAGGCCTGCCCCTGGCTGCGGCGCAATCCGCGGAACCCGACTTGCTGCGAGCCGCTGGCGCCGAGGGAAGCGAGGTCGGTTGCCTTGCCAGCGCGGACCGCGAGCTCCGCGCTCAGCATGCCGACGCGCAGCGTGACCTCCTCGAGATCCTGCCAGCGGACGGTGGTGACCTCGAACCCGCCGAGGAGCCTGCGATTGAGCACGATCAGACGGCCGCTGGTCGCCGCGATCAGGAGTCTGCGGTGCGCAAGCGCGAACAACCGCATCTGGATGGCCCACGCCTCGACGGTCTCGCCGTTGATCAACACCGAGCGCAGCTGCGCGAGTGGCCGCTCGAGTCCCGCCTCGTCCATTGACGGTGTGTCGTTCATGTCGATCCTTCGCCGTGCGCGCAGTGGCGCGCCTCACTTCTTGTTGACGATCTCGGCGCGGAACTCGCGCAGCTTTGCCTTGATGATGCGCGCATTCTGCGGACCCATGCGGATCAGCAGCTTCTGCCCCGCCGAGCGGTTCTCGAGGCTGGGGTCGGCGTACTCCCAGAAGACCTTCGGCTGCAGCAGCGGAATCGGTGCCGGCACCTCCGGCGTCTGCAGCAGGTGGTCGATCACTTCCACCAGCCGGTCGTTGAAGTACTTCCCGGGATAGCCGAGATCCTCGTAGGCCTGCTGAAACAACGGGTACAGCCTCTGGTACACCACGGCGAGCGCCCTGACATTGGTCCCCTGCACCACGCGCGCGAGCGGCGCGTAGCGGTCGAAGTTCGCCTCGCTCAAGGTGGTCGTGTCCGCCTGGCCCGAGACCAGGGTCTGCCCGCCCGTCGCCTTCACCGGGCGCAGCTCCACGGCCACCTTGTGCCGCGGCATGTTGTCGACCGTCACCACGATGTGACGCACGACGTTCTGCGGCACCAGGAACTGCTCGACCGGACCGCGGCCGAACACGCCCACGAGCGAATCCCTCATCACCGGGTCGCTGTCATTGAGCGCCGGTAATGCCGTGGAAGCCGAGGCCTCGCCCGGAATGGGGTGCGAGATGGGGGGCGCGGTGTCGGCTGCCGGCGGCGGCGCTGCCGGGCGAATGGGCGGAGCTTCGGCAACAGGGTGCGCTCGTCCCGAGTACCAGTACCAGCCGCCGGCGACAATCGCAGCGGCCACGACGGCGCCGGCCACCCACATGAGCTTGCGACGCGACGCATCCTCGAGATCCTCTTCCCACATCGCGCGGTCCTCTCCTTTGCAGGGCCGAAGCGCTGACTTTACTCCCCAGGGCGCTGCCTATACAGGCGCGCTGCGCGGCCTGCGCTGTATGCAGTATGAATTCGACGTCGGACGGCTGCTCGCGACGCTGCTGCTGTGATTCAATCGTCTCATGCCCGCCGAGTTCCATCCCGCGGTCGCCAACTGGTTCGACCGCACCTTCGATGCGCCGACTCCGGCGCAGCGTGCCGCGTGGCCGGAGATCATCGCCCAGCGCCACGTGCTCATCGCCGCCCCCACGGGCTCCGGCAAGACGCTCGCCGCTTTCCTCGCGGTGATCGATGAGCTGGTGCGTGAAGGCGTGGCCGCCGACGGCTTGCTGCCCGATGAGACGCGCGTTGTGTACGTGTCGCCGCTGAAGGCGCTCTCCAACGACATCCAGCGCAACCTCGAGTCCCCGCTCTTGGGGCTTCGCGATGAGCTCGCCACTCTCGCCTTGCCCGCGGTCGACATCCGCACCTTCGTACGCACTGGCGACACGCCGCAGCACGAGCGCACCGCGAGCGCCCGGCGTCCGCCGCACATCGTGGTGACCACCCCGGAGTCGCTCTACATCCTCATGGGCTCGGAGTCCGGCCGGCGGATGCTCGTGAGCACACGCACGGTGATCGTGGATGAGATCCACGCCATGGTCGCTTCCAAGCGCGGCGCGCATCTGGCCGTCACGCTCGAGCGGCTCGAGGCGCTTACCGGGCGGAGGCTCACGCGCATCGGCCTGTCTGCCACCCAGAAGCCCATCGCGGAAGTGGCGCGCTTTCTCGTCGGTAGCGGCAATCTCCGGGACGATGGCAGCGCCGCCTGCACCATCATCGACACCGGTCACGTGCGCGAGCGCGACCTGCAGCTCGAGATCCCGCCGGCGCCGCTCGAGGCGGTGATGTCGGGCGAGGTGTGGACGGAGGTGTACGACCGCCTGGCGGAGCTCGTGACCGAGCACCGCACCACGCTGGTCTTCGTCAACACCCGACGCCAGGCCGAGCGCGTCGCGCGACACCTCACCGAGCGGCTGCCCGCCGGGCAGGTCACCGCGCATCACGGCAGCATGGCGAAGGAGTCGAGACTCGATGCCGAGGGGCGGCTGAAGCGCGGCGAGCTGCGGGCGCTGGTGGCTACTGCCTCCCTCGAGCTTGGCATCGACATCGGCGAGGTGGATCTCGTGTGCCAGCTCGGCTCGCCCCGCTCGATCGCAGCACTCCTGCAGCGCGTCGGCCGCTCGGGTCACAGCGTCGGGGGGACGCCGAAGGGGCGGCTCTTCCCACAGTCGCGGGACGACCTCGTCGAGTGCACCGCGCTGCTGCTGGCGGTGCGCCGCGGAGAGCTCGACCGCCTGCGCCTCCCCGCCAGGCCGCTCGATGTGCTCGCACAGCAGATCGTCGCGGAGGTTGCAGCGCACGAGTGGGAAACCGATGCGCTCTACGCGCTGCTGCGTCGCGCCTGGAGCTATCGTGAGCTGACGCGCGCCGAGTTTGACGAGCTGGTGCGCATGCTCGCCGAAGGTTACTCCACACGCCGCGGTCGCCACGGTGCGCTGATCCACCATGATGCGGTCAACGGGCGCCTCAAGGGCCGGCGCAGCGCCCGGCTCACCGCCATCACCTCCGGCGGCACGATTCCCGACACCGCCGACTACCAGGTGATCCTCGAGCCGCAGGCGCAGTTCGTCGGCACGGTGAACGAGGACTTCGCGGTCGAGAGTCTGCAGGGCGATATCTTCCAGCTCGGCAACGTGTCCTACCGCATTCTGCGGGTCGAGCAGGGCCGCATCCGCGTGGAGGATGCGCACGGCGAGCCGCCTTCCATCCCGTTCTGGCTCGGCGAGGCGCCGGGGCGGAGCGATGAGCTCTCGGCGAGCGTGTCGCGGCTGCGTGCCGGCATCGAGACGCAGCTCGAGCATGGGATCGAGGCCACGACCGCGTGGCTCGCGCGCGAGGCCGGGATCGCCGCGGCCGCCGCCGTGCAGCTGGTCAATTACCTCGCCGCAGCGCGCGCGGCTCTCGGCGCCGTGCCGACGCAGCAGACCGTGGTGTTCGAGCGCTTCTTCGATGAAGCCGGCGGAATGCAGCTCGTGATCCACTCGCCCTTCGGGAGCCGCATCAATCGCGCTTGGGGGCTCGCCCTGCGCAAGCGATTCTGCCGCTCCTTCAACTTCGAGCTGCAGGCCGCGGCGACCGAGGACACCATCGTGCTGTCGCTCACCACCGCGCACAGCTTCGAGCTCGCGGACGTGGCCCGCTACCTGCACTCGAACAGCGTGCGTGCGCTGCTGGTGCAGGCGCTGTGTGCTGCGCCGATGTTTCCGGTGCGCTGGCGGTGGACGGCAACCATCGCGCTCGCGCTGCCTCGCTTTCGTGGCGGCAAGAAAGTACCGGCACCACTTGCGCGCATGGCGGCGGAAGATCTGCTCGCCGCCATCTTTCCAGACCAGGTGGCGTGTGCCGAGAACCTTCCGGGAGAGATCGAGATCCCCGACCATCCGCTCGTGCGCCAAGCGATCCGCGATTGCCTGGAGGACGCCATGGACGCCGACGGACTCGAGCGGCTGCTGCGTTCGCTCGAGTCCGGCAGTATCCGCGTCATCGCGCGCGATCTCACGGAGCCCTCGCCGCTCGCGCTCGAGGTGCTCTCGGCGCGGCCTTACGCCTACCTCGATGATGCGCCGCTCGAGGAGCGCCGCACGCAGGCGGTGATGAGCCGTCGCTGGCTCGATCCGCAGAGCGCTGCCGACATCGGCCAGCTGGACCCTGAAGCGATCCGCCGGGTGCGCGCGGAAGCGTGGCCGGACGCGAGCAACGCGGATGAGCTGCACGATGCGCTGCTGTGGCTCAACTACTTCACCGAAGCCGAGGCCACCGCCGGTGCCGGCTGGCCCGAACTGCTCATGCAGCTCGCCTCGCAGCGGCGTGTCACGCAGCTCGATGCGGGTGCCGTGCACCTGTGGGTCACCGCGGAGCGGCTGCCGCTCTTCGAGGCGCTCTTCCCCGCAGCACGCTGCGAGCCTGTCGTGACGACCCCGGCCGCGCACCGCGAGGAGTGGAGCGCCGAAAGTGCCCTCATCGAGATCGTGCGCGGACGGCTCGAGGGCTCAGGCCCGACGACGGCAGCGGCGATCGCGGCCTCGCTCGGCGTGCCGGTCGCCCGCATCGACGCTGCCCTCGCTGCGCTGCAGGCCGAGGGATTCGCCATGCGCGGAGCATTCACGCCGCCTGGCAACGTGGCGAACGAGTGGTGCGAGCGGCGCTTGCTGGCGCGCATTCACCGTTACACCGTCAAGCGGTTGCGCGCCGAGATCGAGCCCATCGAGGCGCGGGACTTCCTGCGGTTTCTCTTCGAGTGGCAGCGAGTCACACCGACCGGACGCATGGAGGGACCGGACGCCGTTGGCGCGATCCTCGCCCAGCTCGAGGGGTTCGAGGCGCCGGCGAGTGCCTGGGAGACCGAGATCCTGCCGAACCGCATCAGCGAGTACGAGCCCGCCTGGCTCGATGAGCAATGCCTGGCGGGACGTTTCCTGTGGACACGATTGAGCTCGCGGCGCAGCGATCCGGAGCGCGGCGCGGCGCCGGTGCGCGCCACTCCCATCGTGCTGCTCGCGCGTCGCAACCTCCGCCTCTGGTCGACACTGACCACCACCACGGAGCCGGTGCACGTCTCGGCGAATGCGCAGCGTGTCATCGCCTGCCTGGCGACGTACGGTGCGTCGTTCTTCGATGAGATCACCACCGGCAGCGCGCTGCTGCCCGCGCAGGCCGAGGAAGCACTGGGTGAGCTCGTGGCGCTCGGCCTGGTCAACTCCGACAGCTTCGCCGGCCTGCGCGCCTTGCTGGTGCCGGCCGACAGGCGCCGGCCGGCCACAGGCGGCCGCCGCCGCAGGCGGATCGCTCTGTTCGGCATGGATGCCGCCGGACGATGGTCGAGGATCGTGCGGCCCACGACCGCTCTCGAGACGGGCGGCAGCGCTGCGAGCGCTGCCGGGCGCGCACTGGCAGAGGAGACCATCGAGCACGTGGTACGCACGCTGCTGCGGCGCTGGGGCGTATTGTTCTGGCGACTGCTCGCACGCGAGGCAGCGTGGCTTCCGCCGTGGCGCGATCTGCTGATGTGCTGTCGGCGACTCGAGGCGCGCGGAGAAATCCGCGGTGGCCGCTTCGTCGCCGGTTTCAGTGGCGAGCAGTATGCGGCCCCGGAAGCGATCGCGCTGCTGCGCGAGGCGCGCCGCCGGCCACGCGAGGGGCACTACGTTTCGCTTTCAGGCGCTGACCCGCTGAACCTCGCCGGGATTGTCACTCCCGGGGCGCGCTTGCCGTCCCTGGCGGGCAATCGATTGCTGTACCGCGACGGTATCCCCGTCGCGCTGCTGGCAGGTGGCGAGGTGAGCTTCCTCATCGAGTTGCCCCCGCAGCAGCAGTGGGAGGCGCGGAACCTGCTGCTGCGCCGCCACGTGCCGGCGGTGCTCGCGGACCTGGCCTGAGCCTTTCAGCCCGGTAAGCCATCGGCGTAGCGCGCCAGCAGCTGACTCTGCGTTTCTCAAGAAATGCGTTGGTAGCGTCCCGATCAGCTCTTCTTGTGCTCGTCCTGCCATTTCTTCACCGCAGCCATGGTGTTATCCACGTGCTTGTCGGGACTCATCGCCGTGTAGGAGTAGATGATCTCACCGGTCGGCGCGATCACGTACGAGGTGCGGTTCGCGTATTCCGGGTGAGCTTCGAGAACGGAGTCATAAGCCTTCATGATGCTGCCGTCCGCATCCGCAGCGACCGCGAACTTGTTGCGGCACTCGCTCACCGAGAATTTGTCGAGTTTCTCGATCGGATCGTGTGATACCCCGATGACGGTCGCGCCCAGCGCCTGGAACTGGGAGGTCGCTTCGGCGAACAGGTGTGCCTCGGTCGTGCATCCAGGGGTGAATGCGGCCGGGTAGAAATACAGCACCACCGGCCCCTTCTTCAGCGCATCGGCGAGGGAGAACTTGAACTCCTTGCCTGCCAGAGTTGCCTGGGTGTTGATATCGGGCGCGCGGGTTCCGTTCGGTAAGGCGGCAAAAGCGGGCAGTGCGGCCAGCACGGTGGTCACAGCAGCCACGAGGACGCGTCGCATGTTCATTCTCCGTCATCAGGACTGATGTTAGGGTCCGTCATCTTGAGTCAAGGCGCGTGCCGACGCCAGTGGGGGCGGCGGGTTACCGTTCCTCCGCGTAGCCCACCAACTCAACATAGCCGCGGCCGCCCAAGGTCTCGCCGCCCCGATGGCCGCCGACATCGACCGCGCCTTCCCAGTAAGGCGGTGTTGTCCGCAACTCCTGGTCCGCGAGAGCGGGGCGCACGCTGAGATCGAGTGCCAGTGCGGGCACGCGGATTCGCCACGCCGCTGGATAGCGTTCCCCGGAGCGGTTACCCCAGCTGCCGGTGACGGCGATGCTTACGTCCGCGTTCGACAGCGCCCGCACGCTGCCGTCGGTCGCGACCCAGGTACCGGCACTGTGCTCATCGCGCGCGCCGTCCTTGTCGCGCAAGGCGTAAAACATGAGGGCCGAGCCATCATCCAGTTGCAGCGCAAACCAATCCCAACCCACCTCCCGAGGTCCCAAGCCACCGCTGCCCCATTCGCGATCGAGCCAGGCGAGTCCGTGCAGCTCCACCGGTTGACCATCACGCAGCAACCGGCCGCGCACCGCAAGCCGCGGCATCGAGTAATAGTAGGTCGCATCGCCAGCCTGCTCCGATTTGCGTGAAAGTCCCGCTGCTCCATTCAACACCGGCGCGCTCTGTGGCTCGAGCATGAGATCGATGGCGTAGCCGGGCTGCGCGGCGTGCAGCCTCCACGGCCCGGTACTGCCGGTCGCTGGCTCCTCGAGCGACCAGCCATCGAGCCACACGCGCAGCGGCGCAGCCTGCGCGCCCGCGAGTCCCAGCGCCTCACGCGCCAACTTCTGCTGGAACCGGAAGCGCTTGCGGTCGACGTCGGTGACAGCGAAGTGCGCCACGTAGATCTCGCGAGTGCGCCACGCGGATGCGGACTCACCGGCGGTCGTTGCCGGGGAAGCCCCCAGGCGTCCGTCCGGCGCCGGCACGAGCGCCACGCGGAAGAACGTGAGCTCGAAGCCAAAGCGCTGCCCGTCCGTCGCGTGGAGGTTGCCGGTGATGTACCACCACTCCTGCCGGAATGCCGGGTGTGGCCCGTGATCGCGCGGGAACTCGAATAATCGCGGTTCGAGCGCCTCGGCGAACGCCCGCGTGCCCGGGTTCGCCGGTGAGCTCAGCACGGCCGGTGGCGCGGCGCTCGAGCTCTGCGCGCAGGCACAGGCCGCGGCGAGCGGCACCAGTGTCACACGCCAGGGGCGCCGCCGACGCATCATTCCTCGCGCAGACCGGCGGCAATCGGCAGGCGCGCGCTGCGCCATGCCGGATAAAGAGCGGCAGCAAGTGCGGCCGACAGGGCGAGCAGCAGCGCGTGGCTGAACTGCGCCGCGCGCAGGTGTAACCCGATCTCCCAGCCGAATGCCCGACGGTTTATGACATCGGTCAGCACGAGCGCGGTGAGTACACCGGCGGGGATAGCGGCGAGCAGAGCCACGAGGCCCATGAACGTGGTCTGGGAGATGATGAGGACAGCGCTCGCGCCGGGAGTGAGCCCGAGAGAGCGCAGCAGCGCCAGCTCGCGCGAGCGCTCGAGCTCCCAGGCGAGCAGCGCGCTCAGGAGGCCCACCGCGGCAACTCCCGCGGCGAGCCAGTACAGCACGCGCGTAATCACGAAGGTGCGCTCGAAGATGCGCATCGACAATGCGCGGATATCGGCGTTCGAGCGGATGAGCAACGCCTGCCGCCCGTGTGCCGCCTCACGCAGCGCACTCACCGCCTGCGCCGTGGAGATGCCGGGGGAGAGATAGATCCCAAGCGCCGCGATACCCTCGTCCTGCCACCAGCGCTGGTAGTGCCCGAGGTCCATGAGCACCTCACCGCGATCATTGCCGTATTCCCGGTAGACGCCCGCAACTTTGAACGTTCGTGGCCCGGAGGCGGTCTCCAGCGTCAGGGGGTCCTGCACGCCGAGCGATAGCCGCCACGCGAGCGGCTCGGAGATGAGGATGGCGCCTTGCTGGAACTGCGGCCATGCGCGTGCGGGGTCGCCCTGCGTGAAACGAAAGCCGGCGTAGCTCACCGGCACGAGTCGCACCGCGTTCAGGTCCAGGGGTCCCTGCCTGGAGGAGACCGTTACCCGCCGCCCTTCGCTGTGCGCGGCAACGCCGGGTACCGCGAGCAGCGCTTCGATGACCTGCCGGTCGAGCCGCCGCTCCAGGCTGTCGGCGACTCCCGGAGCGCTCACGTAAATGTCCGCGCGCACGGTCTGCACCAGCCAGTTGCGCAGGGACTCGCGAAAACTCTCGACCATGATGGCGACGCCGATCATGGCGGCAAGCGCCATGCCGAGCGCGGCGATCGCGACACCGGTGCGGCTGAGGGAGGCACCGATGTCAGCACAGGCGAGCCGCGCTGCCGGGCTGATACCGGTCGCGAGATACGCACCCGCAGCCGCGAGCGCCTGCAAAGCGGCCGGCGTGGCGGCCGCCACACTCAGCAGCAGCAGGAAGAGGGCCGCGAAGCCAGCGAGCAGACTCCTGCTCGAGGTGGCGATGGCGACTCCGGCGCCGAGAGCCAGTAGCAGGCTCACGATCAGCAGCATCCGCGCCGAGTAGCGCGCTCGGTGCTCGAGCACCGAGCGCGCAAGTGCCAGCCTCGGGGCGCTCGTGACGACCTCGAGCGCGGGCAGCAGCGCCGCCGCAAGTGCGGTCGCGAGCGCCGCAGCGCACGCCTTGACGAGCGTGCTCGCCGGCACGCTCACCGAATTGACGGCCAGGACGAAGTAAAGGTCGTTGATGGTCTGCGAGACGAGGCCGACGAGGCCCCGTCCGATGAGAGATCCCAGCAGCAGGCCGCAGATGGCGCCGGCAACCCCGAGCATCGCTGCCTCGCTCAGCACGACCCTGAGCACCTCGCGGCGTGTGGCGCCCAGGGCGCGCAGCACGCCGATGATCGAACGCCGCTGCACCACCGCGAAGCTCACCGCGCCGTAGATGAGGAACGTGCCGACGAGCAGGGCGAGCAGGCTCATGGCCTTGAGATTGATGGTGAAGGCATCCGTCATTGCGAAGGTCTCGCGGGCCTGCGCACGGGTGTCGCGCACCGAGAGCTCAGGCGGCAGATGCTCGCGCAGCTGCCGGAGGAATTCCGCAGCCGGGACTGCCGCGGGCGCTCGCACGTCGATGCGCGTCAGCCGTCCTGCGCCGCCGAGCCACTCCTGTGCCTGCGCGATGTCGGTGAGCACCAGGGCATCGAATCCGGGGCCGGCATCGGCGTCCGCGATGCGCGCAATGAGCACCGCCTGGTGACGCACGCCGCCGACCGCGAGCTCGAATTGCCCCTCGCCTCGCACGTCGAGCTCGCGCGCGAGCGCATCGCTCATCACCACTGCTCCCGAATGCGTGAACCACTCGCGCACTTCGCTCATGCCGTGAAGCGCGAGCGCAGGCGCGCCGTGCGCCACTCCCGCATCGAGCGCAGCGCTCGCGAAGGGATCGACACCGATGAGCTGCAACACGCGCTCTCCCACCGACACGTAACCCATCACCACCGGAGCGTACAGTGCGCCGTCCATGGCGCCCCCCGAGGGCTCGGTGAGCAGCTGCAGGTAAAGGCGCTCCTCGATACCGCGCGGTCCGCCGACGATCTGATGGGTGGCCGCCCCGTTCACGGCCTGCAGCGACAGCTCGAATGCGCGCCGCGCGCTCGCGGTGGCCACATCCACCGCCACGATGGTGCCGACGCCGAGCGTCAATCCCACGAGCGCCAGCGCGAGTTGCGCCGGATGGCGCAGCAGATGGCGCAGACTCGCCGCGCGCAGCGTGTTCATCGCGCCGCCGCCTGCTGCGCCGGGGAACGCTCGTGCAGACGTCCCTCGCGCAACTCCAGCACCCGATCGGCCGCACGCGCCAGCGCCTCATCGTGCGTCACCATCAGCAGCGTCGTCCCGCGCTCGCGTGTCAGACCGAGCAGAGCCGGCAACACCTCGCCCGCCGTCGCATCGTCGAGGTTGCCCGTCGGCTCATCCGCCAGCAGCAGTTTCGGTGCGTGCACGAGCGCGCGGGCGATGGCCACGCGCTGCTGCTCGCCGCCGGAAAGCGCATCGACCGCGCTGTGGGCGCGAGCGCGCAGCCCGACAGCGGCGAGTGCCGCGAGACTGCGCTCCAGTGCGGCGCGGCCGCGCACGCCATTGAGCTCGAGCACCAGGCGCACGTTCTCGGCCACATCGAGTGTCGGAATGAGATTGAAGAACTGGTAGACGAAGCCGATATGAGCGCGGCGGAACAGCGTGCGCTCTGGCTCGCGGAGCGTGGTCACCTCCAGCCCATCGACATGCACGCTGCCGCTGTCGGCGCGGTCGATGCCGCTCACCAGGTTGAGCAGCGTCGACTTGCCCGAGCCGCTGCGACCCATCACCGCGACCCGTTCGCCGGCGCCCACCTCGGCATCGAGACCCTCGAGCACGCGGTGGACGCGCTCGCCTTCGCGGAAACTACGACAGAGTCGGCGGATGCTGAGCATCGGAGCTTCCGGAAATCCCCTGGGGTGAGATCTGCATTGTAGAAAGATCGCGCATTTGGCAGTGTACCGGCATGTGTCTGAACCCGAATGGCGGCTGCTCGCGACGCTCCCGGACGTACCCTGCGCGCAATCCCTGGCCGAAATCCTCGCTGCCGAGGGTTTTTCCGTGCGCGTGAGCTCGGACGCGGGAGTGCTCGGCCAGGCCGCACCCACGCGACTGTACGTCGTTGCGGGCCAGTTTCACCGGGCGAAGGACTCGATGGCGCAGCGCCAGTTCAGCGACGAGGAACTCGCCGTCCTTTCCGCCGGCATGACCGCGGCGGACCCACACGACCCCTGAAGGAAGAACCATGACACTCTCGACGACGCGGCGCAGCCGCGCTCCACTCCTCCTGGGCGCCGCCGCCGCGCTCACCGCCGCGCTACTCGCGCAGGCACAACAGCCGCCCGCGGGAGCGTCCTCGGCCCCGGCCACGAGCCCCGCCCCGAAGAAGTCCGCCGCGTCGGGCACCACCAAACCCGGTGAAAGCGGCGCCGCGCCGAGCGAGAAGGACGCCGTCAGTTACAGTCTCGGGGTATCGATGGGCGATCAGTTGCGCAGCAATGGCATCGCGTCGGATGCGGTCAACCCCCAGCGTCTGGCACAGGGTGTGCACGATGCGCTCAGCGGCAAGGCGAAGCTGACCGAAGCCGACCAGAACAACATCAGCCGGCTGGTGCGCGGCTCGATCGAGGGCGCGGGGGAGGCCAACCACCGCGCCGCAGCGAAATTCCTGGCCGAGAATGGCAAGAAGCCGGGCGTCATCACTACGGCGAGCGGCCTGCAGTACAAAGTGCAGGCTCCGGGGAACGGCGAGTCGCCGAAAGCAGCAGATGAAGTGACGGTGAACTACCGCGGCACGCTGCTCGATGGCACGGAATTCGACAGCAGCTACCGGCGCGGCCAGCCGGCGACCTTCCAGGTGGGGAAGGTAATTCCCGGTTGGACCGAGGCGCTGCAGCTCATGAAACCCGGCGCCAAATACGAGTTGTTCATCCCGCCCCAGCTCGGCTACGACATGCGTTCGCGGCCGCCGATTCCGCCCGGGTCGATGCTGATCTTCGACGTGGAGCTGCTGAGCTCGAAGCCGGCGCAGCCACCCGCGGCTGCGAGCCCGCCCGCCGGGCCGGCGTCACCGCCCCCGCCGAAGTAGCTCACCGCGACCGGTGGTCCATGGCGCGATCACTCCGGCGCATTGGCGCCGGGGTCGTAGCGCATGGGCTTCGTGACGCCGAGCCGGGTCAGCTCGCGCAGCAGGCTGGTCGCGAGCTCCTGGAAAGCCGAGCGCTCGAACGGCGGAGCCGCCGACCAGTCGTAGGCCCACGGCTGCGCGGTGCGCAGCGCTTCCGGCTCATCCGCATACCGCGGGATGACGTGGGCGTGCAGCGCCGGCTCCTGGTTGCCGAAGATGGCGTAGTTGATGCGTACCGCGCCGGTCACTTTCAGCAAAGCATCGCCAAGCCGCGACATGTCGGAGAGGAACGCGATGCGCTCGCGGGCACCGAGAGCATTCAGGTTCGGCACCACCGGATCGGGCAGCAGCAGTGCGTAGCCGCGCACGAACTGGTGCTCGCCGAACACCGCCCAGCCGGAGAAGAGTCGCGCGATCACCCGCGGATCGCGGCCCTCGCGCGCGGCAACCACGCGGGTATGAATGGCGGTCACTACCTCCGCTGCGGCTTCGTTCTTCATCATCGATGGCTCCTCGTGGCGACACTCAGCGCCCGCAGACCGGCAAGCGTGCTGCCGTGATCGCGATGCACGATGCCGTGCCAGCCGCGCGCGCGGGCAGTGGCAACGTTATCGCCGCGATCGTCGATGAACAGCGTGGCGGCAGGCTCGAGTGCGAAGCGGCGCTCGGCCTGCGCGTAGATCGCCGGATGGGGCTTCATCACGCCGGCGACATAGGATGGGAGCGCACCGTGACCGATGGCGTGCAGACGGTACTCGCGCGTCAGGTGCGCCCAGTGGAGATCGCCGATGTTCGAGAGGAGAAACACGCGATAGCGCTCGCTCAGGCGGTGCGCGAGCTCCACCATCGTCGCCTCGAGCTCGAACATGTCCAGCCACCTCGCCCGCAGCTCCTCGAGCGACGCGTGCTCGGTGCTGGTGAGTCCGCGCAGCCGCTCGAGCAGTCCGTCGCCGGGGAGCCTTCCGGTTTCGTGATCCTCGAGCCGGATACGCGTCATGACGGCGTCGCGATCCGCAAGCTGTGCGCCGTGTGCCTGCAGAAAATCGAGCAGCGGACGATAGTTGAGCCGCACCAACACCCAGCCGATGTCGAACACGATGTTGCGGATGCGCTCCGGCGCTGCCATGACCTGCACTCTTGCGGCTGCCGGTGGATTATAGGGGCGGCCGTGGGTGTTACAGCTGCGGCGCGAGCGCCATCACGCCACCCGCGTCACCGGGTCGCCGATTCACCGCAACCACCGCTGGCTTGGGAAAGAAATTGAACTCGGTGGCGCACGCCCAGGTGTAGGCGCCCATGGCGCGGCCCACGACCAGGTCCCCTACCTTGAGCTGCGGCAGCATGAGGTTTTCGGCGATCACGTCGATGCTGTCGCAGGTCGGGCCGGCGAGCACCGAGGGCAGCCGCTCGCCTCCCTCGCGCAGCGGCTCGACCGGGTAACGCGCGTGATCGAACAGCTGCCCGCTGTAGGCGCCGTACAGCCCGTCATCGAGGTAGTACCACCAGTGCCCCTCGCGTCGTGCGCGTCCCATCACGCTGGCGATAGCGATGGCCGCCGGGCCGACGATGTAGCGGCCGGGCTCGGCGATCACGCGCACGCGCCGCGGCAGCTGCGCAAGCGCCGCGCGCAGCGGCGCACAGAAGCGGCCGATGTCCTGCACGGGTTGCGCGTAATCGATGGGAAAGCCCCCGCCGATGTCGAGGGTGTCGAAGGCGCCGAGCCGCTCGCGGCGTGCAGCAGCCATGAGCTTCATGCACGCCCTCACCGCCTGCACGTGCTTGGCGGCATCGCGCACCTGCGAGCCGACATGGAACGACAGACCCCGCACGTTCACGCCGAGGTCGGCGGCAAGCCGCGCGAGCGCGAGCAGATCCTCGGGGTCGCAGCCGAACTTGCGCGACAGGTCGACCATGGCACCCGGGTTGCGGAAGGAGACACGCAGCAGCAGCTCAGCACGGTCCGCGAGGTGCGCGAACTTACGCACCTCATCGGGATTGTCCGCCACGAAAAGCCGCAGGCCGAACTGCAGCGCGTTGGCAATGTCCTCAGGCCGCTTGATGGGGTGCGTATGGATACAACGGGCCGGATCGACGCCGAGGCGCCGCGCGAGCTGTACCTCGCCGGTCGTGGCGAGATCGAGATGACCACTCTCCGCCAGCACCGTCTCGACCACCGCAGGGTGCGGCATGGGCTTCAGCGCGTAGTGCAGATCCACCCGTGGCAACGCCTTCCTCAGCTTGCGCAACTGCGCGCGCACACGCTCGCAGTCGAGGATCAGCAGCGGTGAGCCGAACTCCCTGACGAGGCGGCGAACTTCGGCGGGTTGGAAGGGATCGATGGATCGCGGGCGCCGCACTTAGCGCAGCTTAGGGCAGCACCGCGCGGGTACCGGTACCGTCATCGCTTTCCGCCACGCTGCTCGCCGCGCGCAGCAGGCGGTCGCGTATGGCATCCCAGCGCTCGCCCTCGGGCACCGCCTGCACGAGAATGTGCTGGCAGCCGGCCTTGTCCAGCGTGCGCAGGTTGGTATAGAGATCGCGCCCGTACATCTCCGGACGTTTCCCGGCATTTATCCAGGTCACGTACTTGTGTGAGCGCAGCGGCAGCCGCTGGGCCAGCACTGCGACGCGGCGGCCACCAGAGGAAGCGGCTTCAGCCTGCCCATCGATCTCCCCTGCTGGCACGACCGTGAGCGGAGTGCGCGGCGCGTAGTGCGTCGGGGCACTTCCCGGCACGCGCGGCGAGGCGCCGACGGCGCCGATGAGAAGCTCACCGACGACACCCCTGATCTGTGCTGCGTTGACACTTCCGGGCCGCAGCAATCGTACGCCCTCGTCCTCGAAAGCCACGATCGTCGACTCGAGCCCGATCTGGCACTCCCCGCCGTCGAGTATCACACGCAGCGCGTCCCCGAACTCCTCGCGCACGTGCTCGGCGCGCGTGGGTGAGAGCCGTCCATAGCGGTTGGCGGAGGGCGCAGCGATGCCGCCACCAAAGGCGGTGAGCAGCTGCTGGGCCATCGGGTGCGCCGGTACGCGGATCGCGATCGTGTCCTGGCCACCGGTGATGACATCGTGCACGTTGGCCGCGCGGCGCATCACCATGGTGAGCGGTCCCGGCCAGAAGACCTCGGCGAGCCGCACGGCGCTCTCCGGAACATCGCGCACCCACCGGTGCAGGTAGCGCGGGCTGTCGAGGTGCACGATCACCGGGTGATGCGGGGGGCGACCTTTCACCTCGAAGATCCGGCGCACGGCCGCTGGATTCTGCGCGTTGGCGCCCAGGCCGTAGACGGTCTCCGTTGGAAAGGCAACGAGCTCGCCGTCGCGCAGCGCCTGCACGGCGGTCTCGATCTCGACCTGGGTGGCTCTGACGACGCGGACCATAGACTGCAGAGGATTCTATCAAGCCATCGAGGCTCGCTCCCTGCATGTTGCAGGAAAGCATCACTGGGGCGCACGCGTGCGAGTCGCATGTCGCGACACCCCGACGCCAGGCTACTCCAGCGTCTTGCGCGCCCAGCTGCCATCGGCGCCGCGCGTCAGCTCATACGCCGGCCAGTAGTGCTTGTCGAGTTTCAGCGTGATCACCTCGGGCGCGTTGTTCCAGGTGATGGTCTTCAGACGCACCGAGGAGCGATCGGGTCGCCCCGTCACCACCTTGAGGAAAGTATCGAGGTCCGGCGTCGGCACGCCGTCCACCTCCATGATGCGCCGTCCGGGGTAAAGACCGTAACGGGTCGCCGGCGATCCGTACGCGAAATAGGCGACGTACACGCCCCTGGGTTCGATGCCCCGCTGCACGCTCATGGCGCGATGCGGAGCCTGCAGGGTCGCTCCACCCCACTCGACCAGGCGATCGACGTCAGTGCCCGGGAGCTCGGTCGTAGCGACATCGATCGTCTGCTCCGACTTACCGCGCCACACCGTGACCTTCACATGATCCTTGTCCGCGACGGCGCGCTCGACCTCGCGAAAGCGGGTGACCACCGTGTCGTCGATGGCGAGCAGCAAATCCCCCTGCTGCAGGAGCTGCGCGGCGGCCGACCCTCCGACCAGCCGTACCACGGTGAGCGCCTGGCGGCGCGTGGGGGTGTGCTGCGTCAGGCGCTGTGTCCAGGCATCCGACAAGCCAATCTGCCGTGCGCTCGCGAGCGGTAGCACGCCGAGCTCCGCATCGAGCGAGTGCAGCGGGCGGTGCGTACGCACACGGTCGATCATGTCAGCCACCAGCTCGATCGGCACTCCGCGGGTGTCCTGGGCGATCTCCCGGCCACTCTCGTAGGCGAAGCTCGACCAGGTCCCGAGCACGTTGCCGCTCTGGTCGGCCAGCACGCCGTCGAACTCATTCGGTGGATTGACCAGCTGGATGGTTTCGATATTGCCGTCGCGGAACCGCATGGTGCGCGACAGCGGGAGCTCGAGCGGCTCGATGCCCGCGATCTGGGTACCGCGCGAGCGCATCTGGCTGTCCGCCCCGAGTCCCACCGCCCACAGTGACTCCCCCGGTACGAGCTCGCGCGGACTGAGCTTCGCGGCGCGCACCGGCGTCGTGCCGATGAGGCGCGGATCGTAGGCGACCACGGCATAGTTGTGGAGCGGGTGGATGTAGACGACGCGCCCCGGCACCTGCACGGTCCCGGCGAAGGTCACCGTCACATCGCCGACCGACACCGGCACGGTGTTGCGGTCGACTACCACCAGCCCGCGCTGCGCGTCCACCACGAGCCCGGTGCCGTGATAGTTGCGCTCGGTGATGCCCGATACCGAGTAGGGCATGTCAAAGGTCACCATCGCCAGTGAGGGTGCCAGCGCATTCATGCGCGGATCGCCGAAGTGCGGAAAGACGGTGGAGCTCACCGGCACGGGCTTCGGCGCGGGGCCCGCGGTGAGGTCACGGCAGTCCCACAGGCCGCGGTTGTCGTCGCGATCGCAGTGGTGCGCCGGGAACCACAGGCGGTCCATGCGCACGACGCGCAGGTCGGTATTGTTGGGATCATCGATGGTGAGATAGCGCACCGTCGCGCGATCGCCGTCACCGAGCTGCGTGATGCCGGTCTCGAACTGTTGCAGCGTGTCGGTGCGGCTGCCGTTGAGATTGAGGATGACGGCGCCGCGCGGAATGGTGGCAGCGCCGAACACATAGCCTGGATTGGCGACGTATACCCCCCGCGCCGGCACGTTGAAGTGCCGCGCCTGCTGGTAGGAGAGCGTGTTCACCACCGAATCGCCGAACTCCGCGTACGCACTCGGAGTGATGGCATGCAGGTCCCCGACGGGCAGCTTCGCGGACACGAGCTTCCCCCCGCGCTCGAGCTCCAATTCGACATCGCTCCCGACGGTGGCATCGAGAACCTCCTCGAGAGGCTCGAACTGGGCCACGTAGCGGCCGTTGAGGCGCAGCAGAATGTCCCCCGGCTGCAGCACCTTCTCGCTCGGGGAGCCTGGCAGCACCTCCGTTACCACCAGCATGCCGGTATAACGGGGAAAGTCCTTGCGGACCGCCGCCTCGGTGGTCGCATCGAGCCCGAGCCGCTCGAGCTCGTCGTACGGCATGTAGTTGAAGACCGTGTACAGCGTACCGCGGCTCACGGGCTTGCCCTGCTGGATGAGGTTCAACGCACGCCGCACGCGTCCGAGCGGCAGATAAAAGCTCGAGGCGGCGCCGTTTGCGCCACCGGCATTGAGTGCCACGACCCGGCCGCGGATGTCGATGACCGGGGAGCCGGAGGAGCCGCCCGAGGTGCCGGATGCGGCCTGCAGGTAGAAGGTATTGAAGTCGTTGTACTTGGTGACGCCGTACTCCGGAGCGTCACGATCGAGCCGGGCCAGCGTACCGGCGAGGATCGAGAGCTGCTCCCCGGCATTGTTGCCGACCACACGGATCTCGCGTCCGATCTGCGCCCCCTCCGGATACAGCGCGAGCGCACGCGGCTTGATGAAGCGTAACTTCTGCGGATCGTAGCGGTAGAAGCCGAAGTCATGAACCGGATCGCGGTACACCGCGTGGAGCTGCACCTCCTCGCGGTTGAGGAAGGTGGCCTCCGCGGTGACCGGGCCCGGAGTGACCACGTGGCGGTTGGTGAGTATCAGTCCGCGCTCGGCGTCGACCACGAACCCGGTGGCCTGCGCGCTGTTGTTCCATTCGGTGTCGAAGGCACGGGTCTGGTCGACGTCGATCGACACGACGCTGCTCGCAATGCGCTGCAGCGTCACCGCCCAGTCCGGATTTTCCTCGATCGCGGCTGCCTGCTCGGCGGCGACCGAGCCGGGTCCCTCGGGCGCGCCGGGGGGCGGAGGCGTGCGGGGTGGCGGCGGGGTCAGCGCCGGCCCCGGACCCGGCAGCTCCGGCACGGGGGCGGGGGGGCTCACGGGGGTAGTGCTGGCGGGGATGGCCGGGGCGCCATCCCCGGCGTTGGCGGCATGCGCCCAGGCTAGCAGCAGGCACAGCGAGGCGCAGCTCAGTTCTCGCACCATCAGCGATCTTCCTAACGCCCGAGCAGCAGCAGCAGCCACACCGCCGTGAGCAACACGAACGACATGAGCACCGCTGCGGAGCCGATGTCCTTGGCGAGCCCGGCGAGCTTGTGCCGCTCGAAGCCGATACGGTCGACCGTCGCCTCGATTGCGCTGTTGAGCAGTTCCACGATGAGAATGAGGAGCATCGGCGCGATCAGCAGCGCGCGCTCGACGCCGCTGCGACCGAGCCACAGAGCCAGAGGTATGACGAGAGCCGCCAGGGCGAGTTCCTGGCGAAACGCCGCTTCCTCGCGGAAGGCTCCCACCAGGCCATTCACGCTCGCACCGAGCGCGCGCATCACGCGCAGAATGCCACGCGGTTTGTAACGACCTACGGCTGTGCTGTCGGCTTCCATGTGAGATCCAGTTGTCGCAC
>Ga0210408_10002140_pt1 | contig 19569 bp, 18 predicted proteins | sample IncBWH4MmetaG_FD_155471 | JGI IMG/M metagenome (GOLD analysis project Ga0210408, IMG submission 155471) | Forest soil microbial communities from Barre Woods Harvard Forest LTER site, Petersham, Massachusetts, United States - Inc-BW-H-4-M | ecosystem: Environmental > Terrestrial > Soil >...
CTAGCCACTAGCCACCAGCCACTAGCCACTTATTATGGACTGGCTCAACGAACCGCACAATTGGAAGCAGGATAACGATAAGCTGACTGTTTTTGCCGATCCGAAAACAGATTTTTGGCGAAAGACACATTACGGCTTTGTCCGGGACAACGGACATTTTTACTACGAAAAAATTTCTGGTAATTTTGAGGTCGAAACGGAGTTCCGTGGAAAATACGAGACATTGTACGATCAGGCCGGAATCATGGTTCGGGAAGATGAAACAACCTGGGTGAAATGTGGCGTGGAGTTTGTCAACGGGGTTCATCATGTGAGTGCTGTTGTGACGCGGGATTTTTCGGACTGGTCGGTTGTTCCACTCCGAAGTTACCCCGGATTCCTTCGCCTACGGCTGAAGCGGGAAGGCGAGACGGTGATTATCGAATACGGCGCTGATGACGGCCAATGGGTGATGTTCCGAACAGCCTATTTCTCGACTGCGTCCGAGCTCGAAGTTGGACGGATGGTGGCTTCCCCTGAGGGCCCTGGCTTTGAGGCCGCATTCATTGCATTTCGTTTGAGGCGCACAAATTCCTGAGGTAGAAACCCGAATTCGCGCTAGTTTACCCGCGTGATTTCGTTGCTTGCGATCGAGCCGGATGGCTTACCAGTTCAAGCGCAAAATTTCGAAGAAGAGCGCCGCAGGATGGTCGTCCAGCAGATCGAGCGCCGGGGGATTTGTGACAGGCGTGTGCTCGAGGCGATGCGAGAAGTGCCGCGGCACGAGTTTGTGCCGACTGCAGTGAAGACGCGCGCGTACAAGGATCACCCACTGCCGATCGGATTTGGTCAGACGATTTCGCAGCCGTACATCGTTGCGTTCATGTTGGAGCACCTTCTGCTGACGGCGAAAGATCGAGTGCTTGAGTTGGGGACTGGCTCGGGATATCAGGCAGCGATTCTATCGAAATTGGTGGCTCAAGTGTTCTCGATCGAGATTATCGACGAGTTGAATCAGCGAGCGACCGCCGATTTCCAACGTATGGGATACCGAAATATCCTCCTGAAGAGTGGTGATGGCTATGAAGGCTGGCCGGAGTTCGCGCCATTTGACGCAATAGTTGTAGCCGCTGCGCCGGATCACATCCCTCAACCGCTGATCGGTCAATTGCGAGAGGGCGGGCGGATGGTGATTCCCGTCGGAGATACGCCCGATCAGAACTTGTTGCTCGTCGAAAAGCGCTCGGGAGCAATGCGAAAACGGGTGCTTTGCCCCGTTCGGTTTGTTCCGTTTACGCGGAAATCGGGCGACTGAAGTTGCCTACCAAGGAGAAGCCGCAACCACGATTTGGTATACACTGTAGGAGTGATAGGACCGAGCCGCTTCGCGGGCGCGGTAGGGACGCGCTCCCGCGCGAGCCGCCGTAGATTGTCCGATAACGACATCTGGCGCAGCGCCTCTGATCGTCGATGGTTTCCGGCGCGTCCGGCGCAGCACGTTCACAGGAGGCGCAATAATGGAAAGGGCCGAATACCATTGGCACTCGCGAGCGCGCATGGCAGAAACGGCAAAAGACCCGTCGAGACATCCAGCGCCGGACGCGCCGGAGCGCATCGACCATCGGGGGCGCTGCACCCGACACGATCATCGGACGTGCTGCTGCGGATCGCGCGGGAGCGCGTCCCTACGTGCCACACGTTGCGAAAACGCGTCTCCTGAGACGCCGATACGCCAATACGCCGACACGCTTCCCTTGCCGGACCCAACGACGTCACCATGATATGCGAGACAGTACACCAGGGCTTCTTCGCCGAGATGGAGTCTATACGCCCGCATAGCGGCTCCAATCCAAGACTACTTCTGTCTAACTAACGTTTATTTTGGACAACGGTGTAGAGAACTCAAGAATGGTTCGATGGGAAAATTCGGCGCGAGACCATTCGTTATTCTTGAACTCTCGTGTGCTTGAGTGCTTGAGTGCTTAACGTATGTCAGTTCTGGTCGTTGGTTCCATAGGCATCGATAGCATTAAGACCCAGCTTGAAGAGCGCCGTGACGTGCTTGGCGGAGCTGCTTCTTACGCTTCGATCGCTGCGAGCTTTTTTGCGCCGGTGAAACTCGTGGGGATCGTTGGTTCGGACTTTCCGCAGGAGTACATCGAACTCTTCAAGTCACGAGGAATCAATCTCGACGGTGTGCAAGTCGCCGACGGAAAAACCTTCCGCTGGTCGGGTGAATATGAGTGGGACATGAATCAGCGGAAAACGCTTAACATTGCACTAAACGTGTTCGAAAATTTTACGCCGAAACTTCCAGATGCTTACCAGAGGGCACCGATCATTCTTTTAGGAAATATCAGCCCGATTCTGCAATATCATGTGCTAGATCAAGTGGAAGATCCCCGGTTCGTGATCGCAGACACGATGGATCTGTGGATAACAACGACCCGCCCGGAATTGCTTGATTTGCTGAAAAGAGTAGATCTTCTCGTGCTGAACGACAGCGAAGCCCGCCAATTGACGGCGGAGACCAGCTTGATTAAGGCCGGCCGGGCCATCCTCCAGCTGGGACCCAGGTTCGTTGCGATTAAGAAGGGCGAACACGGGTGCCTGCTGTTGAGCCAGGATCAATTCTTCAGCTGCGGTGCGTTTCCTCTGGAAGACATCCATGATCCGACCGGAGCAGGAGATAGTTTTGCTGGCGGCTTTGCTGGTTATCTGGCGAGCCTCGAAAAGGAATCGTTCGAATTCGCCGACCTGAAGAAGGCCGTGGTCTATGGCAGTTTGATGGCCAGCTTTTGTGTGGAATCCTTCAGCCTCGACAGGATCAAAGCGCTTTCCAGAGAGGAAATCGAAGAGCGGTATGAACTATTCAGATTAATGAGCCACTTCGAGGTTATTGAGTAGGAGACTTGTGCATAATTTTATGCTGGTCTCTTGGGTGTCCGATCAACGCCGAACGGTCTGCCCGGCACTTCTCTCCCCAACAGCTCCCGCATCTTCGCGAAATGTGACCGGGCTGTTCCTTCGCTGGCAGGTTTATTCGCCAGTTCGTGGAAGTTAAGTATCTCAGTGAAGCGCGAATCCAAGTCCCCCAAAAATGAGCTCGGCTGACAGGGTGATGAATTTCCGTACTTCATGCGGTTTGTGGAGTGAGTGATGGTTAGATTGCGCATGGCCCGAGTGATTCCGACGTAGAAGAGCCTTCGTTCCTCGTCCAGGCTACCCTCGAGCTTGGAGCGGCTATGAGGCAAGAGGCCCTCCTCCAGGCCGATCAAAAAAACATTTGGGAATTCCAGCCCTTTTGCAGCATGAAACGTAATAAGGGTTACACCACTTGTGCCGCTATCAGACTCTTCAGCACGATCTTGATTGAGAGCCATTTCGGCCAGGAATCCGGGCAGCCCATCGGTGGACCGCGCTTGATAATCCGACAGCGCACGTACCAACTCTCGTACGTTCTCCTCACGGTTTAGCGCTTCTTCGGGACTCTTACAGCCCCGCCGCAAATCCTGGAAGTAGTCGATCCGAGAAAGCAATTCTTCGACTATTTTGGTAACGTCTGCCAACGGTTGGCATACCCTTGTCTCATACTCGTCCATGAGTTCCGTAAACTTCCGAATGGAATCACGAGTACGCTGGGTTAGCAATTGCTGGAACGCCTCTGACTCCAGGGCTTCAAAGACACTCTTCTTTGAGGTGTTGCTCTCCTGAATGGCCAACTCGATTGTCGAGGCGCCAATTCCCCGCGCCGGAGTGTTAATGATTCGCAATAGGTTTACGTCATCCTGCGGATTGGCCAGACAAGTCAAATAGGCCAACAAATCTTTGACTTCACGTCGATCAAAGAAACTGCGCCCGCCGACGACGCGGTAGGGGATCTGCCATCGCCGCAGATTCTCCTCGATTAGTCGGGATTGGGCGTTCATTCGAAAGATGACGGCGAATTCTGTCCAGCGGCACTGCTCAGCTAACTGCTGTTTTTGAATTTCGCCGACCACAAAATTGGCTTCCTCTCGATCGTCCGGCACCTGTACGATACGAATCGCTTGCCCGTCACCGTTCTCGCTCCAGAGGGATTTTGGTCTTCTCCGCGGGTTGCGCCGGATGATGCTGTTTGCTCCACCGAGAATCGCATTGGTGCTCCGGTAATTTTGTTCGAGTTTAATAATCTTCGGATGTGGAAAATGATGTTCAAACTCAAGAATGTTAGAGATTTCTGCTCCACGCCATCCGTAGATGCTTTGGTCATCGTCACCAACTACACAGACGTTCCGGTGCGACCCACCGAGCTGACGCACTAACTCAAATTGTAAACGGTTGGTGTCCTGGAATTCGTCGACCATGACAAACTCGAAGCGGTTTTCCCATTTGGTCCGGAGGTCAGCATATTTGTCTAACAATCGGACGGTGAGGATTAGTAGATCATCGAAGTCGACGGCATTGAAAGTTTTTAACTGTTCTTGATAACGATGGTACACTGCGGCCGCCAACGTTTGTTCGGAGGGGGGCACTTTCCAACTCTGATTCTTGGCTTTGCTAATAAAGTTGCGCGCCAGATGCGGATCTAACTTTTCGTTAACGGCAGCTAATCGCGGAATGATCTTGCGGATCAGGCCTAATTGGTCACTTTCATCATAGATTGAAAAGTTAGTTTTATACCCCAGCTTATCGATGTCCTGGCGAAGGATCCTGAGACACAAGGCGTGGAATGTGCAGATGGTTAATTTAGAAGCCTTGCCCTTCTCCATCATGGAGTTGACCCGATCGCGCATTTCGTTTGCTGCCTTGTTGGTAAAAGTAACGGCCAAAATTTTATCGGCAGCCGCTCCTTCGTGTAGTAGATAAACGATCCGAGTGGTGATCACGCGTGTTTTCCCAGTCCCAGCTCCCGCGAGAATCAGAACTGGGCCTCGGGTTGCCCTGACCGCTTCGAGTTGTTGTGGATTTAGATCGAACAGGCGCGCCATGCGGAGGGCGGGAGGTGAGAAGTGAGAGGTGAGAAGTGAGAGGTGAGAGGGATGGTAACTCATGAACGCCGAACGCCGAACGCCGAACGGTGAACGCCATCAGGTTGTCTTGAGCGCCGAGGCGTACCGCTCAGCGGCATAATCCCAGTTTATCACGTTCCAGAATGCTTTTACGTATTCTGCACGACGGTTCTGGTATTTGAGGTAGTAGGCGTGTTCCCATACGTCGATACCGACGATTGGAATTTCTTTCGTCTGCGGTTTCGAGATCGGACAATCCTGATTTGGTGTCGTCGTAATTTCGAGTTGTTTGCCATCCGCGACCAACCAGGCCCAGCCGCTCCCGAACACCTTGACGGCAGCTTCACCGAGTTTATCCTGGAACGCTGAATAACTGCCGAACGTTCCGTCGATAGCCGTGGCGAGTTCGCCGGTCGGTTTGCCCCCTTCGTTCTTCTTGAGGAGCTTCCAGAAGAAGGAATGATTGTACTGGCCTCCAGCGTTGTTCCGTACCGCGGTTCGGATGTTATCCGGAACTTTGTCAAGGTTCAGCAACAACTCCTCCAGGGACATTTTCTGAACGGATTCGGGTGCTTGAGCGATTGCCTTGTTCAGGTTATCGACATAAGCGCCATTGTGTTTGTCGTGATGAATCTGCATCGTCAGCGCATCGATGTAGGGTTCGAGAGCGTCGTATGGGTACCCAAGAGGTGCCAGTTTGAACGGGTATGTTGAAACGCCGGTGCTCGAATCGGAAGTCTGCCCTTGGAGAAAGGGGGGAACTACGGTTAAAGCACCTGCGGCTAGAGCCACAGCTTTGATTGCTTCGCGTCGCGTAATCATAGGTTTCTACTGTACATCCAATGGGAAAGGTGGCCACTTTGGAATGCTATTTGATCACCTGGGCAGCACCCTTTATAATACCCGACTCTTTTATGAAAACCTCTACTGCAAAACAGCTGGCCACTACGCGTCAAGCCCCCGCACTGGGTGAAACGATGAATGGCGCCGAAATCCTTGTCACCGCCATGGAGCGGGAGGGCGTAGAGGTAATTTTCGCTTATCCGGGCGGGGCCAGTATGCCGATCCATCAGGCCCTGACCCGGTCAAAAATAATCCGGACGATTCTTCCTCGGCATGAACAGGGAGGAAGCTTCGCCGCTGAAGGGTATGCCCGAGCCACCGGGAAGCCCGGCGTTTGCATGGCAACTTCCGGTCCCGGAGCAACGAACCTGGTCACCGGGATAGCGGACGCCTACATGGATTCAATTCCCATGGTGGCAGTCACGGGCCAGGTTCCACAGGAGATGATCGGGCGCGGCGCTTTTCAGGAAACGGACGTCTTTGGGATGACGCTGCCAATCGTCAAGCACAGTTACCTGATCATGGATATCCATGAGATTCCGCGCGTGGTGAAGGAAGCTTTTCACATCGCAAGAACCGGCCGGCCGGGTCCGGTTGTCATCGACATTCCAAAGAATATCCAGAACCAGATGGCTCAACCGGTTTTCTCGAGCGAATTGACCTTGCGCGGATATCGAGCGTCGCCGAAAGCGGATCCGGTTGCCTTGAATGAGATCATTGGGCTGATAAAATCGGCCCGGAGACCGATGATTTATGCCGGAGGCGGGATTATCTCTTCGGACGCTGCGAGCGAGTTGCTGGAGTTTGCAGAACGGACACAAATCCCTGTGGCCACGACGCTTATGGGGATCGGCGGTTTCCCGGAAGGGCATCCACTCTCTCTGAAATGGCTCGGAATGCACGGAACGGTGTACGCAAACTGCGCCGTCAACGAATCAGATCTTTTGCTAGCTTTGGGTGTTCGCTTTGATGATCGCGTTACCGGGAAGGTCGAGAAGTTCGCCGAGCACGGCACGATCGTCCACATCGACATTGATTTCTCGGAGTTGAATAAGAACAAGGTCGTCAAACTGCCAGTCCTAAGCGACATCAAGTACGCTATCGGAGAGCTTAATCGCTTGCTTGCGGCGGGTGGCTACGAGCGTGCCCCGAAGGATTTTCGTCCTTTTCCAGACTGGCTCGCACAGATTCATCAATGGAAAAAGCGCTATCCCTTGGATTTCAAGGATACGAACGAAGCGGTTTTGCCTCAATACTTGATCCGGCTGTTATATGAAATGACCAAGGGTGAAGCGATCATTACAACGGGTGTTGGGCAGCACCAGATGTGGGCAGGTCAATATTATGACTTTAATCATCCACGCCAATTCCTCACCTCCGCCGGGCTTGGTGCCATGGGATTCGGGTTCCCGGCTGCGCTCGGGGCGAAAGTTGCTTTTCCTGATCGGCAAGTAATTGACATCGACGGGGACGGTTCATTCCTGATGAATGTTCAGGAACTCGCCTGCGCTCATGTGGAAGGGATTGCTGCCAAGGCGATCATCATCAATAACCAGCACCTGGGGATGGTCGTGCAATGGGAAGATCGGTTCTACAACAGCAATCGAGGCCATACATTCTTGGGCGATCCTCGAAATAGAGATCGGATCTACCCGGACTATGTCGAGCTCTGTCGCGGATTCGGAGTGAAGTGCGAACGGGTCATTGATAAGAAAGATCTCAGGCCGGCGCTGCAACGAATGCTGGATGCCGATGAATGCTACATCCTGGATGTCATGACCCCGTACACCGAACATGTTATGCCTATGATTCCGTCTGGAAAAACCTACCGCGACATCATCATTGACGAGCGGCACGGTAAGTTTGAGGGATAGGAATCAGCCCGAGACAGTCGTCCCGGAAGTTCAGGAGTTGCGGGAGTTCAGGAGTTGCAGGAGTTCTCCGGGCCGGCAAACCATGTTAGTATGAAACGCCTAAACTCCGAAGCATTGGTGAACCGGAAGTCATTTTCCCCTTCTGGAACTCCTGAACTCCTGCAACTCCTGAACTCCTAATTCAGCGTTCCATGGAAGAAAACGAACTTCTCGCTTTCCGCCGCCAAAAGCTGCAGCAGTTACTCGAGCGAAGGGTTAATCCGTTCGGCGGCCGGTTCGATGTTTCCGGGACGATTGGTGAAGTACGTCAAGACTTCCTGGAGGGCAGGCCGGTTCGCGCGGCAGGTCGGATTACTGCCCTTCGCAATATGGGCAAGAGTCAGTTTATGGACGTCAGCGATTTGAGCGGACGCCTGCAAATCTACGTGAATCTGAAAGAACTCCCGGCAGAACAAGCTGAAATTTTTCAACTTCTCGATATCGGCGACTTTATTGGGGTCGAAGGGGAAAGTTTTATCACCAAGACTGGGGAACCGACGATTCGCGTAGAAAAGTTCCAAATATTGGCCAAAACATTGCGCCCGCTACCGGACAAGTGGCATGGGATCAGTGATGTCGAGGTTCGCAACCGGCAGCGTTACCTCGATTTGATCGCAAACCCGGCGTCGCGCGACGTCTTCCTGATGAGGATTCGGATCGTCCGGGAGATTCGGCGATTCTTGCACGACCGAGGCTTCCTGGAGGTCGAGACTCCAATGATGCAACCGATTGCCGGCGGAGCCGCGGCTCAGCCATTCAAGACCCATCACAACGCTCTGAACATCGATCTTTTCCTTCGAATCGCTCCGGAGCTTTATTTGAAGCGGCTGCTGGTCGGCGGTTTTACGAAGGTATTTGAACTGAATCGCAACTTTCGGAACGAGGGAATTTCTCGGCGTCACAATCCGGAATTTACAATGCTGGAGGTCTATTGGGCGTATGCTGACTTTGAGCTCATGGCAAATCTCGTCGAAGAAATGATCTCGACGTTGGCGGAGAGCGTGCTTGGATCGCTGCAGGTGACGCACAAGGATTGCGAGGGAAATATCAAGCGAACGATTGATTTATCCCGTCCTTGGAAACGGGCTCGTTATGAAGACTTGATTCGGCAGGTTGACGATAGGTGGTTTGATCGAAGCCGCGATCAGAAGCTGTCGCATTGCAGGAACCTCGGCGTCGAAGTGCATCCCGAGATGGAGGAGTTTGAGATCACTCAGCGAGTATTCGAGAAACTCGTGGAAGAACAAACGATCGACCCCGTGTTTGTGACGCATTTGCCTAAAGAGCTGGTTCCATTGGCGAAACAGAATGCCGAGAATGCGGCTGTGGTTGATGTCTACGAATTGATTATCAACGGCCAGGAGATTTCACCGGGCTATTCGGAGCTGAACGACCCCACGGTGCAGCGTCGTCGGCTCCTGGATCAGGTCGGTGAGGAAATCCAGAAGTTGGACGAAGATTTTCTCCTCGCCCTGGAACACGGTATGCCGCCTGCAGGCGGGATCGGGGTTGGCATTGATCGCCTGGTGATGATGCTGACCGGAGCAGATTCCATTCGGGACGTTATTCTATTTCCGCATCTGAAACCAAAATCGCAAGAATGACGACCGCATCGGTAGTTGCGACAAAGGTTCCACCTCAGGCAAATAATTCTTATCGGTTCAGTCTGTTCAACGCTATTAATTTCCAGATCACGCTTGGTGCGCCCATGGTGTTGTACGCCAAAGCGTTGGGAGGTAGTGCAACCACCATCGGGATCGTCGCTTCCCTGGCACCGCTCATGACCGTGCTCCAGCTTCCAACGGCCTATTTCATTCCGAAGGTTGGCTATAAAGGATTTGTCTTATCCGGTTGGTCAGTTCGTGCGGTGTTATTGTTCATTTTGTCCCTGCTGCCCTTGCTCGTTTTTTTCCCTCACGCGGTGCAGATCGAGCTTATGCTGACCTGTCTTTTCCTGTTCAACGTTGTCCGAGGCGTTTCGACAGGGGCCTGGCTTCCCTGGCTGACAGCGCTCGTTCCTGAGAACGCTCGAGGTGGCTTTCTGCGTTATGACCAACTCCACATGCAGTGTGGTGGCTTGTTTGCCATCGCGATTTCGACGCTCGTTTTGTGGTCCGGCGCTCAGCCTTGGCAATTTGCTCTTCTCTTTTTCGTCAGCGCATGCGCAGGAACGTTAAGCCTTCATTTCGTTCGCAAGATTCCTGATGTTAAGATAGGAGAACAAGTTCGATCCTCGGGTCAGCCGGTCCCGTGGTTAGAGATCCTGAGGTATCCTCCCTTTACCAAGCTGCTGGTCTTTAACGTCGTCTATAACTGGGTTGTCGGTGGCTTGGCGGCATTCGTCATCGCGTTTCTTGAAGGCAGGGCGGGGTACACGGCAGGAGAGGTACTCGCTGTGAGTCTGGCGGCGGCGGTCGGAGCATTCGCGAGTGTTCCATTTTTTGGTCTTGTGCTTGAACGGACCGGCAGCAAACCGCTTCTCCGGCTCGCGATGACGCTCTATCTTTGGGGCATCATTTTTTGGGTGCTGGTCACCAGCGGGACGGTCCCTGCGCACTATCTTTTCGTCGGATTTAACTACCTTATCCTTGGCGTCGCGGGCGGGCTCTTCTCCATAGCGAACACACGGATAGCGATGGATACCATGCCGGAAATGGGGCGAAACCACTTTTTTTCGCTTTTCACGGTTTTCGCTTCTCTGAGTCTCGGTCTGTCTCCAATTTTCTGGGGAATCTTTCTCGATGTGTTGGCAAAGAAGGAGTTTTCAATCGGATTTTTCCAGGTTAATCGATTTAGTATTTATTTCGTTCTGCTGGCCCTGCTAGGTATCGTCACTTTTTTCCTGGCACGCCCGCTGGTCGAAAAGAAAGGCAAACCGTTTGACACGGCCATTCGTGATGTTGTCATTCTGGCGCGGTTGAAGCTTTATGGCAGGTTCTTCAACCGATAGCCTGCATCGCTGACAAATCTTTTCTAACCCGCAATGAGCTCGCCGATTCTTAAAGCATGTGACTTTTGCGGGTTAGGGGTGTCCTTAGTTTGAATTCCGTCGTCCGACCTGTGCCTAAGAAGATCCGGTTACCCTTTACGTATTTCCTGGCGCTGCGCTACCTGAAGCCGAAGCGCACCTTTATTTCGCTGATTACATTGATCTCGATCCTGGGGGTGGTCCTTGGGATCAGCGTATTGATCATTGTGATTTCGGTGATGACAGGTTTTGAACGGGAGCTCCAGAGGAAGATCATCGGGTTCGATGCCGATATATTGATAAGCGGCAACGAAGTCATGGATAACTGGCGCGAGATCCTGGATAAGACCAAGAAAACCCAAGGAGTAGTCGCAGCTGCTCCTTTTGCTCAAGGTCGCGTCATCGTTCAGTTCGCGAATCATCGGGCCGTTCCGTGGTTGCGCGGAATCGATCCGGATTTGGAGCAGTCGGTGGCGAATTTGAAGCAATTCCTGGTCGCCGGAGAATTTGATCTGAGTGGAGATAACGGCGTGATAGGTTCGGAGCTGGCGTCCACGCTTGGCGTTAACATCGGTGATACGCTGGAAATCTATTCACCGCATGACATGGGAGAGCTCCAAAAGGCTCTCGATAATGCCGAGGGCAAAACAGATAATAAACAAGACCTGAAGCGGGTGCGGGAGCTCATTCTTCCGATGGAGATCACCGTTACGGGGATGTTCAACTCCGGCAGATACGCCTACGACTCCGACTATATACTCGTACCTTTGCACATCATGCAGGAAGCCTACAGTTTGGGCGGGGGCGTGCATGGAATCACGGTTCGGAGCGTTAACCCGTACACGGCTGACAAGGTGAGAGACCGCCTCAACGGGTTTCTTAAGCCGCCATTCCAGGCGGTCACGTGGATCGACCAGAATCGCGAGCTCTTTGATGCGATTCGGATCGAACGAACCACGATGTTCTTTGTGCTGATTTTCGTGGTGATCGTCGCCGCGTTTGGAATCATGAGCACGCTTATCACGACTACGGTGCAAAAGACCCGTGAGATCGGCGTGATGAAAGCCCTTGGAGCACAGGTGAACCAAATTATGTGGATCTTTCTCGCCCAGGGGATGATCGTCGGTTTCTTTGGCACGTTGATTGGGCTCACCAGCGGAATCGCCTTGGTTCAATACCGAAATGAAGTTCGCGATTTTCTTGCCGCGACGCTTCATATTGAATTATTCCCGGCGGCGGTCTATCAGTTTTCGGAGATCCCTGCCGAGATTGTGCCGCGGGACGTTTTGGTGATCTGCGTGAGCGGTTTTTTGATCTGTTCCATCGCTGCTCTCATTCCTGCGTATTTTGCGGCTCGCCTGGATCCGGTAAAGGCGCTGAGGTATGAGTAGATCCACTTGCTTCCGTTCTACCGAAGATGGTATGGGTTTGGTCAGCGGATGAGAGCGGCGATTTCAGATTGGGAGCAGTTCGCGGCGAAGTATGGAGAATCGGATGCTGAAGAGTTCTCTCTACAACGACTAAACCCTGGTGACACGCTCCGAATTGTTACGCAGCATACAAATTACGTTTTCACCGTGATCAGCGGGCGAGAGGTTCAACTCAAATCTTCGCGAGCCGATCGTCCGTCCGGAGCAGTGAAGATTTGGGGATGCGGATTCGGCTTTTGTCATGCGTTTAAGCCCGGGTATCTGTTCTGCGGTGGCCGGCTGGAGTTCACATTCGTCCGGAACGAGAAGCCCACCCGGTATCGCACGACTGCGATCCAGACGATCGAGCATCGGCACCAGACTGCTTAGGAATCGCCGCTAAATTCCGAGGACGAAGGACGACGACGAGCACGAGGACGATAGAAACCTCTACAAAACCTGGTACGGATCCACGTCTACCGAGACATGGACGTCGTCCGGAAACGTCAGCCTTTCGATGATCGACCGGACGCCCTTACTAAGCCGACGGATCGATTTGGTTCGAAGGAGAATTTGGTAACGATAGTATCCTTTGGAGCGTTCAATTGGGGCCGGAACGACCGGGTGGAGGGTCACGCCCTGGTCCAGCTTTTCGCTGAGTCGGCGGTGGATGGTTTCAGCGGTAAATTCCGCGCGCCGTTGGTGTTCAGAGCGAATATGGACCATCAGTAAATGGAGAAAAGGTGGGTAGTCGCACCGCTCTCGAAAGTCGATTTCCTGCTCCCAGAAGCCCTCAAAGTTGTGGTGTCGCGCGAACTGGATAGAGGGGCTAAACGGTGTCGAACTCTGGACATAGACTTCTCCAGCCATGTCGCCTCGACCCGCGCGACCGGCTACCTGAGTCAAGAGCTGAAAGGTCCGTTCTCCAGCTCTAAAATCGGGCATGTGCAATCCTACGTCCGCGTTGATGATACCCACCAAAGTGACGTTTGGGAAGTCGAGCCCCTTGGCGATCATCTGTGTGCCCACTAGAATGTCGATTTTGCCAGTTCGAAACGCTTGCAGAATCGTGCGATAGGCGTCTTTCCGGGTCATCGAATCGGCGTCCATTCTTGCAACCGTTGCAGACGGGAATATTTTCTGCACGGCACTTTCTACCTTCTCGGTTCCATAGCCTGCATATCGAATTGAGGAGTCGGAGCATTTCGGGCATTTTCGCGGAGCCAGTGCGATGTGGCCGCACAAGTGGCATTTGAGCCGATTTTCGCCCTGGTGGAAAGTCAGCGCTACGCTGCAATTTGGGCACTCACATACGAAGCCGCATTGATTGCAAACCAGGGAAGTGGCGAAGCCGCGCCGGTTCAAGAATAGGATTGTCTGCTCCTTTTTGGCTAATCGCGTTTCGATGGCGTTCGCCAGGCTGCCCGATATTAAAGGGACATGCTTCTGCTTAAGGTACTCCTGCCGCATATCAATAACGCGAATCAACGGGAGTTGGCGGTCATCGACTCGGGAATTCAGTTGGACGAGTCGATATTTCCCCGTCTTAGCGTTCTGGTAGCTCTCCAGAGACGGGGTTGCGCTTCCGAGAAGAATTGCGCATTGGTCGAGTTGGGCGCGCACGACGGCCAGGTCGCGTGCGTGATACCGTGGCGCTTCCTCCTGCTTGTAGGAAGTCTCGTGCTCCTCGTCGACCACGATTAACCCGAGGCGCTGAACGGGAGCAAACACCGCGCTCCGCGCGCCAATCGCGACTCGCGCTCGGCCGCTGTTGAGTTTGTGCCATTCATCGTGACGTTCACCCGCGGATAGGTGACTGTGGAGTACGGCGATCAAATCAGCTTGGAATCGCATCTTGAAGTGTTCAACGGTTTGCGGTGTCAGCGAAATTTCCGGCACGAGTACCAGCGCGCTGAGCCCTTGACTCAGACAAAGAGCGATCGCCTGTAAATAAACTTCGGTTTTACCGCTGCCGGTGATCCCATGCAGGAGGATCGGCCTGCTATCTCCGGCTTTGACGGACTGAATGACGATTTCTAAAGCCTGTTTTTGATCGGAATTCAATTCGAGGGCGGTGCTCGGAACGAATCGCTCGTTGGCGTATGGGTCACGGTTGGCAGTTTCGAGTTGGACTCGAAGAAAGCCGCGATCAACCAAATGTTGGATGGTCCGGTCTGTGGTTGCTGCGCGCAGTTGCAGTTCCCTCCATGGAAGTGGTTCGGCGACCGCGATCGCGAACTGCAACACGTCCGCCTGGCGGGGAGCTTTCGCCCTGAACCCCTGCAATCCCTCTTCCGAAATTTCATTGTTGACTGAAACTATCCGCTCTCGTTTAAAGCCAAGCTCGGCTTTCCTGATCACCTGAGGCAAGACGGATCGGATCGCTGCTTCGACCGAGCAGCAATAGTATTCGGCCATCCAACGCGCTAACGCTAACAACGACTTGTTCAGGATTGGAGTATCCGAGATAAGAGCAGAAATAAGCTTTGGTTCGCTTACCGACGGTGTGTCCACGAGCGCAACGACAGTTGCTAGTATTTCACGAGAACGTAGCGGAACTTTCACCCGAGAACCGACGTGAACTTTGCCGATACAAGACTCGGGGATGGAGTAATCTAGTTCTTTATCCGTGGGTTCATCGGTGACGACTCGCGCGTACAGCTGCATGTTGGTTGTGGTAGTCTAATGGCTTTAGAACAAAGTCAAAATCAGAACAGTCGATGGAGTGTGGCAGGCGTATTCCTGCTAAAACTCGGTCTCGTGGTCCTTCTGGCCTGCGCTGCTGCAGTGGCTTACCTGGCGCTTCGATCTCACGACCCAGTCTATGTCCTGCGCGAATTTAAGGATTGGACCGATTATCGGCGATTCGATTCGTTGATCGTGAAAGTGGGTCGCGAGTACGATTTGGATCCCCGATTGATTAAAGCCGTCGTATGGAGAGAAAGCCGATTTCAGGCGGACATGATTGGCCGGAACGGTGAACGCGGTCTGATGCAGGTTTCGGAAGTTGCGGCGCGAGACTGGGCCGCCGCAAAAGGGCTGCCGGCGCTGCGCCCGGAACAAATGCTTGTTCCGGAATTGAACTTAGAGGTTGGAACCTGGTATCTGAGGAAGGCGGTCCAACGCTGGAATGGTGAGGATGATGCGGTTCCGTTTGGCCTTGCCGAATATAATGCCGGCAAGAGTCGAGTTGATCGCTGGGTTCGCATGGCGCTTCAGAAGGGGAAGGGCCATCCGGTGACGGCTCAAACTTTCCAGGATAGCATCGATTTTCCGTCTACCGCGCGATACGTGAGAACGATTCTGGCGCGGTATGACTTTTACAAACGGCGTGGACCGCTCCTGGTGGGAGAGCCCGGTCCGTCGTAGAGAGACGTATCGGCGGGTCGGCGTATCGGCGTATCGGCGTGCGCCCCACACTTGGGCAGGGCACTAAGTCAGTCCTGAAGATGCAATGCGGGACGCTTCGCCTACATTATCAATAATCGGGAAAATGACCCTGAGCGCTTGTGCTACGGCATGGACATTGTGGACACGAAATATCGAAGCGCCACGCAATGTGCCAGCCACGACGCACGCGATTGTTCCGGCATCTCGATCCGCCGGGTTGGAAATTCCGAGAACGTCACCGATCACGGTCTTGCGGGAAACCGGAAGCAGGATCGGGCGCTCGAAGCGTTTTAACTGTTCCAATTCTCGATAGATCCGAAGGTTATCCGGTTTTTGCTTGGCGAAATCGATGCCGGGATCGAGCACAATCGCTTCAGGAGCAAGACCCGCAGCAATCGCCTGGCGAATCTTTTGGTCGAAGAAGCTACTGAGCGTGCAGAGGACGTCTTTGTACCGGACGTGGGTGTGCCGCTGTTTTGGTAACCCGACCGAATGCATGATAAGAAGACCGGCCCCGTACTTTGCGGCGATCACCGCGTTTTCGTCCGTCGGAAGCGCGCTCAAATCGTTTAGCAGGTCGCCACCATGCCGAAGTGCAGCCTCAGCAACTTTCGGCCGCCAGGTATTGATCGATAGTAACGGGGGAAACAGCTGTATACCGTCAACCGGCGCTTTGCCGGCATAACACTCGCGAAAGCGTTCAATGAACGGCATGATTCGGGCGGATTCTTCATCTTCATCGATCTGCGAACGGTTCGTCCGCGCGCTCTCGCCTCCGACGTCGATGATGTCGGCGCCGAAAAGCACATGTGCTTGAGCAGTTGCAACAGCCCGTTCGATCTCCAGGGAGCCGTCTCCTGCAAACGAGTCATCGTTGATGTTCACGATCCCCATGATCAAAGGACGACGAGGGAACTCGATCGTTCTGCCCGTCACCTTCAGGATCATAAGTCTACTTCGATCCGCTGACGTTTCTCGAAGCAGCAGACTTTGGAATAACCGGCCTCACGTGCGAGATTTCTCGCCAATCCGAAGCCGTACGCGACCTCTTCAGGTGCATGCGCGTCGGAATTGATTAACATCGAGACGCCGGCTTGTTTTGCCAACTCGAGGAATCCCGGGGCCGGATAGATTTCTTCGGCTTCTTTGCGAAGGCCGGCCGTGTTGATCTCGAATGCCACGTTTTGTTCAGCCAGCGATTCCACGGCCGGTTCATAGTACCGCCGGAGGTCCCCGGCGGGTCGATAGCCAAATTTCTTCGCCAAGTCCGGGTGAGCGACAAAATCAAAGAGCCCACTTTCGATGCAGCGGACGTAATGTTTCCAATAGAGCGCCCAAATCTCTTCGACCGGATACTGCTTGAATCTCGTCAGGTACTTTGGATTGTCCACATCCCAGCCGGGCGCGATATAATGAACGCTTCCGATTAAATAATCCCATGGTGCCATTCCTGCGAGTTTCTCAATCCAGGACTCGTAGCCATCGACGAAATCGCACTCGAGACCAAGGCGAATGGGGAATCCGGTTGATCTAGCTCCTTCCACCATTTCAAGGTAACGCGGAAGATCTTCTATCGACATCCGCCAGGCGTCGAATTGCTCCGGCATCGGGTTATGATCGGCGAAACCGATCTCAGTCAGCCCTGCACTCCGTGCCGCCTGCACGTACTCGATGGGGGCGCCGACTGCATGGTGGCAAAGCGTTGTATGGATATGGTAGTCGGTACGAACGGCGTTCATGAAGGTGATCTTCCGTCGGACAGGAACCGGTACTGGGCAAGCGAAAAAAGTTGCTCTTTAATCCCAAATTCAGAAATTTGGAATCGTCCTCGTCGTCGTGCTCGTCCTCGGTGTGCATTGGGATTCCGCGACCGGAAGGAGACCGATGTCCTGCAAATAATTTGTTCTGTTAGTCTCATTGCGAAACGATCGGGATTTTCGAGGACGAGGACGACGACGAGCACGAGGACGACTCCTCAGCTTCATGACCAGCCCTTGGGGCTTTTCGATGGGGGAAAGAAATGTAGCATTCATGGATTTTTCCTTTGGTGTATTCGTTCATGAAGGTTTCGGGGCTCCGACCGCGAAATAGGACCCTAACAATGGCCGGACCTCCACCGCGGCGTGAGCGGCAGCAGGATGTCGCGCAGCCCATTCCAACGCCACATCCAAATTCGGTACCTCAATGATGGCGAATCCGGCGAGGAATTCTTTCGTTTCGGCGTACGGGCCATCGTGAACCTGTCGCTTCCCATCGCGCACGGAAACTGTCGTCGCCGCCTGCGGCGACTCCAATCCCGCCCCGCCGACAAAAACGCCTGCGGCTTGAAGAGCCTGACCGTAGGCCTTCCCGGCCGCAATATCGGGCGCCTTTCGTTGGCCGAAGTATTCCTGTGATTGGTGAACAAGTAATGCGTATTTCATAGATCTGATTTTGTTGTCGTTTTATTTTCGTTTCCGCTGGAACATTTCCCAGCTTCATAAAGATGACGTGTGGCAATCCCGCATTTCGACATTCCTCAGACATTTTTAAGTCCATCCACAGCGCTCGGGTTTCACGTGTGCAGTGGGGTTCATTTCAAGTGTTTCCGGCAGAACGCTCAAAAGGTATTTACGCAACGCCGCGTCATCCGTCAGGTTCGCGGCCCGGGAGAACGCTTGTTGCGCTTCGCCTTTCTGATTGAGCAATTGCAGCAGATACCCGCGCGCCGCCCAATAAGGCTGGTAATCGGCAACTCTATTGGCGGGAATCTCGTCCAGCGCGGCAAGCCCGGCGGCAGGTTTGCCCGATTGCGCAAGCGCGACGGCTCGCCCGACCAGTGAACCGATCACCGGGGCGATTTGCACTAGGCCCTCATAAAGCAAGGCGATTTGCGGCCAGTCAATCCGACCGGTGCCGACCCGGCTGGCGTGAATGGATTGAATGGCCGCTTCCAATTGATAGCGTCCCATGCGGTTTAATGCCGAGGCTGACCGCAGGTGGCTCTCGGCTTCATCCGCCATCGTGCGCGACCAGAGAGCCGTGTCCTGTTGGTCGAGCGGCACGAACTCGCCATCGCTCGTGTAGCGCGCCGCCCGGCGGGCTTCACAGTGCAGCATGAGGGCCAGTAAACCATGAGCCTCGGCTTCGGCGGGCAGCAAATGCACCAATGTTCGACCGATGGCAATGGCCTCCGCCGCAAGCGTATGATGCCTTGAAGTGACTTCCAGCACACTCTCCCAGCCGGTCGTGTAAGCCGAATAGATGGCATCCAGCACAAAGTAAACGCGCTCGTTCCACTCCGGAGGGTCGGGCACGCGGAAAGGAATAGCTGCGGCGCGGATCTTGTTTTTTGCGCGGACGAGACGTTGGCTCATGGCCGCAGGAGAAACCAAAAAGGCCGATGCAATCCGCTCCGCGTCAATCCCAAGAACAGTTTGGAGCATCAGCGGCGTGCGCGCGGCAGCATCAATCGCGGGGTGCGCACAGACGAACAGCAGCTTCAGGCGTTCGTCGGGGAAATCCTCATCCATTGCGGCGACCACCTGCGCGTCTTCGGCGATTTGTTGGAGGATTGTTTCGGAGCTTTGGCGCACTTGATTCCGACGGGCGGCGTCAATCATGCCGTTGCGCGCGACGTGCAGCAGCCACGCTTCCGGCTTTTGTGGAATGCCGTCCACAGGCCAGCGCTCCAATGCTGCGACGAATGCGTCGCCCAGCGCATCTTCAGCGCCGGCGACATCACCGGAGCGCGCCGCAAGATAGGCGATCAGTCGGCCAAAAGAATTTCGCGCAACGGCTTCAACTGCAATATGGGTCGCAGATTCGTCCATTTGACAAAACCTCCTAAGAAACTGGATCAGTTCAACCTAATCAGGCTTCAACCCAAATTCCGAAATTTGGAATCGTCCTCGTCCTCGTCGTCGTGCTCGTCCTCGGTGCATTGGGATTCCGTGACCGCAAAGAGACCGATGGAACTAATTTGTTCAATTAGTCTGATTGCGAAACGATCGGGATTCTCGAGGACGAGGACGACGACGAGCACGAGTATCCAAACTTCGGAGTTTAGCTTCGACCAGTTCTTTGCCTCGGAAGGT
>Ga0210408_10002141_pt1 | contig 19566 bp, 16 predicted proteins | sample IncBWH4MmetaG_FD_155471 | JGI IMG/M metagenome (GOLD analysis project Ga0210408, IMG submission 155471) | Forest soil microbial communities from Barre Woods Harvard Forest LTER site, Petersham, Massachusetts, United States - Inc-BW-H-4-M | ecosystem: Environmental > Terrestrial > Soil >...
CGGATCGCCGGCCGGGCATAGTCGCTGAAGATGAGGAACGTCGCGCCGAAGGCGCGCAATTTCGACAGCGACAGACCGTTGACGATCGCGGCCATCGCATGCTCGCGAATGCCGAAATGAAAATTGCGGCCTCCAGGAGTTTCAGCTTCGAAGTCTCCGGCACCTGGGAATTTGAGCGTTGTCTTATTTGAAGACCCGAGATCGGCCGAGCCGCCCAGAAACCACGGAATATTCTCGGCGAGCGCGTTGAGCACCTGACCCGAGGCGTCGCGGCCCGCTATTCCCTTTGGATCCGCTGGGAAACTCGGCAGATCGCGATCCCATCCGGCCGGAAGTTCGCGCCGCTGCATCTGATCAACTTCGGTCGCGAACTCCGGGAACTGTTGGCGATAGCCGGCAAAAAGCGCTTCCCATTCCCGTCGGAGCCGTGCTCCACGCTTGCCGATGCCGTCGGCGAAGCGTTCCATGACTCCATCGGGCACCAGGAATTTGGCGTTCTCCGGCCAGCCATAGGCGCGCTTGACCAGCCGAACTTCGTCTTCGCCCAAGGGCTCGCCATGGGCCGCGGCGGTGTCGACCTTGTGCGGCGAGCCATAGCCGATGTGGCTGTCCAGAATGATCAGCGTCGGCCGCCCTTCGGTCTTCCGGAAGATTGCAAGCGCATCTTCGATTCGCCGGATGTCGTTGGCATCGCCAACCCGCAGCACATTCCACCGATAGGCAAGAAAACGCGCCGCTACGTCCTCGGTGAAGGTGATTTTGGTTTTGCCTTCGATGGTGATGTGGTTGTTATCGTAGATCCAGCACAGATCGTCGAGTTGAAGATGCCCGGCGAGCGAGGCGGCCTCGGAGCTGACGCCTTCCATCAGGCAGCCGTCGCCGCAGATCGCATAGATGTTGTAATCGAAGATGTCGAAGCCGGGCTTGTTGTAGCGGTTGGCCAGCCACTTTCGCGCAATGGCCATGCCGACGCTCGTCGCCACGCCCTGGCCGAGCGGGCCGGTCGTCGCTTCGACGCCCGAGACCCCGTGATATTCGGGATGCCCCGGCGCTTTGCTGCCGAGCTGGCGGAAATGTTTGATGTCGTCGAGCGTCACGGAGGGCTCACCGACGGTTTCGTACTCCGCATTCACGGCCTGCGTGCGGGTCAGATAGAGTACGGACCACAGCAGCATCGAAGCGTGGCCGTTTGACAGCACGAAGCGGTCGCGATTGGGCCAGATCGGGTTCTGCGGATCGAAGCACAGGACCTCGTTCCAAATCGTGTAGACCAGCGGCGCCAGCGCCATCGGCGTGCCGGGATGACCGGAGTTCGCCTGCTGGACGGCGTCGATCGACAGCGTGCGGATCGTATTGATCGCGAGCTGGTCGAGCTCTTCGTTGGTCATGCTACGCAACTGAGCTTGCTGCATCGGGGTTGCGCTCCATGACTACCCAGCGCGCTTCTGGGCAGGTTTCTCGAGATGCCCGCCGAACTCGTAGCGCATCGCGGAAAGCAGCTTGTCCGCAAAATCTGCCGCACCGCGCGAGCTGAACCGCTCGTACAGCGCCGAGGAAAGCACATGCGCCGGCACGCCTTCGTCGATGGCGGCCTTTATTGTCCAGCGGCCTTCGCCGGAGTCGGAGACGCGCCCGGCGAAGTTTGTCAGTGCCGGGTCACGGATGAGGGCCGTGGCGGAAAGATCGAGCAGCCAGGAAGCGATCACGCTGCCGCGGCGCCAGACTTCGGCAATGTCCGGCAGGTTGAGATCGTATTGATAGTGCTCGGGATCGCGCAACGGTGTGGTCTCGGCATCGATCTCCCCGGCGTGATGACCGACATTGGCGGCCTTCAGGATCGCGAATCCCTCGGCGTAGGCAGCCATCACGCCGTATTCGATGCCGTTGTGAACCATTTTGACGAAGTGACCGGCGCCGTGCGCCCCGCAATGCAGATAGCCCTGCTCGGATGTGCCATTGATCTTTTCACGTCCCGGCGTACGCGGGATATTGCCGCGTCCTGGGGCGAGCGTAGCGAAGATCGGATCGAGATGTTTCACCACATGGGCGTCGCCGCCGATCATCATGCAATAACCACGCTCCAGCCCCCAGACTCCGCCGCTCGTTCCGACATCGACGTAACGGATGCCTTTGGCAGTCAATTCCTTCGCGCGGCGAATATCGTCAATGTAGTAGGAGTTGCCGCCGTCGATGACGATGTCGCCGCGCTCGAGATGGGGCAGCAAATCGGCAATGACGTTGTCCACCACGGCGGTCGGCACCATGAGCCAGACCGCGCGAGGCTTGGCCAAGCTCTTGGCAAAATGCGCCAGCGACGTGGTGCCGACGGCGTTCTCTTTGACCAGCTCCGCTACTGCCTTTGCGGACCTGTTGTACACCACGCATTGGTGATCGCCCTTCAGGAGGCGGCGCACCATGTTCGCTCCCATTCGGCCGAGGCCAATCATTCCGAGCTGCACGGCTTAGCCCTCCCTGGCGAAGCGGATGGTTCGAGTGATCGCGAGGCCGCGACGCCCGCGATCCGCGCGTCGCGCACGCGGCAGGACGACGTTCGCGGCATCAGGCGGATCCTTTGAGCTTGCGATAGCGCCTGATCAGCGCGCTGGTCGAGCTGTCGTGCTCGAGCGTGGGCTCTGTCGCGCTCTCGAGCTCTGGAATGATGCGCTGGGCGAGGGCCTTGCCCAATTCCACGCCCCATTGATCGAAGGAATCGATCTGCCAGATCGCGCCTTGGGTGAAGACGTTGTGCTCGTAGAGCGCGACCAGCTTGCCCAGCGCCTGCGGCGTCAAGCGGTCCAACAAGACCGTGTTGGAGGGGCGATTGCCCTCGAACAGCCGATGCGGCACGAGCCAGTCCGGCGTTCCTTCCGCCTTGACCTCATCGACGGTCTTGCCGAAAGCCAATGCTTCAGTCTGCGCGAACACATTGGCAAGCAGCACGTCGTGATGTCGGCCAAGAGGATTCAGAGCCTGGACAAAGGCGATGAAATCGCAGGGGATGAGCCGCGTCCCCTGATGGATCAGCTGATAGAAAGAATGCTGGCCGTTGGTGCCGGGCTCGCCCCAGTAGATCGGGCCGGTGTCGTAGTCCACGCGAACGCCGTCGAGCGTGACGTGCTTGCCGTTGCTCTCCATGGTGAGCTGCTGCAGGTACGCGGGAAAGCGCTTGAGATACTGCTCGTAAGGCAGCACGGCGACAGTCTGGGCGCCGAAGAAATCGTTGTACCAGATCGCGAGCAGACCCATCAGCACCGGCAGATTGCGCTCAAATGGTGTGGTGCGGAAATGCTCGTCCATTTCGTGAAAGCCGGCGAGCATGTCGCGGAAATTGTTCGGACCGATGGCCAGCATGGTCGAGAGGCCGATGGCCGAATCCATGGAATAGCGGCCGCCGACCCAATCCCAGAAGCCGAACATGTTGGCGGTATCGATGCCGAACTTCGCAACGTCCTTGGCATTCGTGGAGACGGCCACAAAATGTTTGGCAATGGCGCCTTCCTCGCCTTGCATGCCGGCCAACAGCCAGTTGCGCGCGGTGCGCGCGTTGGTCATCGTTTCGAGGGTGGTGAAGGTCTTTGAGGAGACTATGAATAACGTCTCTGCCGCATCGAGATCGCGCACCGCCTCGGCAAAGTCCGTGCCGTCGACATTGGATACGAAGCGGAAGGTCATCGCGCGGTCGCTGTAGTGTCGCAGCGCCTCGTAAGCCATCACCGGCCCGAGATCGGAGCCGCCGATGCCGACATTGATCACATTGCGGATGCGCTTGCCGGTACGACCTTTCCATGCCCCGCTGCGCACCCTCTCGGCAAAGTCCGCCATCCGGTCCAGCACCGCATGGACGTCAGGCATGACATTGCGCCCATCGTGAATGATGGACGCCCCGCGCGGCGCCCGCAGCGCTACGTGCAGCACCGCGCGGTTCTCGGAGACGTTGATCTTGTCGCCGCGGAACATCGCCTCGATACGGTCTTTCAGCCCGGACTCGTGAGCGAGCGCAAGCAACAACCGCAAAGTCTCGTCGGTGATCCGGTTCTTGGAATAATCGAGATAGACGCCGGCCGCCTCTGCTGCGAGCCGCGTTCCGCGTTCGCTGTCATCGGCAAACAATTGCCGCAGATGGACATCCTTTATTTTTCGATAGTGCTTCTCGAGCAGCCCCCAGGCGGACCGCCCGCGCAACGGCGGCATGCCCGTCGATTGTTGCTTCGCGACCTCTTGCGCCGGCGTGCGCTGACGGGATGCAGCTGTCATGCGTTTAACCCGCCTTGCGCATTCGCGCGCTCTTGCCTTCGATGCACGTCATCAGCTCGTTCCACGATTTGACGAAGGAAGCGGCACCTTCGTTCTGCAGCCGGGCGGCGAGCGCATCGATGTCGATACCGGCCCTGACAAAGCTTGCCAGAACGGCCTCGCAATCGCCGCCGTCCGCAGGCAGCGTCTCGGCGACCTCGCCGTGATCGGCGAAAGCCTTGAGCGTGCTTTCCGGCATGGTGTTGATGGTGAACGGCGCGGCCAGAGCCTTGACGTAGAGAATGTCGGAGGCTTTCGGGTCCTTGGTGCCAGTGCTGGCCCAGAGGAGCCGTTGCGGCCGCGCGCCGGCATTGAAGGCGCGCTGGAAGCGCGGCGAGGCCAGCAATTCCAGATAGGCCTTGTAGGCGCGGCGGGCGATCGCGATGCCGAGCCGATTGGTCAACTCACTCGGGACTTTGCCGCTGACGGCGACGTCCCAGCGGCTGACAAACAGCGAAGCGACCGAAGAAACGGCCGGGTTCAGCCCGGCATCGATGCGCCGCTCGACGCCGCGCAAATAGGCTTCGGCTGCCGCAACATATTGCTCTCGCGAGAACAGCAGCGTGACATTGATCGGAACGCCGGCGAAAATCGCGGCCTCGATGGCGGGCAAGCCTTCAGTGGTGCCAGGAATCTTGATGAAGAGATTGTCCCTGTCACCGCGCTGGTGGAGGTTGCGCGTCGCTGCGAGCGTGCTCTTGGTGTCGTGCGCGAGCAACGGCGATACTTCCAGCGACACCCATCCGTCTACACCGTCGGTCCGGGAGAAGACGGGCTTGAACAGGTCGGCCGCACGGGTCAGGTCCGCGAGCGCCACCTCGAAGAACAAATCCTCCCGCGATTTCGCCGACGGCGCCTTGCGGGAGATATCTGCATCGTAGCTCGTGCTTTTCTCGATCGCATTGTTGAAGATCGTCGGATTCGACGTGAGCCCGGTCACCGACAGCTCGTCGACGTAGCGCTGCAACGTGCCACTGTCCAACAGCTCGCGGGTGACGTTGTCAAGCCAGAGGCTTTGTCCGAGATCGTGAAGCTGCTTCGTTGGTTTCACGGCGTCACCTCCAAGCCAGACGTATGACGAAGCGAGACTGCCGGCATCTGCACCACGGCAGAATCGAGCAGGTCGCCGATGCGTTCGATCGTCACATCGGCGGCCGGCAAATCACCGACCGCGGCCGGATCGTGCGCGTAGCTGCCCTGGCGCACGAACACAGTCGTCACGCGCTCGCCCCAGGTTTTCTTGACCGCCGTGAGGATGCGCAATTTGTCGTCGACGAGAACGTAGTGTTCGGCGGGGTAGCGCCGTTCGACATCATCAAGTGCCTGTTCCTTGTGGAGATAGATCAGCACGCGTCCATCTACCGCATCGGCGATGCCCGCATGCGCGACTTTGCGCGGCTGGAAGACAACATCACCGTCGGACAGTATCACGGTCGGTCCAAGATCGGCGAGCCGCTCGAGCACCGCGATCGCCCGGGGATACAGGCGTTCGGCGAACGGATAATCAAGAAGAAACGATGACATGGACAACAGCTCAACCTCGCGCGGATGTTCGAGACGGTAGCGCTGGAGAGCTCCGATGTAATCGCGATAGCCGAGTTCAGTGAACAAATCGTCGAGAATTCTCCAGTAGCGATCGCGAGCGGCACGGCCAAACACCCCCTCGATATGGTCCTTCAGGTCTTGCTGGATTGCGTCGTTGTCAAGCAGCGTATTGTCGACATCGACCAGAAAAACAGTCGGACGAGAGGGGCGCATGAAGCACTCCGGCGCCTCGGGCGACGCCAGCGGGACGAAAGACGGGTGTACCGAGAAAGCTCTCGCCAGACTAAAGTTCCGCGCCCTCGTCCTGATGGAGCGGATTAAGCTGACGGACTCTCCCGGCTCGGAGTTCCGAATTGCGCTAAATAGCGCCAATGACATTGAAATATCACTTCCGCGATCGCTCGATTTTCACTCGATCTTAGGGTCCGCGTAATTGTGTCGCGAGCGCGGGCGCGGCGGTTCCCCAGCCCGCCCTGGGGACAATGACCGATTGGGGGCCGGTCCCGCCTAGGGCGTCTGACCACCTGCGACGACGGCGTGAACGTTCCGTTCAGGGGTTTCCGCAGCGGGTGTCGCCGGCTTCGTCTCCGGCATGAACGCGACGGCGATGGCGACGGCGATCAGGCCGACCGCCAATACGCTCGACAATCCAGCGGCCTGGCCGAACTTTTCCACCACGACTCCCGATATTGACGTGCTCAGCGAGGCGCCGACGCCTGAAAGCGCGCCGACGAGACCCTGGGCCAGATTGAACCGGCCGGTGCCGCTCGTGAGGTCGGCAATAACCAGCGCGGTCAGTACGCCTAGCGTGGCTCCGCTCAGCCCGTCGAGCAACTGAATGGCGATGAGGAGCGCCGGGCCCGGCATCAACAAAAAAAGCGCGGCGCGAATGGGCACCGCGGCGAGTCCGATGATCAGCAGAGGGCGGCGCCCCGCGCTGGCAGCGGTACGGCCCACCCACGGTGCCAACAGGGCGACGATGATCTGGGGACCCACGATCATGGCCGACATGATGGGCGAGGAAGCATGGCCGTGGACTTGCACCAGCGTTTGGGCGATTTGCGGCAGCAGAGATGCATTGGCGAGTTGGAACAGAAAGAGACAAGCGGCGAAGGTGACAAGGCGATGATCTTTGAGCAGAGCGGCGCGGCTGGTTCTCGGCGGGTCCTTCGCATGGTGGTCGGGCGCGCCGCAGGAGCGGCCGAAGTGAATATCGGCGGAGCGTATCCGCACCAGCACCGCGAGCAGCGGGAGCCATAAGGCTGCGGCTACCAGAAAAATGGCCTGAGTGGTGAGGAGATAGCCGGCAACACCGAGGACCGCTGCCGTCGCCAGGCTGCCGATAGAGGCGAAACGCTGATTGCGGCCCAGCCGCTCGGCCAGCGCGTCATGTCCGACAAGTCCAAGGCTGACAGCGGCGACCGCTGGACCGAGCAGACTTCCAGCCAAGCCCTGGATCACGGAGGCGGTGAGGACGGACGGGAAATCCGGTCGAAGTGCGAAGATCAACAGCGCCAAAGTGACGGCAGCGGTTCCCGCGCCGATCAGCATCCGCCTCGAACTGACCAGGTCGATGATCTCGCCGGCCGGAATCTGGCTGATGAGACCCGCAAGTCCACTGGCGGTCAGCACAAATCCGATGCTTTCCGGGCTCCATCCGCGATCCGCAAGGTAGACTGCCACAAAGGGGCCGAAGCCGGTCAGAAGAGCCGCGAGAAAAAAGTTCAGCCAATCGAGCGCTTGCAGGCTTGCAAGCGGCGCCCCGATGTCTTGTGCGTTGCGCGATGTCAAGAGCATCCGACGGCCCCGCACACTACGCCGGCACGGGCTGTATCGATTGTGCACTGAAGCTGCCGCGCTCGACGGCTTTCGGATCGCCTTGCAACACCTCGAATTGCGTTTCGCCGCCGTCACCCCAGAACCGGATGTCGAAGCGGTGTTTGCCGACATGCAGGTCGAGCAAGGTCAGATCGGGCAGCCACGGCGGCAGCGCCGGGTCGAGGTACAGCTTTCCGCGCGGCGCGTCCGGCCGGTAGCCCAGTATCGCCTGGATCAATGCGAACACCGAGCCCGCCGCCCAAGCCTGCGGTACGTTGGCGCCGAGATATTGGACCGGAAAGCTCTTTTCGTTGCGCTCAATCGTCGTATAGAGCTCGGGCAGTTGGTTGAGCAAGAAGTGGCTGGCCGCGTCGCTGATATCGCGGGCAATCCTTCCCACTTCTGCATGGAAGCCGTAGCGCTTGAACCCAAGGGCGATGATGGCATTGTCGTGCGGCCAGACCGATCCGGTTTGGTAGTTGTAAGGGTTGAACGCCGGATGCAGGGCGGAGAGCGTGCGGATACCCCAGCCGCTCCGCATGTCGGGCGCCATCAGTCGCTGCACAACCTTGTCGGCCCGCTCCGCCGGCACAATGCCGGACCACAGGCAATGGCCCGGGTTGGAGGCAATCGAGCGCACCTTCTTTTTGTCGCCGTCCAATGCAAAAGCATAGAACTCCAATTCCTCGTCCCAGAACGCTTCATTGAACCGTTTGAACAGTGCCGCCGCTTTGGTACGCAATTCGCGGGCGCGGCCTGGTTTGCCGAGCACATCGAATATCTCGGCCATGCGCAGCCAGGCGTCGTAGACGTAACCCTGCAATTCGCAGAGCGCCTTCGGTCCCTTCACCAGCGAGCCGTCCGGATAGACCACGCTGTCTCCTGAATCTTTCCACGCCATGTTCTCATAGCCGACCGGAGAACGGGTCTGATATTCCTGAAATCCGTCGCCGTCGCGGTCACCGTAGTGATCGATCCACGACAGGCATCCTTCGGCGGTCTCGATATGCCGCTCCAGCAGCGCCTGATCTCCGGTCGCCAGCCAGGCTGCATGCAAGGTGATCAGGTAGAGCGGCGTTGCATCGGCCGTGCCATAATATGGCGTGTGCGGGATCTGCTTGAAATGCGCGAGCTCGCCGTAGCGCATTTCGTGCAGGATTTTGCCGGGTTCGGCGTCACGATAATTGTCTTCGGCCTTCGCCTGAAGCGCGCCCAGAACGTCGAGGCTGCCGCGCGCGAAGTCGGGATAGATCAGCGTGTTCTGCAACGAGACGATCAGGCTGTCGCGGCCGAACGGGGCCACGAACCACGGCAAGCCGGCCGCCGGCAGAAAAGCCTTGTGGTCGGTCCCGGCGATCGGGAACCTTAGCGCCGCCATGTCCTCGAGCGCCTGATGATAGAGACGATAGAATTCTTCATTGCTTGTGCGGATCTTCAGCACCGAGCCCAGCCAGTCCGACATGTTGTCTGCATGCTGGGTTTTGTCATGTTGGTCGGCACATTGATCTGACGGCAAAAACAACCGCTCACCGTCCTCGAGCGTGTAGAGCAGGCAGCAGTGCCAGGCCGCCCCGGGATCGAGATCGATTTCAAAGCTGAGCCGGCCGTTGGCAGAGGTGGCGTGCGGTCCTCGAGCAGCGGGCACAATCGTGACGGCGCGGATGAAATCGCCGTTTTGGTAGCCGGTCCGAAGCTGTTGCTTCGTCTGCGACCACTCGGTGGTAATCTGACCACGGCGCACGATATCGTTCGACTTGACTTCGAAAATATCGGCGAAATCGCTACGCACCGCGATCTCGAGCTGAAATCGCACCCGCTTCATCCCGTTGTTGGTAATGTCGAGGTCCTCGTGCAAGCCGCTGTTGATCAACCGGCTGACGACGAGCCCGAGGGTGCGCTCTGCAATCACCCCATCCGGCGTGCGAATATTCCGATTGGTAAGATAGGTTCGTGATGCGTAGTAGGTGATCGCACCGCCATTGAGAAGGCTCCACGGTTCGCCATTCGCGTAGATAGTCCAGCTGCTGATGACGCGCGTGTCAAAGAAATACAGTCCCTTCTCGCTCGGCCAATTGATTTGCCCGTCAGGCTCACTGACCAGCACCGTCTGGCCGTGGTGGATCGCGACTTGGTGCGGACCAACCTGAACCTTGAATGGCATGGCACAGTCCCGCGGTTGTCGGAGCGGCGCTCTACTTCTCTGATCTAGTGCGTCTTACGCGCGTTCCCACCCCCAACGATAGTTCCGCCGGTTCGCGCACTGGCCGGGAGCGCTTCGATCGGGCGCCGATCCGTTTGTGCCCGGAACGCTGCTCGCATGGCTTTGCCGCATGATCGAGATTGTATGCCGTATTGATCAGCGCAATATGCGAGAACGCTTGCGGAAAGTTGCCGAGCAGGCGCCGAACGCCGACATCGTATTCCTCCGCCAGCAAGCCGACATCGTTGCACAATCCGATCAGCCGCTTGAACAGATGCTGCGCGTCCGCGGTCCGTCCGATCATGACATACGCATCGGCGAGCCAGAAGCTGGACGGCAGGAACGCACCTTCGCCGGGAGGCAAGCCGTCCTCGGTGGCCGCGGTGTCGTAGCGAAGCACGAATCCGCTGCGCAGCAGCTTTCGCTCGATCGCCCGGACCGTGCCGTGCACACGCGCGTCCTCTGGCGGCAGGAAACCTACTTGAGGGATCAGCAATGCACTGGCGTCCAACACGTCGCTGTCATAGGCCTGGGTGAAGGCGCCAAGATTTGCGTTAAACGCCCTCGCGCAGACTTCATCGTGGATCTCGGCGCGTATCTGGCGCCAATGCTCCGCCGGGCCTTTGAGGCCGTAGAATTCGACGCCCTTGATGGCTCGGTCAAACGCGACCCAGGCCATCACCTTCGAATGGGTGAAATGGCGGCGCTCGCTGCGCACCTCCCAGATGCCGTCATCGGGATCACGCCAGATGGTCTCAAGATGATCGAGCAGCGTCCGCTGAAATTCCCAGGAAGCGGCGAGATATTGCAGGCGCCCGGCACGCGCCTGATGCAACGCGTCCATCACCTCGCCGTAGACATCGAGTTGAAGCTGGTCGGCAGCGGCATTGCCGATACGCACCGGTTTCGAGCCTTCATAGCCGCTGAGCCAGGGTACCTCGCGCTCGCTCAGCCATCGCTTGCCGGTGACCCCGTACATGATTTGGAGCTGGTCCGGGCTGCCGGCAGCGGCACGGAGCAGCCAATCGCGCCACGCTCGTGCCTCGTCGTAATATCCAGCGTTCATCAGCGACAGAAGCGTCAGCGTGGCGTCCCGCAGCCAGCAGAAGCGATAGTCCCAGTTGCGCGAGCCAGCCAATCGCTCCGGCAGCGAGGTGGTCGGCGCTGCGATGATGCCGCCGTGCGGCGCGTAGGTCAGCGCCTTCAAGGTAATCAACGAGCGTGTGACGATCTCGGAATGCTCTTTTGGGGTCCGAGCGGCGGCTGCCCATTTTTGCCAAAAGCGCGTCGTGCGGCGCAACGCCTCGTCCACATCTATCGGTTCCGGTAGAGGAAGGTGAGAGGGGGCATAGGTCAAGACGAACGGGATCCGCTGTCCCGCGGAGACGACGAAATCGCTGACCGTCGTCAGACCTTCGCCGCGAAGCTCGACCGGCGTGCGCAACAGCGCCAGATCCGGGCCGGCGATCGCAACGAGATCACCAGCCTCGTTGCGTGACACCCACGGCACCCAGCCCCCGTACCCGAACCGGAGGATCAATTCCATGTGCATCGGCACCTTGCCGCGCTTGCCAACGATCAAGCGGACGAGATGGGACGAGTTCCGCCCTTCGCGCAAAGGCATAAAGTCGATCAGGACGACGGCGCCTGTGCCGTCGGCGCAGGTGAACTCGGTTTCGAGGACCAGCGTATTCTTCGCGTAGCGACGGCTGACCTTTGTTTCAGCTCCGCCAACGGCAGGTGCAATCAGCCAACGACCGTGGCTTTCATCGCCGAGCAGCGCCGCAAAGCACGCCGCCGAGTCGAAGCGCGGCCAGCACAGCCAATCGACCGAGCCATTGTTGGAGACGAGCGCAGCCGTCTCGCAATCCCCAATGAGCGCGTAGTCCTCGATGCGACTGGGCATGAACGATCAAGCCTCTGCACGCCGCGTTCGTTCAGGCGACGATCTTCCTGTGACCGGGCGCGCAAGCGAGCGGCGCCGGCCGCGGAATTTCTCTCGGGGTTGGACGATGCTCGACGATCTCATCGACACCGAGACCCGCTGCCGCCTGGATCATAAGGTCCTCCTCTGCTGAGGGGAACCGGGATCGAGCGAATTGTTTAGCAATGTATTCGAGTTTTCCGTTCAGGCTTCTTGAATATTCTAGCGATATCCAACCGGAGAAACGAAGGTTCTGCTAGTCGAGGAAAATTTCAAGAGAGTCGGGTTTAAGCGAAAGACAACTCCGCGCAAAGGCCCGCAGCTTACGTGCCCGCCGCGGGCCGACCTGCTTTGAAGACTCATCAGCACCGCGGACTCGCCGGGCTGCAGGAGACTCGCTGCAAGAGACGTGGCCGCTTGATCGCAAAAACGCGTCGGGCCGTTGAGGCCGAAAGCAGCCGATTCTCACGGCCCAAGGCCACGTCGTCGACTGCCCGCTATTCCAATTCGTATTCGACTCGACGCAGTGCTAGGTTACGCATTGAAAGCGCCAACAAATGAGCTAATCCGGAAGTGTGCCTCGGCCTGGATGGTGCAGAAAAGCAGGCGGGATGCGCCAGTGGACCCGACGATCTTTTGTGACGAGCGCCGTTGGCAGTGCCGTTGCTATTCCTGCTATCGTGTCGACACCCTGGGCAAGTGTGCAGCTTCCGCGGCTTCCGCCGTTGTCTTCCGCCGACGCCTTGCTCGTGCGTCCGGGCGATGCCCGCTTCACCGACTATCAGGCGACTTTCAATCTCCGCACAGCGCTTAAGCCCCGGCTACGCGCGCTCTGCAAGACGGCCCGAGCTGTCGGCGTCATGGTCGATTGGTGCCGCAGCAATGACCTTCCGTTCGCCGTCCGATGCGGCGGCCATTCCTACGAAGGCCTGTCGCAAAGCACAAGTGTTGTCATCGACGTGCGGTTGATGAACGCGATTGCCGTCGATCCAAAGGCCGGTACCGCGACGGTAGGAGCGGGAGCGTCTCTCGGCAGTCTGTATCAAGCGATCGCTGCGCATGGCTTAGCCTTCACCGGCGGCAGCTGTCCGACCGTCGGCATCTCTGGCCATTTGCTCGGCGGCGGCTATGGATATCTGGCCCGACCGTATGGTTTAGCCTGCGACAGCCTTCTATCAGCCGCCTTGGTCGATCCCGACGGCAAGCAGGTGCGCGCTGACGCGCATCAAAATACTGATTTGTATTGGGCTTGCCGGGGCGGCGGTGGTGGAAGCTTCGGCATCGCGACCAGCTTCACTGTCCGATTGAAAAAGGTGGCCAATGTCATCGTCTTCAGAGTCGTCTGGTCCGGTCTGTCGACCAAGGCGGCAACAGGGGTGATGAAGGCGTGGCAAAGCTGGGCGCCGCAGGCGCCGCGGACAATCGATTCCAACCTGGTTGCAGTCAAAGGTGCAAACGGCTCCATCAATATGCGCGCCGCCGGCCAGTCGGTTGGTACGCTCGCAGAACTGCAACGCGAGCTGAAGGAGCTACCGAAGTCACGATCGGTATTCATCCGGAGGATAACGTTCAGCGACGCTGTTGCCTTCTTCGCCGGCGAGCCCGGCTATCCGACCCAGTTTATGAAAGGAAAATCGGACTACGCCACCGCTCCGATTTCGGATGAAGGACTGGATGTTTTTGCGGTCGGGTTGGCCCACAGCAGGCCCATCTACGTCGTGTGCGATGCCTATGGTGGATCGCTGGCTGAGGTCGCCCCGGATGCGACGGCCTTCGCCCACCGGAACGGAACATTGTTCTGCTTGCAATACGGAAGCGTCTGGAGCAACCCCGCCGATACGCAAATGCGCCTAGACGACATGCGGCAGTTCTATGCGTCGCTGCGCCCCTACATGTCGGGTGGTGCCTACGTCAACTACTGCGACCTCGATCTGCCGGACTACGGGACCGCGTATTGGGGTGAAAATCTGCCGCGGCTAAAGCGGGTTAAGACAGCCTTCGATCCGCACAATGTCTTCCGCCATGCCCAAAGCGTGCCGCTGAACTAACAAGCCGGCAAGTCTTCGGAGCGCTGTTGCTCAGCTTTCGGCTGGTTGGACGGACGACATTCGCGTCGACGATGCCCACAAATAAAACCGATCCCGCCCATGAATTCTTTCGTCGGGAAAATTCATTTGACTCAAGACAAATTGATGTCGGTTGAAATGTGGTACGTTGATGCGACGCCTTGGTGTTATCCCATTAGATATGCCGATTCATTTTGAGCGGCCTGAGACATAGGTGACAGACCGGTCTCCGGGCCGGACATTCGTGGCACTGGCGGAGGGAGTGGGATTCGAACCCACGATACGGTTTCCCGTATACACGCTTTCCAAGCGTGCGCCTTCAGCCACTCGGCCATCCCTCCTGCAGGGGAAACGCGCAATATAGCGAGGCGGGTTCGCCAGACAACCGGCGACGTGCACGGCGCTCGCGGCTGGACAAAGGCGGTGGCCGACACCATGATCGAGCCTGACACCGATGGCCGACACCGTGATCGTGGGCAACACCGTTATCTGGCGTCAATTTCGCCACCTGACGCTGGAAATGACGAAGAACCGTCCAGTCAAGCAATGACCAACGAGCCCAGGACCCTTTCCATCGACCGCAGAACGCTTCTCGGCGGCTTTGCCGCCGCGCTCATCGCGCCGCGGCATGGCTTTGCGGCGACGGCCACCGACGCGACCGGCCGGACCATCACCGCGCCCGACCGCGTGTCGCGTGTCTATCCTGCCGGTCCGCCGGCGGCGGTGCTGCTCTATACGCTCGCGCCCGATCTCCTGATCGGTTGGCTCGAGCCGCTCGGTGCCGCGGAACGCGAGTTCCTGCTCCCGGAAGTCGCGGCCCGGCCGCAAGTGCCGCGGCTCACCGGCCGCGGCGGCGCTGTCAACCTCGAGGCCGTCAATTCGCTCAAGCCCGATCTGATCGTCGACGCCGGCACGGTGAACGCAAGCTTCAAGGCGCTTGCCGAAACCACGCAGCAACAGACCGGCATTCCCTACGCGCTGTACGACGGCCGCTTCGAGCAGATCGTGCCGACCTACCGCGCGCTGGGCGAGCTCGTTGGCCGCACCGAGGCGGCGGAAAAACTCGCGCGCTATGCCGAAGGCACGATGACGACCGTCAAGGAGCGCAGCGCTGCCGTGCCGAGCGGCACGCAGCCGCGCGTCTACTACGCCCGCGACAAGAGCGGCCTGCAGACCGGCCTCGGCGCTTCGATGATTGCCGAAGCCATCGAGTTCATCGGCGCGCACAACGTTGCCGCGGAACTGCACGGCGCCCACGGCACGGTGACGCTCGAGCAGGTGCGCACCTGGAATCCCGACACTATTATCACCAGCGATCGCGAGTTTGCCGCAAATGTGCGCAGCGACGCCGGCTGGGCCGAGATCGCCGCGGTCAAGGCCGGGCGGATCTTTGCCTCGCCGCGGCAGCCGTTCGGCTGGGTCGATTTTCCGCCGGCCGTCAACCGCCTGATCGGGCTGTGGTGGCTCGGCAAGATTTTCTATCCCGAGCGCTTTCCCGAGGACATCAAGGCGCTGGCCCGCGATTTCTACAGTTTATTCTATCATGTGACGCCGACCGCGGCGCAGATCGAGCGCGTGCTCGCCGGCGGCGATTGATTGCTCCGGCAAGCACGCCGCCGTGGCTATTCCTCCAACCCTCGGCGTCGTGCTCGCCGGCGGACGCGCACGCCGCATGGGCTTGGCCGACAAGACCCGCATCCCCATCGGCGGCTCGACCATTCTCGACCGCGTCATCGCCCGGCTCGGTCCGCAGTGCCGGCAGCTGATCCTCAATGCCAACGGCGATCTTGCGCGCTTCGCCGACACCAGGCTCGCGGTCGTCGCCGACAGCGTGCCAGGTTATGCGGGCCCGCTCGCCGGCATTCTCGCCGGCCTCGATTGGGCGGCTGGGCGCGCGCCAGACGTCGCCTGGATGGTAAGCGTGCCCGGCGACGGCCCGTTCCTGCCGCGCGATCTTGTAGCGCGACTGCATGGGGCGCGAAGCGAGGACAATGCGGCGCTCGCCTGCGCGCGTTCAGGGCACCGGCGGCACCCAGTGGTCGGCTTATGGCCGATCAGCCTACGCGAGGATCTGCGGCGCGCGCTGACGCACGAGGGCATACGCAAGGTCGACGAATGGAGCAGCCGCTACGAACGCGGCATCGCCGAGTGGCCGAGCGATCCGGTCGATCCGTTCTTCAACGTCAACACGCCGGCCGAAGCCGCCGAAGCCGAGCGTCTCGCGGCACGATATCCCGACATTTGAGCTCGAAGCGGAAATGAACGGATCGGGTCTTGACCGCCGTCACGTCGGTGCCGGCGCCGCGCCGACGCGCTCGCGCGGCACCGCCTCCGCCTGCAGCACGTCGGCGATGCTCTCGATATCGTCGAGCATCAGCACCGGCACCTGCGATTGCGGCAGCGGGGCGTCGGTGGCAACGGCGACGATGCAATCGTCGTCCTGCTGCAGCAAAGGCTTGCCAAGCGCGGCGCGAAAAATTTCGAGCTTCGGCAGCGCGTGCCGCTTGAACCCCTCGACGATCACCAGATCGGCCGGGCTCAGCTTCGCCAGTATTTCAGTGAGCGCCGGCTCGCTCTCCTCGCGCAACTCGTGAACGATGGCCCAGCGGCGGCTGGAAACGATCGCGACCTCGGTCGCGCCGGCTTCGCGGTGCAGCCATGAATCCTTGCCTGGCCGGTCGATCTCGAACGCATGGTGCGCATGCTTGACGGTCGCGACCCTGATGCCGCGCCGGTTGAGCAGCGGAACGACCCGGGTGATCAGCGTTGTCTTGCCGGCACCGCTCCAGCCGGCGAGACCGATGATGCGCATGGATTTTGAGCTGGGCGCGCGGTTGGGCGTACTCATCGCCGCATGATAAGGACGATCGGCGGTTTCGGCGACTCTCGCAGCATGGTGCAAAAAACCCTCGACCTGCGGGGCCTCAAATGCCCGCTCCCAGCGCTTTATACACGCAAGGCGCTCGCAGGCCTGGCGCCGGGCGATGTGCTGTTCGTTGCGTGCACCGATCCGCTCGCCGGCATCGACATCCCGAATCTGGTGAGAGAGACCGGCGACGTCCTGGAAGATACGCGCCGCGAAGCAAAGCTGACGGCGTTCCGCATCCGCAAAACGTCGACGGCCGAACGAAGCCGCGGTGACCGCGAATGAAGCGAAGCCCTGGTGGCGGTCTTGCCCGCTCCCGTTCCCGCCCCCGGCCCTTCCGGTCATCGAACCGTAGCACTCGCCTCATTCCGGCTCGCCGACAGCGTTGCGCCCGACGTCCGCGAACACGTCCTCATCGCGGAGCACCACCTGATAGGTGCGCAGCGGCGCCTCGCACGGCGGCTCCACCACCTTGCCGGTCGGGATGTGAAACGAGCCCATGTGCATGCAGCATTCGATCACGTCGCCGTCAATCATGCCGTCCGCGAGGCTTGCCGCCGCGTGGGTGCATTCGTCGTCGGTGACGTAGAACGTGCCGTCGATGTTGTAGACCGCGAGCGTCTTGTCGCCGACCGCGAATGCCCTGACCGAGCCCGGCGCCACCTCCGATTTCGCACAAACACGCACGACACTATTCGCTTCGTCAGCCATGACAGGTTCCCCGTTCGCGATCATATTCTAGAACAAGCGCAACAGAGGCGTGAACCATGCAGATTCTCGTGGTCGGGGCCGGCGTCGTCGGGCTTGCTATCGCGCGCGCCGCGGCGCTCGTCGGCCACGATGTCACCCTCGCCGAGGCGACCGGCGGCATCGGCAACGGGGTGTCCTCGCGCAACAGCGAGGTGATCCATGCCGGCATCTACTATCCGACCGGCTCGCTGCGCGCCCGGCACTGCACGCGCGGCCGGCGCATGCTCTACGAATTCTGCGCCACGCACGGGGTCGGCCGCAACAAATGCGGCAAGCTCATCGTGGCGACCGAGACGGCGGAGCTTGCCAAGGTCGAGGCACTGCTGACGCAGGGACTGAAGAACGGCGTCGAAGGGCTGGAGCTTATCGGCGGCAACGCCGCGCGCGCGCTCGAGGCGGAATTGTCGTGCATCGGCGCATTGCTGTCGCCGGAATCGGGCATCGTCGACAGCCACGGCTTCATGCTGGCGCTGTGGGGCGAGCTTGAGGATCGCGGCGGCATGATCGCCTTCGAAACACCGGTCGAACACCTCTCGCTGGCCGGGTCGCAATGGCAGGTGCAATTCGGCGGCCGCGACGCTGGCACGGTAGCCTTCGACGCCGTGGTGAATGCCGCGGGCCTCGGCGCTCAAGCGCTTGCCCACCGCATCGAAGGCTATCCGCCCGAAAAGGTGCCCCGCCTTGTCCTCGCCAAGGGCAACTATTTCGGCTTTGCCGGCCGGCCGGTGTTTTCGCGGCTCATCTATCCGACGCCGGTCGACGGCGGGCTCGGGGTGCATGTCACCGTCGACCTTGCCGGACGCATGCGGTTCGGCCCGGACGTCGAATGGATCGACGAGGAAAGCTACACGGTCGATCTCCGGCGGGCCGACTCCTTCTATGACCGCATCCGCGCCTATTGGCCCGGCTTGCCGGCAGGCTCGCTCGTCCCGGACTATTGCGGAATCAGGCCGAAGCTCACCGGCCCGGGCGAGCCGGCGGCGGATTTCATGATCGCCGGGCCATCCGCGCACGGCCTGCCGCGACTCGTCAACCTGTTCGGCATCGAATCGCCGGGGCTCACGTCGTCACTGTCGCTGGCGCAGGAGGTGGTCAGCTATCTCGTCGCCTGACCGCGCGAATCGGCCTGCGGGTCGGTGTCGGGCCGCGCAATCACGCCCGGCTCCTCTTCGGCGGCGGGCGGCGGCGCCGCGCGCCGGGTGAGACGCGCACGCGAAGATGCTCGATTAAGCTCGGCAGTGACCGCGGCCTCATCGACCGGGGCAAACACTGCGCCTTGGCCGCGCCCGCCGGTATAGGCCAGGAGGCCACCCTTCGTGGCAACGATGTCGCCCGCCCGCAATGTCGGATCGCTGGTCGCCTCGAACGGCGCTAAACCGAGCGCGTCGCGGCCGTTGCAGGTGCAATTGGCGACCAGGTGGTCGCGGTAGGCATAAGCGCTGTCGAGGTCGGTGTAGCGCTGGCCGTCGCGCGCCGCGGCGTGATCGATGGCGCTGCCGAAGAACACTTTGGTCTTGCTCGCTGGGCACATCGCCCGGCAAGTCTCGATCGGCGCCGCGTTGGCCATGTGCTCGAGTGGCGACGTAACGGCCTCCGCCACCACCGCCGCCGCCATCCTCGCGCGTGCCGTCTGGTCCCCGCCTGGACGACATGGGTGCTGACGACTCGGGGTAGGAGTTTACCGGCGGAGCCGGCTGCTGCACGCCGCCGAACAGGAAATCAAGGAAACCGGCGCGCGCCGCGCCCGGCGAGGTAAGGAGGGAAGCGGCCGCAAGAGCGCCCGCGGTGGCAATGCGCCACATCCACGGCCTCTCGCGATGAGAACGCACCAAGGCCACACCTCTCAGCCAAGCCCGTCGGGGCACGCAACGCGCCGCAGGCTGCAACGCTTCCGCTCTCACCGCCCCGCTAGCGGCAGGAAGGTCGGCTCACGCGGCCCCACAGTACCGCCCACATAGTAAATAGGGGATTGGCGGGTATGGCAAACAAAAGGCGAATGGCCGTTTCGCTCCCATGAAGCGGAGGCAAGAAGGTCAAGTCGATCAAAAGTATCGGACCCAGACGTAGACTTGGCAGAACGCGATCGACACCAGGGTCATCGGCG
>Ga0210408_10002142_pt1 | contig 19558 bp, 26 predicted proteins | sample IncBWH4MmetaG_FD_155471 | JGI IMG/M metagenome (GOLD analysis project Ga0210408, IMG submission 155471) | Forest soil microbial communities from Barre Woods Harvard Forest LTER site, Petersham, Massachusetts, United States - Inc-BW-H-4-M | ecosystem: Environmental > Terrestrial > Soil >...
GTCCTAGTCTTTTTTCCGGACAAAGTAATCGATGATTGTGAACACGACGAGGAAAGCCACACTAACTATCAGGAAAAATTTGATCAGCGCCCACATCGGTCTCGGAGTCTAGCGAGGAAATCTAAAAATAAGCTGAAATGGGGTTGTTCTCTACCGATGGCTGACGGGACTTGCAATATCTTGGCACTTCGGGCAAGAGCAAATAAGGGTCGGGCCGATCCGGAACAACCATGTGCCCACACTGGGCAGAGATCAAGTAGAGCTCAATCGGGGTCATCTCTTTGAAGTGGACGGCCTGACACAGTATGGACACCGTTCTCTACGCGCCCTGATGGTGTTTTTCCTTTTCAACATAACCGCGACAGTAGACCATTACGCACAACTTGCGAAGCCCGGCAACCGCCTCTCGATCTTTCGCTGATAAGACCCCGAAGCTTGCCGGGCATTATTTTGTTCGCAGCAAACGTGGAGGCCACAAAAGCGCCCCGACGGAAAGCGCTTCTTCTAAGGTACGGCACCGTGCAGACAAACCGACCACCACATGTCTTAAAATTGCGGGTTTCCTTTTCGATCTCACTTTCCCAGGAGTGAGCCATGAACCCGATGAACAACTTCCGCAAGCAAGAGTTCCTACAGCACTACACGAGCACAGCAACGTCGAATCCACGTTCTCGATGATGAAACGCAAGTTTGGAGATTCGATTCGAAGCAAGACAGATGCCCACAATCTAGTCGTTCTGATTCACGAAATGTACGAACTAGGAATTGACCCGGTGTTCTGGTCTAATGGATCGTCGCTTCAGTAACTTCACTACACGCTCGGAAAGGGACTTTAAGGGTGCTTTGTCCCGTGGTGTGGTACTTCCGATGCGCAAACTGCCCCGAGCGTACTCTTCTCCCAAATCAAAGCCTTCAAGAAAGATTTTCGTTTCAGAAATATTGCACCACTGATATCGCAGGATTAGTTCTTCTGTGCCACGGATGCAGCAGGCTGTGCGAGTATTTGGAATCCGACGTTCATCACGAAGAGTTACTGAATGGGGGCCGAATTCCAGACCCCAATATTTTTTGGAAAATAACCATCGAGTGCGCCAGCAAAAGTTGCGAATCTCGGACGGTAGTCTATATGCGAGCCGAACCAGACCTTCAAACACTGGTCGCCATAAGCCGGGTATTACTTTCCACGCCGATGGCGAAATTGCCCTGCGTACACGCTTTGACCATGCTCTGTCCGATACACCTAGAGCTGATACCAGACGAGATCGAAGGCTAGTCCGTACAAAAACTCGCTTTCCGAGAAGGACGCCAGGAACTGTTCGACCGAGAGCGGGACAGCGATCCCGATCTTTCTTTGTGGGACGGCTGCGTGAAAGCGTGCGAAGAATCTGCTGTTTAGCAGGTACTACGAGGTGACTCTGCCTTCGGTCTGTTCCTTCCAGCGATCCAAATCTCGAACGGCCTTCGTATATTCGTCCGTTGCCTTTCTCAGTTCTTCGTGAAGGTCGTCCGAGTTCAGCATGTCATCTTTTCCCCTGAGCACGGCGAGAATGTCCTTCATCTTTTTCTCCGCAGCTCTCACATCCTCGATTGTGGACATGGGGAATCTGGCAGCCATTCTACTCGCATTCGCAAACGCGCTCTAGCTAGAGGGTGCTGACAGTCAGCGCCCGAACTTCCTTGAAGAACGCTAATCTGCGGTGTTAGGATTCCTACACGTTCGCATCCCCGGCAATGCTCTCCCGATCCTGTTCGCTGCCGACCCGAGCTTGTCGGGACATTTCTTGGCAGATTCTGAATCTCACTTTCCCAGGAGTGAGCCATGACCCCCGATGAACAGGAAGAGTTGGACCGGCTCTGCCGAACTGTAGTCGAAGAGAAAAAACTCCGCCAAGCTGACCGAAGCGGGTACAACGCTGAATGAGTTCTTAAAGCGGAGGGAGCGTAAGAAGCCGAATCCCGGTCCCCTAAGAAGACCAGGCGCATTGGGAGCGTGAAAAAAAAGCGCGGGAATTGTGCTTTGGCTGCACGGTTCACTTCGACAGCCCCGACCGCGAAACCCAGACGTTTCCGTTGTGGCATCAGCATGGAGCAAAAAACGCCCCGACCGCAGTCAGGGCAATGTGGGAATCAGATTGTTGTGGCAGTCTACGCCGAAACCAACCGAGCGCAAATCGGGTTACGAAGTCAGCCTACTTCTCTTTCAGCATGATCTTCGCCAACCAAAGCGCGACGATCACTAGTCCGATGATAAAGAGTGCGGTCATACGGTGCCTTCCCGATTGTTGCGGGTTGGCCCCCGAGATTTAGTTTATTTGCTTCAGCGCAACGACATCCAGCCACATAAGAACCTAGCCTTGTATGCGGGTGTGAACCGCCGTGGCGAATGAGACCGAATTCTCGATTCTGAAGTTCTGTGGACAGAGTGCTGCTATTGCCGCTTGTCGGCGCTGCCACTTGAAGTTTTTCACGCCCTCAAAACTAATGCAAGAGGGGGTCGGGGCAGAAGAGTACCTTCGGAAGAAGTACGACGAACATTGGTGTGCAGTCGCAGTCGCGCATAATCAACAAAGACGCAAGCTCTTACAGCGGCGGAGATCATTCCTTTCAGCAAAGTGGTAGCGACCCGCCTCCGGCGTTGTGGCTTGGTTAGTCTTGAGACGTTCGATGGTCGACAACCGCAGGGGAGTCGGTGCCTCCCTCCGCAAATAAGGGATGCGGAGTGAATGACTCAGGTGGCTCCATTTCAAACTTCAGCACGTCGGAGGCTCTATAACTATACTCTTTGCCGCACTCATCACACTGGACAGTAAAGGTGGTATTGCCAATAGGGCACGAGGTGTAGGCATTGGTTTCGCTTAGAGGGATTCTCTCCCTGTAATTTAGACTAAGACTCTTCCGAATGTGAAACAAACGATTCTTGCAGAGAACCACCCAAAAATAACGATTGTCTTCCCACATACCAGACTCTCCCAAGCGGTCGCGAAGTGGGCGGGAAGAGGGACTTTTGTGGCATGAAGGTACCAAGCCCAGATGGGGTTGTCAAGAAAACCGAACGATGGCACAGAACGAATGGGGGCGTAGACTAGAGCAGGGTGAGGGGGCAGTTCCGGGGCCGCGCTCATTCTTTCGTGCGCTGGGATCGGGCGCGGGCTGGTGTGGGTGAGAAACTTGATTTCCCTCGTCTCTCAACCGCTGCATGTTTCTGCATTCTAGGCGAAAATCGAGTGCCGAGACACTTCTGGCATGGACACCAAAAGGCCTCGTCGGGTAATACAATGTGACCGCAACTCTCACAGATCTGACGAGCATTTTGGAGAGCTCTCATGACTTTGAACTCACTTCCCGAGACGCAATAGGGACAGCGTGGCTGTTTGATTTTCTCCCCCATTATTCCATTTCGGCTCAGGTGCTTGATTTGCCGTATCACTCTGCAGTCGCACTCCCTCACGACGTAGCATCTTGGCCAGAGCGCCGCTGGTGTGTGGCCCGCTCTAGTGCTGCATTCAAAAACCTCAGAGCTTTGGATAACTGGATTCGATTGTCGTAATCTTGGAGGATCTCTGCAGGATAAGCTTCTCCAAGCGATTCCATGGTTCGCACGAGCACGCTTCTGGTCTGGAGAATTTCGCCATGACGCGCCCTTAAATCCGCGCCGGCTTCTCGTAGCGACTCCATGATTTCTCCACCAAAACATTCCCCGTTGGAATTCGCTCGAAGCATGATCCGCTCAAGCGCTCGCTCAAGGATTCGAGGGGCCATGTCTGGCACCATGTTCGCCATCGCATTCTCCTCTAGATCAAACCCAGATGAACCTGGCATCGGGAATGGTGCTCTGAGTAGTCTAGTGATGGTGAGTGCGAGCCCGCATGGCACGCTCGTATGGGGGAAGCAACCGAAAGTCACCGAGCGTTGAGTGACCGACGTAATCGGCCGGTAGGGCGATACAGATCAGAGTCAGGCCGCGATTTTGCGCAGCAGTTCTCTTGCAGTGGAAATGAGGAGTGCTGCTGAATCTGATTTCGAAATGACTGCGGACGCCCCGGCTGCAAACGCCTGCTTTTCAATAAACGAGTCGATATGAGCAGAGAAAAGGATGATTGGCACATCGGGCATTATTTTCCGAAGAATCCGTGTCTCCGCCAATCCATCCATTAGGGGCATGGAAAGATCGGTCACGATGAGCGCCGGACGATACCATCGTGCTTTTGCAATTGCATCGCGGCCATCTTCAGCTTCCGCGCAGACTTCGAAGTCTCCTGCCCGTGTAAAGAGTTCGCAAACCGCGCTGCGAACTGCCGAACTGTCATCGACCACCAGAACGGTCCGCGCAGCCACTTTTCCACCTCCCTAGGGTTCATATGTGCCAGAGTTTAGTATCAGATGCATAGCCACCTCGCGTATGTTTTCGTCTGCATCCACGCAACGAAACGAAATTTCCTCTACAGTGTGTAGGGTATCGAACAAAGTCGGCAAGCGTGGTAGTGATCACTGTTTCTCCAAAACATTCGGGGATTGGGCTTTCCAATGCCATCTCGCCGACTCGAAGACCGTATAAGGGAGCTTTGTGCCAAAGCTACAGCTACGAAAGACCAGCAGGCGTTGGAAATCATTCTGACGGAGCTTCGGTCAGCTATGCATGAGGCACTACAGCGGGTCAGAACCAGAGCAATTGCGATTCTGGACATTCGCTATGCGCAACCAAGTGAAAGGCGTAACATCCTGTGACCCTTTAGTGATCTTTCGTCACCCCATCATCTTCGTGACCAAGCACATCACGACCTGCCGTGCTATTGCCGGTGAGTTCACCCACCACCGTGCCGAGGCCGCGTCTTCTGGTTAGGGCTGAGTTATTTGCTTAACGTCTTCTGAAATTGCTGCATTCCTGCCAACAAGCCCTGCGGTGTGATCTGCTTTTTGTAGACGCGCAACGTTGTGTCCATCAGTCCATCGTCTTATGCCGCAGCAATGCTTGAGCAACAGCGTAGTTGCCGCCCGTTGCTTCAATGACAGTGCAGGCACCACGGCGACTGGCATACAACCCTTTCCACGTGACTCCTGAAGCCTTCGGCGCCCTCTCACAACGATCACACTCTTTCTCACCCATCACGTGCGGCTTCGGCTTACATCCGATCACTCGTCCACCGGCTACTGTATCTTCCCCCACGTCTTTCGTTCGGGCCGTTTTTCCATTGGAGTTCCTCGCCATCTCTGACTGGTCGAGTGATAGTAAATGTGCAGTCGGGGTTCCGAATGTAGATGCCCGAGTCGACAACGATTCTATCGGGTGACTCTACCCCTCGGAAGGATCGGGAGGAGTAGAGTTCTATCGCTAGTGCTATGGCGTCGGAACACAGTTAAGCACGATGTTCGTCACGTTCGAGGCCGCGATCGTGCCCGAGACGTTTGATCGCAGAGCAGACGATTGAGCCGATTATGCTATTGGGAAGCTGGAACGTTTGCGCCGGAGAAGCGACCGAGTAGCCCTGTCCATTTTGCAACAGTGTTGTGAAGGTGAATTGATTTTGTGTCAGGGACACGCTAAGGGTTTCTGTTCCTGATGGGAACGTCAGAGTCACTGGGATCGTATCGCCCGTCAAATCCGGTGCTCCGCCCTGAACCGTGCCACCTATGGTGAATCCACCTGCCCCAGAGCAAGTGATGCGTATGTTCAACACATCAGCATAGTTGATGGTTCCGCTGCCATTGTTGATCGAGCATGTTTGCGGTGGTTGGCTGAGCTGCGATGGTGACGGAATAGGCCTGACCATAGGGCAAGCCATTGGGGAACAGGAATGAAGTTGTTACACCTCCGATGGACAGTGTCGCTCCACCGTTCAACTGGAGTGTCAGACCGCTGGAATTGAGACCAGTGATGGTCCCGCCTACGGAAAATGCGGAAAATATCTGGGACAACGGCACAACGTTGTAAGCAGTTGCCCCGTCAAAACTGAAACCCTGTGCAGAACAATGATTCGCGGTTCGCACTGCATCAAACTTCCACTGCAGGTTCGTGGGTGGCACAAAGAAATGGCCTCCCGATGTATCCTGACACAGGATCACGAACAACGGCTGACCGGCACGGGCATTGGCAAGCGTCGAGGACGTTACATCGCCGGCCAGAGTGAGTTTCATCGTGCTGCCCTGACTGGCGTCAAATGCGGGCGTGGTTGAAAACGCGACGGTAGTCAAGCCAGACAGCCCCGGTCACGGAGGACCCTGCGGTCCGGCCGGACCTGTTTCTCCCTGCGGACCTTGAGGACCCGCTGGCCCTTGTGGACCCGTCGCTCCCGTGGGTCCTGCCGGCCCGGTTGGTCCTGCCGGCCCGGCCGAGATCATCGAAGCCGTCAGCTCAGGGTCGTGGCTCGTCGACGTGTTTTCCTTGCTGTCAAACGAGACCGAGATCGAACTGCCAGAACTTGGCACCAGCGCAATTCCGTAATTCGGCGATGGCGGAGAACTCAACCAGGCTTGCGCCGCCGGAGTTATGTCCACGTCAAGGAAGTAGCGTTTGGAGGCGGAAATCATGATTCCGGTCGCAATTTTTGCGCCCAGCCTGACTCTGCCTCAAATCAACTCATCCCAGCTCATTCGCGTCTGGATCGTGCGTTCCTTTGTTGTCGACTGCGGGGCGTGCTCATACTTTAGTTGGGGTGTTACTTCAGGCCTTGGTGAGTGGCTATCGGCTGCACAATGGTGGTATTGACCGCTGGGTTAGCAGATGGCACTCTCTTAACGCCATACATTGGCGTTGGCGAGCGCCTAAGGTTGGCGAGAATCAAGGAGCCGGGTTCCCGGCAGCACACGTAATTGAACGGCGGAGTAATTAAGACAAAGCTCCATCCCCCTTCTCCGGTCGGAGGTCCTTGGGCTCACTGTCCACGGCCCCATTTCCTTTACAGGAGGAGCAGTGGTTTGGAAGCCTTAGCATTGCTGAATCAAAAGAAGACTCTAGTACCGGGGTTCCCGCTGTTCTCAGACGTCTCCCCGAGCGACTGCGCCAGCATTATTTCCGCTGGCCGCGAGAAGCACTACCGGCGCAAGCAAACGATCTTCTCGGAGGGTGATCCTGTCCGGCAAGTGGTGTTTCTGCTCTCCGGCTTCGTCAAGATCATACAGGTGGGTTCGAACGGCGATGAAGTCATCCTCAGAATCAACGGTGTAGGTGAGATCGTGGGGGCTTTTCGGCTATCCATAAATCACCACCATTGCTCAACGGCGCAGGCTATTCAACCGTCTACAGCAGTCGTCTGGGACTCGGCCACCTTCGAGAGGCTACTTGAGCGTTTCCCCGCCTTTCGCCGCAACACGTTTCGCTCGCTGGAGGAGCGGCTGCAGGAGATGGAGCAACGCTTTCGAGAAGTTTCCACCGAGAAGGTAGGCTCCCGCCTCAGCAGCGAACTGCTGCGTCTGTCCAACCGCCTGGGACGCACCGTCAATGGGGGGTGTCTGGAGATCAGCCTTTCCCGGTCGGAGCTAGCCCAACTAACGGGCACGACTCTTTTCACAGTGAGCCGCCTGCTCTGCCGGTGGCAAAAGTTAGGAATCGTCAGTATCGGCCGCGAGGCCGTTTTGGTTCTTGACCTCGACGCCCTTACGCAGCTCACACTAAGCGAATGATTGAGTGAATGGGCGACGTTGCAGTCTCATGAAAACCCCGCACGCCTCGGTTGTTCGGTGATCGTGCTGTGCTAAAGCTCATTCCCGTTAAATCCGGTTCGCCCGAACAGCGCAGGTCAAGATCGCAGAACAAGGAAGAAGCGTCTGACCTGACCGAGTTCGTTGGCCACATTGGGCTCTGTCGCGTCTGAAATCCCCCATGTTGCCCCCCGGAGGAACCGGCGAGGAAGTGTCCTCCCCGTCGCCCCGCCTCTTTGCAGGACCGTTGAGTCGGACAGCATCTTCAAGTAGGACGCCAAGGCGTAGAATCGGAGCTTCATTCGGCCGATCAATGGCAGTCCATCGCGATTCTCTATTCTCTCGGATATTCAAATCAAGGAAGCCGCGATTGCTTGGTGTAATCTGCAACAAGCTTGTCCCGATTGAGAGCGCTAAAACCTACTCGGAAGATCAATCAGTGCACGAAGAGTGCTATTTTCAGAAATTGAAGATGAAACGAATTAGAGACGGCCACGGTTAGTGAACTGAACTCACACGCTTATCAACCGCATGTTCTGCACTCTCGGCGAAAACCGCGCGGCGAGACATTTCTGACATGGTCACCCAAAAGCTTGGTCAGAGGGGGATTCAATGGGCCCGCAATTCTCACAAATCTGACGGCCATTTTCTACAACTCTCATCATTTTGAACTCGCTTCCCGAGACGCAATAAAGGGGAAGCGATCAGAACGTGAAACGACCACCGACTGTCGGAGCAAAGTTGTTGTTGCTGAAATAGGGGACGCCGGGGCCATGCGGAATGGCGATGGCCAGACCGCCGCTCACCCAGGAATACGCAATTCCGGCAAAACCGTCAAAACGCTTGGTGAAGTGATGATCCGCATACAGTGACCCCTCGTTGAGGGTGCCCGCGCAGGAACTGCGGAAATTTCCGGGTACGCAGGTGGGCGGAACACGGAAGGTGTTCTGCCGCTGTTGATACCAGGAGAAAGTGAAGTCGGTTTTGCTGCGGTAGGTGTACTTCACGCCCGTCCACCAGAGATTGACCAACTTTTCAGAGTCAAGATTGTGGTCTTCGACCCCACTCATGAAATAACCGCCCTGGTCCGAGGCGCCAACTCCCAACGGGTTCTTTGGGTTGTTCTGCCAGATGTATTCGTAGCCGGCAAAAAACTTGAACGGGTCCCACGCATACTTGGCAGCGACCATAATTCCGTAGTTGTCGGTCACGATGCCATAGACGGTGTCGTTCGGGTCGATCAGATTGGTTCCGGTGATGGGGTTGGTATTGATACTGTCGGTGGTCGACTGATAGGGCTGCGTCGGACTCTGAGGCCCCAGCAAAGGGTTCAACACGCTGATCGCCTGGTTGTAATGTTGGGGAACGATGTCGGCGGAGAACTTGCCGTAGTTTACGCCGAGGTCGAATCCATAGGCGTTGTTATGCGCCGATTCAGGCGTACAGGTGGTCGCACTCCAGGTTGAAGAGGCCGAGTAGCAGCCGGCAGAACCGTCGGCGAATTTATACATCGCACCGAAATGAACCGGGCCAACGGTGAGGCGATACTTCAAGGCGTCATCCCAACGGCTGTTCTCGGTGTCGCCGCCGCCTGCCATCGTGCCGTTATATCCGATGAACGAAAAGGCATAGCTGCCGCCGGCCGGATCGTAAAGGAGCATCGCATCGGTGCCGAGAGCGCGCTGACGACCGAAGGTCAATGTGCCAAAATGCGACGACGATATGCCGGCATAGATTTCGTCATTGAAGGGTTGGCCCGCGCGCGCGCCGTCGATGGCGTACGAATAGCTGCTCCGGGGAAGGCCGTTGTTGATGATGTCGGTCTTTGATGCGTTGGCGAGCAGGCCGGACTGCGGATTGATACCAGTGGAAGCGTTGAACACAACCGACCAGCCAGGCCGAAACTCTTCCTTGCCCCTGATGCCCAGACCCGTCTGCTGCAGGTTGTTCGGAGCGATGAGGAATCGATGTTGAAAGCCGTTTCGGTTCACCAGAGATGCGCCTTCATAGTTATAGCCGTTTTCCGGTAAGCCGTGACTGACCCAGCCGACGCCAATGTCATACGCACCGTACAGCGTGATGCCGTGCCAGGTCAGCGTGCAATCGGTGGTGGCGAACTCGTGGCCGCTCGTGCAGGGATCGGGCGTACTCTGCTGAGCAAAGGTCAAGGATGACGAAAACAAAAAAACAACCGCTGCGATAAACAGGAAGGCCTTGCGCATTTCGACCTCGAAAAACTCTCTTGGTTTGGGACAGAAGTCGCAAGTGTACATTGGATACGATTCTATTGTCCAGAAGTGTACGATATAATCTTGTTGCAACGAGCGCATGAGCTAAACTTGTGCGGATGAGATGAAGTTGACCGGGAATTTCGTTGCCGTTACGATTGCGTCCCGATGCGGAAGAACGGCAAATTCGAAGGGAGTATTGAGGAACTGCTGCGGCTGCCAGATGCAGCTTTGCAACTGGGAATCAGCTTTCCCACGATTAAGCAGTGGATTTACAAGAAGAAGATTCGAAGCAATCGCACTACGGGAGGACATCATCGTATCCCGCAGAGCGAAGTGGACAGATTGCTTTTCAGGACACGTGGCAAGACCGAGCTGCAACGCAAAGACGAAATGCGGCGCGTCAGTGGGCGTAATCAGCTTGTGGGACGAATTGAATCCGTGCAGATTAGCGGTCTGTTGGCTGAGGTCAAGCTTTCAATCGGTGGTCAGCAAGTCACGTCGATCATCACGGCACACTCTGCCAGAGAAATGCAGCTAAAGCGGGGACAGACTGCCGCGGCGCTTATAAAGGCTACAGAAGTAATGATCTTGCGAGTATGATCCATGAAGAAATGCCTCCTTCTCTTTACATTGATCAGCCTGCTGCTGAGCGCCGCACTGGCGCAATGTCAGCAACTCACGATTCAAACAGAGAACGGAAAACAGACCGTCTTGACAAGGTCAGACGTTGAGTCCCTGCCACACGTCAAGGTCACTAGTCACGGCTCCGAGACCTCTGCAACATTCGAAGGAGTAGCGCTGAGCGCTGTTCTCGAAAAGGCAGGCGTCGAGTTTGGTCATTCCATGCGAGGGAAGCGTTTGGCTTCCTGCCTGCTGGTAGAAGCTGCAGATGGCTACCGTGCCGTGATCGCGCTTCCTGAGCTTGATCCCGATTTCACAAACAAGGAGGTTATCCTTGCGTATTTGGAGGACGGGAAGCCGCTGGACGACAAAGCGGGGCCATACCGAATCGTCATTCCTGAGGAAAAGAGGATGGCTCGTTGGGTGCGACAGGTCACCATACTCAAGATTGTGGATGTGCAGTAGGATTCAGTCCTTCTGAATCATTACCTCAGTGGCTTTAACGACGGCGAATACAGTGTCACCCTTCTTGAGTTTCAACTCGTCAGCACTGCGGCGGGTGATAGCGCTCTCGATCAGATTGTCGCCTACGCGCACGACCACGTGCGCCATGACATCACCCAATTGGACTTCTTCGATCGTTCCACGCAACTTGTTTCTGGCTGAGATTGGCATTCATTAATTATAGACTTTATAGGAGAGGGTGTATGAGCAAGCGGACATGGGACCTGATAACGCTTCTGGGGATCATGTTTGTCGGTCAATTTTGTGCAGCCCAAGCGATCACCGTGGCTGCCGCAGCCGACCTTCAATTTGCGATGCAAGATGTCGCAGCCGGATTCCAAAAGGAAACGGGGAAAGAAATAAAGCTGATCTACGGTTCATCAGGCAGCTTCTTCCAGCAGATTCAGAATGGTGCCCCGTTTGACATATTCTTTTCCGCGAATCTGGACTACCCGAAGAAGTTGGAATCGTCTGGACTGACAGCTTCTGGAAGCTACTACCAATACGCGAGGGGCAAGATCGTGGTTTGGGTCGCCAACGATTCGAAGATCAACATCGACTCGGGGCTGAAATCTCTACTTGACCCATCCGTGAAGAAGATCGCCGTTGCTAACCCACAGCACGCCCCTTACGGGCAGGCAGCCGTCGCAGCGATGAAGAACGAGGGGGTCTACGAGAAAGTGAAGGACAAGTTCGTCCTTGGCGAAAATATATCCCAAACAGCATCGTTTGTGGTGTCCGGTGCGGCCGACGTGGGCGTGGTCGCACTGTCCCTTGCTTTGTCTCCCAACATGAAAAACAAAGGACGTTACAGAGAAATTCCTACTACTGAGTACCCACCCATCGAGCAAGCGTGCGTCATTCTCAGCTCGTCGAAGGATAAAGACACCGCAAAGCAGTTTTTGTCATACATCAAGACGGCTGCGGTTGCCGACACTTTGAAGCGGTACGGTTTCGACGTGGCAAATAGCTCGAGTGCGAAGCCTTAAAGGAATATGCATCTCTATATTGTTGCCGGTTGCAAGACAAAGAATTGTGCGACGGCTCACGTGCTCACCTATCTGGGCGAAAAGGAAAGACTCCGGCAAGTGTCGAGCGTTGGATGTCGTATCCGTTAATGATTGGGTGTCCGGCCTGTGGGAAGACTTATGATTATGCTGATTCAGAGGACACGTTCCAGCAAAAAGAGCTCCCTTTGGATCCGCCAATTGGATACGCCGATTGCCTTGCAGGACCAGGCGAGAACGAGACCTGCTCGTCTGGATGATTTACAAAACCAAGCGACCGCACTCCGCCCCACCTCAAAATCCACACGTCTCCACTCAACGTCCCCCCGCACTCGACAACAAATGGACGCACGATCCAGACAGGAATGAGCTCAGTTGCGATGAGTTGATCTGAGGCTGAGGCAGAGATGATTTGATGTGAGTCCCAGTCCAACACGATTTCAGAGAGGGGGGCTCTGGGACCATGTCTTTCCCTTCTCCCCCCGCCATTTGACGGGGTTAGCTACTTGAAGTGAAAAAGTGTCCCACAGTACCTTCCAAGCAAACATCCTTAAGAATGAGTAAACCAGCGCGCGAGCGTTCACCGTCCCCAAAACGCAAGCACAGATCAGCTCCAGCTCAGATCAGATCAGATCAACTCAGCACCCGAAACGATACCAGCAGGATCGGACGAGGGGGCGAGGCGGATGAATTCCGACAGACTGAATATTTCAGGAAACGCCTCCTTTTCATAAACGGTCCCCATTGAGGAGAGTGTTGCCGTCTTTGGTTGCGGCATAGAGTGGGCGGTCTGGCGGTCCTCAACTCCAAGAAAGTGCAAAAGAAGATCAAAACGAAATCAGCGCAGAAAAAGGTAGAAATCGCACAGTCATTGCACAGAAGCCCCGCAGTGCGTGATGTTCTTCACTTCTCGGGCCTGCAAATGGTTGATTTTGTGAGGCCGGAAATCGGCCTCAGATGATGAGAACCGGTGCCAGAGTCCGAAGGTAGGCTTACTCAATGCGTCAGGCGCGGATGACGGCCTCCCCCAGCGGATCACCGCGCCTGACGCGGCCCCCCGGTAGCTGGTGGGTGGCAAATGTCGAACCGAGGCGAAGTATGTGCTCAGGATGACTCGTTGTCTTTGCTCTTGGACAAAGAGTCATGCCCATTGCCTCGGCCCTGAGCGTAACGCTTGTCTGCTCTTCAGACAACTTTCAGGTTGGTTAAACTATTCTTCCCACCCATGTGGGGTGTTTTAAAGGTCGTTGGAATCGTCATCGCGGTCTTTATCGCGATCTACACGATCTTTGATCTAATCACTCATCGTCGTGACTGATTAGGGGCTACCGCCTTTGCGCTTGCAGCCACTTCCAACGAGGTTCTGAGCCAGGTGAGGCCCCTGAACCTCGGGTGCTGCCTTGTTAAAAAGTGGGGTAATCGAGGAGCACAATGAACGAACGTGAACAATACATGTTGAATGCTTTGCGGGTGATTGCTTCCTATGGCAGAGAACAACCGAAGCTTGTGTTGCGTGAGTATATGAGAGAACACAAGATTAAGTGGGATAACGAAGAAGATGTTAAAGTGTGGATGCGTCGAATTGCCGAAGATGCTGTCAAGTATGCAGCAAGTGTCGGGTGATGGGGGAGTGGATGTTAGTTAGTCACCAAACACTGCGACATCACAGGCTCGCCAACTCTTCCTTAATGGCCTTCACGTGGTCCATCTTTGCCTTCAACTCAGGGTCTTGCTCGCAGCGTTCCAACATCTCACGCAGTGCGTGGTTCGCGGCCTTTCTCTTGCGTTTGCTTCGCCACTATGCAGTAGTGCGACATCCTCCCCATTGTCGATCTGTTGGCCCCTTCAGCAATGGATAGGACCTTTTGCGAAAGAAACGAGCGCGGATGACGCTGCCCCAGAAGCATCACCCACGCGCGGGGAGGCCCTCGGTCAGGTAGGTCTGTGGGTGAGGGCAATCGCGCTCAAAGTATGGGAGTGGCATGAAGCGTTGTCGTTGTCCTAGGTCAAAGAGCCAGGCGTCGTCAGTCTCTGGGCCACAGGAACGCACTCGGCGAGGTGCTGACTCGCATCGCCGATCATCCCATCAACCGCATCGAGGAACTCCTCCCTTGGAACATCGCCGCCACTCTTGGCGCACGCCGTCGAACAGCAGCCTAGCCTGAAGGGCACAATAACTTCGCTGTCAATCCTCAACGCGGGTACACACCGGACGCTAACCTAGGTCCTATTCTCCTCAGCGACTCGCACCGGCAACAGTTTGGCCTCGCTCCGCCGTCTCAGTCGCCCTGCCCGATACAGCCTGCACCAGTTGAAGACCAGATTGGCGTTGACTCCGTGCGCCCGTGCACCCGCGCCACCGATGCCCCCTCGGCCAATGCCTCTCCCACAATCCGCTGCTTCTCTTCCAGCGTTCGATACTGTCTCTTAGTTGGAACGGGTTGCTTGTAAGTGTCCATCATCGCTCCACGTGGACACTATCGTTGCTGTCCACATCGCGAGCTTGACTTGCGATTACACCCTTGTCCAGACGGTCAGAGGCGGACGGTTACGTAAGCGTCGTCACCCTAAGAGAACCTAAGCTGCTGCGTGGTTCTTCCTGCAGTGGGTACGGAGGGTATTGGTTTTCTCCGTCATGGTCATATCACACTGCCCGCGTAGAGAGCGGACCTAACCTATCGTGTCATTCCAACGGAACAGGATAAATCCGTATCACTCCCCACAAGGGAAAGCACATCGCAAGATGGGCCGATGGCGGTGCGGACATGAGAGGAAGGAGGAAGCGAATGCCGCTCTGTAACGGAACGGATATCCCCACAACGTTGATCCGAACAAATGCGCCTTCATCACGCCGTTCTCATCTGAACGCGATCAGTGGATGCGGTCAAAGTGCATCAACATCCATGACCCTCAATCACGCATATACGAACTTGCCAAGGAATACGATGGACGCAGAACTGTGCCAAAGAATTTCTTCATGCTTCTGGAGTCCTACCAAAACCATCCGGAAGCTAAGAGCCTCGGACCGGACGGATTACAAAATCCGACAGTCTTTTGCGAGAGTAGCGGCCGCAATACCCCTAGAGACCATGGGAAGCCCTTGCCAATCCGCGAATGGCAGCAACGTTACGAACGCTACCTCGACTTGACTGGCAGAAAGGAAATGCTGCGCGGGGCGTTAGAAATATACTTCGGCAAACACAAGGACAAGACTTTCGGTCCATTAGTTCCTACGATCTTTCATCAGTACTTCCGTTGAAACGAGACTTTGGGAACGGCGCCAGATGTTGCGAACAGTACGTCTGATTTCTCGCGCCCTGCGGTCCGAAAGTATTTCCGGCGATCGAACTTCTATTTTGGCTGAAACGCGGGAAGCCCAAACTGCCAGAAAAGGAACGCCACCTCATCAGCGAACTCGGCATCGCGCTGCGACTTGGTCGAACCCATACCGTGTCCGGCGTCATAGTCCACGCGCATCAGAACAGGCTTGCCGCTGTTGGTGGAAGCCTGCAACCGCGCGGTCATTTTCGCTGCCTGCCAGGGTGCAACGCGCGGGTCATTTACACCTGTGGTCAGCAACACCGCCGGATACGCTGTGTTCGCCTTCACATGCTGGTAAGCGTCCATTGCAAGAAGCGCCTTAAAGCCCTCTGGCTGTTTGACTGTGCCGAATTCCGGAATATTCGCGGGACCGCTCTCCATCAATTCGGAACGCAAAGTGTCGGAGTCACCCACACGTATTAGCGCAGCCGCGAAAAGATCGGGACGTTGGGTGATCGCGCCTCCAATCGTGATACCGCCGGCACTGGTTCCTTCGCCCGCTAGCTTCGTGGTCAAAGTGTATTTATTGTCGATCAGATACTGCGCACACGCCAAAAAATCATCGATCGTGTGCTGCTTCGTCAGTAGTCTTCCGTCGTTATGCCAATCCTCGCCGTATTCTCCGCCACCGCGCACGTGCGCAACAGCGAAAATGCCACCCTGTTCCAGGAACGCCAGCATGGTCGGACGGAACGTCGGATCGAGCGTGATTCCGTAAGAACCGTATCCTTCTAGCCACGTCGGACGCGAGCCATCAGTCACGATTCCCTTCTGATGGATGATGGAAAGAGGCACTATCGTACCGTCCGCGCTTTTAGCCTTCACCTCTTCCGACTCGATTTTTGAGAAATCTACGGGAGACGGAGGGACGATGTGCGTATCATGAGCAGTCCCGTTTGCGCTGAGAGCATACCAGAGCGGGGACTTAGTCCAGCTGGTCAATTCCAACCAAGCACCCGCCTCGCTCGGGTGGGTGAACATGCTCTGAATAGCGCCGTCAAAGGGCAGTTTTACCGAGGCTGCTTCTCCGGCGCCATAGGGTAAGCGGCGCAGACGTCCAATACCACCATCGAGATCCTGGACATAGAGCCCGTCGGCCGCCGCCGCAATATTTACCACGACCACATCGCTGGGGGGGACCACTAGCATAGCCTTTGCAAGATCCGGATGCGACAGGCTAGTGCGCACCACCTTGTAACGGGATGCGTCTTTGTGTGAAAGCAGGAACAAATCGTCACCATGCACATCAAAGCCGGTAATGTCTGCGGAATCGTCGGCGACTTTTTTCCAGACTGTGGATGCCGTCGGTGTGCCCTCGAATGGGGCAACGTAAAAGTCCTTCTCGTTCTTAACTCCGTGAACTACCACTCCTACCATCGCCTTTGGAGCCGCCGGAGAGTACACGATTGCGGAAAAGTCGTCGTCCAGTACTTTGACTCCTTCGCCCATACCGTAACCAAAGACCTGAGGATCTTTCTCCGGGTCCGATCCCAAGGTGTGACGGTAGACACGCACTTTCTGATACTTGGCGGTAGGGAGTGCATCAGGCCCAAGCCTCTGTAGACGCGGAATGAAAAAACTCTTGCCGTCGGGAAGCCAGCTCGGCTGCCCGAACTGTGCTCGATCGATCACATCAAGAAGAACTTTACCGCTGGACGCCTCCAAGATGTGCAGAACACTGTCTTCCGAACCTCCGGGAGAAATGCCGTAGGCGACATATTTGCCGTCGAGCGAAGGCTGAAAGTAGTCAATGGAATAGTGCTTTCCGTCACTCGTCGTGAGCTTTTCTGGATCTACCAGCAGGCGCTCGGAAGCGTCCACCACATCGCGTACGTAAAGACGGCGATTGTCGGAACCGGCTTCCGCCTTCAAATAAAAGTAATGACCGCCCCAGACTTGTAGGTTGTAAACAACCGAGCCGGCATTGTCGAGGGCTTTGACCCTCTCAAGTAGGTTGTCGCGTCCAGGAATCTTCGCGAGGGCCTCGCGCGCATAATCGTTCTGTGCCTTCATCCACCTGACAACTTCGGCGTCCGACGTCTTCTCCAGCCACCGATAAGGATCTACAACCTGAGTCCCAAAATAGTCTTCGGTAACGTCGTGCCTGGGAGTGTCGGGCAGTTTGGCTTGTCCGAAAGCCAGCGCGGAAACAAAAAGGGCGAGACAAATAGCAACAGACCATTGTCGCATAAAGCCTCCGTTAGCAGACGAAATCGTATCAGACCGGCGACGCGAAAATCATATCGCTGAAGGAGACTTGCGCAGAGGGCATTAGCCAATGCCTCGGATGTGGGCGATAGCGTTCCCGGATTCGACCGGCATACCGACGCGAGACGCCAATTCGTGATCGAATTGCAGTTGTGGGGGTCTTCGCGAGAAGCGGCTGAATTTGTTGCGAGAACACTTCGCTCGTAAGCCAATCGGGTTGAGTGGATTCATCCCACGCCGAACACGCCTGTGCGTGCCGTTTACGGGAAGCAACATGTTTGGCGCGAGCTTGCGGGCTCTGAGCAGCGGCACGACCTAACTTGGCAGCGCCCGCCAACCGTACGGTCGCTCCTTCCACAGCGCAACTGGCGCAGTTCAATCTCCCGTTCGCGATCTTCTTTCCACAGCCTCGACAGAAATGTTGTCGAGCAACGTGAAACCATTTGGCTATCCACTGGAGGTTAATCCGGAGAAATTTCATCTGGTTGCGCCTTATGTACCCGATCCGGAGTGCTGGGTGGATTTGCCGTGGATCGACCGTAAGCGTCAGACTAAGACACGGTTCACGGGGTGATCCGCGCTGCAAGTGTCAAAACGATGCTCTAAAGGTCTAGTACCGTGACCGCGTGATTATGTAGTCAAAAGTGGTTCGGGCCTTCTTGCGAGTAAGGCATCCGGGAGTTGTCATTTCGGCGATTCATGAAGTATGGCTGGCAGCTCGCTAGCGTCCTGGCTGTCGAAAACAGGCCTTCTCACAAGTTTGCGCTTTTGCTTCGCTCTTTGGCGGGTCGATGAGCGCTATCGAGATTTTGCAACAATCAACTCGGCGAATCGGCTTTCTTCGCGAGGTAATAGGTGTTATTCCCGCTGTCGGCGTGGACGTTAGCCAATGTGAAGCCGTGGTCGCGAAGCAAGCGCCCATACGTATCGATGCTGTATGAAAAATGCCGAAACTCTACGCCGTTCATGGTGCTTACTTTACCGTGGAAGCAGTCCTCGTCTCCGGACGTGAAAAGGAAGGGTGCACCGGGCTTAAGGACACGTGAGACGTTTGCAATTGCCCTAATCTGATCTTCGGGATTGAGATGGAACATGATGCCCCAAGCGACCGCTGCATCGAAGATGCTATCGATGAATGGGCAGGACTGCACTCTTGCCTGAACGGCAAGCATTGCGGGGTAGTTGAGTCGAAAATGCCGAAGCATCGCACCAGAACTGTCAAGCGAGACAACGCGGTGTTCCCCGCTCTGCAATGCTTTGGTGAGTGGAATGCCATTACCGCACCCAATATCCAGAACACGCGATCCGCGTGGGAGCGATGAAGCTAGCGCGGTCGCTTCGGGTACTCCCGTTGTATCGATGCGTACTGATGCATACCACTCTGCAATCAAGTCGTACTCAAGCACCTTCACTGCGCCTCACAGCGCAGTCTATCAGTTCAGACTGTTGCTATCAGGCGATAGCGCTCAAATTTCGACCTCTTTCGATTTACTTCACATCTGGAGCTCTCAAAACTGGTCGGACGATGAATGCTTCTATCGCGATTTTTCGCCAGAGCAACTGTGTGACCGAGATAGACTGGGATCTGTCTATGTGGAACCGCGCACCCGTGCTGCTGCGCGCTCTGTTGGCAGCTGCTGCAGTGACCGGCACAGCGACCGTGGCATGGGGAGTTCTCATCCAATCTAATTTGAGGTTATCGCCGAGGCTGCCCTGGGCGGCGGTCTGCATGGCGGTATTTCTGGTCTTCTACTGGAGATTCCTTAAGGGATGGGGTTGGCCACAGTCCACCACAGCTGCACGCCGTGCGAGTCTGCGTGCAGAGCCACTGTCCGCATTAGTATGGCGATGGTCTTTGCTGGCAGGTGGGCTGGGATTGGCCGCTTCTATTGTGCTGTTCATTCTGTCACACAGGTTGATCCGTTGGCCGCAAGCTCCTCATTCCGATCTCTCGCAAATTCCTGTAATTACCTTGTTGCCGAGCCTGCTCATCAGCGCGGTCGTTGCCGGAATCAGCGAAGAGGCTGGGTT
>Ga0210408_10002144_pt1 | contig 19557 bp, 13 predicted proteins | sample IncBWH4MmetaG_FD_155471 | JGI IMG/M metagenome (GOLD analysis project Ga0210408, IMG submission 155471) | Forest soil microbial communities from Barre Woods Harvard Forest LTER site, Petersham, Massachusetts, United States - Inc-BW-H-4-M | ecosystem: Environmental > Terrestrial > Soil >...
GCGAGAGCGGCCGCGCGATCGAGCGCGCGATGATGATGACACCGAGGATGACCAGCGCCAGCGCCAGCGCGCCGAGACAGGTCAGCACGAAGGACAGTTCTCGGGTCGTTTCAGTCTGCTCCGCGATGCGCGTCGCGCGTTCGGCATAGACCTTGGACAGCGCGTCGAGATCCTTGTTCAGCGCCGAGCGGACCGAGCGGTTGGCCTCGTTGTCGCCCCACTCGCGTCCCGCGGCCGGGTTGATCTCGACCGCCCGGCGCACCAGCTCCTGGCGGAATTCGACGAACTGCTCGATGCGCTTCCTGAAGGTCGCAAACTGGGTGGCGTCATCGGCCTGCACGATGGCCTGCCATTTGTTGACGACGGCCAGGATCTGCTCGTTGAATTTGAGGATGCCCTCGTTGAATTTTTTCGCCGCGTCCTTGTCCGCCGACATGTAGACGCCGCGGGAGTCCATCACGACGGCATAGACCAGCCCATTGACGCGCTCGACATTGAGCGCGGCGAGGTTCGCCGTCTCGATGGCTTCGGTGAGCGCGGCGCTGCGCCGGGCGTTGTAGTCGGACAGCGCCGCGATCGCCGCGGTCAGGAGCGCGAACAGGCCGAAGATCGAATAAAGCTTCGCTGCCAGCGACAGACCGGAGACGTTTGCGCGCATGGAGGAATGATGTTCTGTCGTGACGTCGGACATTCGGCCGGCCCCCAAGCCCCAAGGGCCACTGGTGAGCACCGTCGGCCGCACAAAAATGATGCAGCAATTTCATGGACATTCGCTTAACGTGCGAAGGCGGTGCGCCTTGGACTTTTGTATAACACAATCAACAAGTTACTTCGCTGGCGCGACCATGTTGCGGTATTGGGCCGGGCCGTGCAATTACCGGTCGGTGAGGCGAAGGGGTAAGCGGAGCAGTCCATGGCCTATCGCCACACCATCGATTCCACCGTTTACGCATTCGATGACCTGCGCGACGTCCTCGCCAAGGCCAGCCCGCTGCGTTCCGGCGACCGCCTGGCGGGCGTCGCTGCCGACAGCGCGGAACAGATGATCGCGGCGCGGATGGCGCTCGCCGACATTCCGCTGGCGCAGTTCCTCAACGAAGCGGTCGTTCCCTATGAGAACGACGAGGTGACCCGCCTCATCATGGATGGCCACGATGCCGCGGCTTTTGCACCGGTGGCAATGCTGACGGTCGGCGGCTTCCGCGACTGGCTGTTGTCGGATGCGGCGACGACCGAGGCGTTGCGACGGCTCTGCCGCGCCGTCACGCCGGAAATGGCGGCTGCCGTCAGCAAGCTGATGCGCAACCAGGACCTCATTCTGGTAGCGCGCAAATGCCAGGTGACGACGCGCTTCCGCAACACGATCGGTCTCGCTGGGCGCATGAGCACGCGGCTGCAGCCCAATCATCCCTTCGACGACATCAGGGGCATCACCGCCTCGATCCTGGACGGACTGCTGCTCGGGGCCGGCGATGCCTGCATCGGCATCAATCCGGCCAGCGACGACCCCGCTGTGATCGGCGGCCTGTTGCGGCTCTTGGACCAGCTGATCGCGCGGCTTGGGATCCCGACCCAGGGCTGCGTGCTGACCCACGTCACCACGACGCTCGACCTGATCGGGAAGGGCTTTCCGGTCGACCTCGTGTTCCAGTCGATTGCCGGAACGGAAGCCGCCAACCGCAGCTTTGGCATAGACCTTGCGCTGCTGAAAGAGGCGCGCCAGGCCGGGCGCGCGCAGAAGCGCGGCAGCCTCGGTGACAATGTCATGTATTTCGAGACCGGGCAGGGCTCGGCGCTCTCGGCCAATGCCCATCACGGCGTCGATCAGCAGACGCTGGAGGCGCGGGCCTATGCGGTGGCGCGGGCCTATGAGCCGCTGCTCGTCAACAGCGTCGTCGGCTTCATCGGTCCGGAATATCTCTATGACGGCAAGGAAATCATCCGCGCCGGCCTCGAGGACCATTTTTGCGGAAAACTGCTCGGCCTGCCGCTCGGGGTGGACATCTGCTACACCAACCACGCCGAGGCCGACCAGGACGACATGGATAATTTGCTGACCCTGCTGGCGGCGGCCGGCGTCACCTTCATCATGGGTGTCCCCGGCGCCGACGATGTGATGCTGAACTACCAGTCAACCTCGTTTCACGACGCGCTCTATGTCCGCGACCTCCTGGGGCTCAAACGGGCGCCGGAGTTCGACGCGTGGCTCGCTTGCGCAGGCCTTGCGGACGCGGATTTCCGCATTGCCGCTGGCGCGGGGCAGTTGCCCGATTTCGCCGCGCGGCTGATTGCGGGCGCGTGATCCAACCGCCCTCAGTCGTCACGCGTCGTCAGAAGCCTTTTAATTTGGACGGGGGCAACCGAACCGCCGTCAAACGGTTAATATCGCTGCCACAATCGTGCGGGATGGGTAGCCGAACGTGGGCCACCCGTGATTAGCTTGGGTCGACGATCCCTTGGATCGATGATCGCTTGGGGTTGCGGCGGTGCCGATGGCACCGCGCTGGCGTCATGTATGGAGGGCCCTGGGCGGCCGCAATGGTCACGGACCGGCACTCGGACCAAGTTGGGCCAATTTGGGCCAACAATGTTTTGAGTAGCCGCATTTCGATTTGGCGTTCTAATTTTGGAGTTGCCGCTTGCCCGCCGCCGCGCGAGAATCGGCGGCATGAGGCGGGGATCGCTGAGGTCGTTTCATGAGAGCTGCTGACATCGGACCGGTCCGGCGCATCCTGTGCGTCTTTCCGCGCTACACCTCCGCTTTCGGGACCTTCGAATACGCCTATCCCCTGACCGACGGCGTCAAGGCCTTCATGCCGCCGCAGGGGCTGCTCGTGATCGCGGCCTATCTGCCGTCAGACTGGCCGGTGCGCTTCGTCGACGAGAACATCCGCCCCGCCGCGAGAGAAGACTTCGAATGGGCCGAAGCGGTGTTCGTCAGCGGCATGCACATTCAGCGCCAGCAGATGAACGACATCTGCCGCCGGGCCCATGAGCACGATCTGCCGGTCGCGATCGGCGGCCCCTCGGTGAGCGCCTGTCCGGACTATTATCCGGCCTTCGACTATCTGCATGTCGGCGAGCTCGGCGATGCCACCAATGAGCTGCTGCGGCTGTTGGCGCGCGACGTGTCGCGGCCCGCCGAGCAGGTCGTGCTCAAGACCCATGAGCGCGTCGCCATGACCGATTTTCCGATTCCGGCCTATGAACTGGCCGAGACCAGAAAATACTTTCTGGGCAGCATCCAGTATTCGAGCGGCTGTCCCTATCAGTGCGAGTTCTGCGATATCCCCGGGCTCTACGGCCGCAATCCCCGCATCAAGACGCCGCAGCAGATCATCGCCGAGCTCGAGCGTCTGCGCGAATGCGGCATGACCGACACGGTCTATTTCGTCGACGACAATTTCATCGGCAACCGCAAGGCGGCGCTGGAGCTGCTGCCGCATCTCATCGAATGGCAGAAGAGGACCGGCTACATCACGCGGCTGGCCTGCGAGGCGACGCTCAACATCGCCAAGCGGCCGGAAATCCTGGAAAAGATGCGCGAGGCCTACTTCATCACGATCTTCTGCGGCATCGAGACGCCCGATCCGGAGGCGCTGACCGCGATGCAGAAGGACCACAACATGATGGTCCCGATCCTCGAAGGCATCAGGACCATCAATTCCTACGGCATGGAAGTGGTCTCCGGCATCATCATGGGGCTCGACACCGATACGCCCAACACGGCCAAGGCGCTGATCGACTTCATCGAGGAATCGCGGATTCCACTCCTCACCATCAATCTGCTGCAGGCGCTGCCGAAGACGCCGCTCTGGGACCGGCTTGCGCGCGAGGACCGGCTGATCCATGACGAGAGCCGGGACTCCAACGTGCGGTTCCTGCTGCCTTACGACGACGTCGTCCAGTCCTGGCGCCGCTGCATGGAAGCCGCCTACGAGCCGGCAAAGCTGTTCGCCCGCTATCAGCACCAGTGCGACACCACCTATACCCACCGCCTGAAAGTGCCGGTCAGCGACGACCTGAAGACCTGGCCCAATATCCGGCGGGCGCTGGTGATCCTGCGCAACGTCTTCTGGAAGATCGGCGTGCTGGGCGACTACAAGCGGCCGTTCTGGAAATTCGCCTGGTCGCAGCTCAAACGCGGCAGGCTCGAAAGCTTCATTTCGGTCGCGCTGGTGTCGCATCATCTGATCACCTTCGCCCGTGAAGCCTCGCGCGGCCAGCAGAACGCCTCGAACTATTCGCTCAAGCTGCGCGAAGCACAGGTCCCCGCCGAGTGATGCCTCAAATGAAGCCGCCCGCCGCGCCTCATCCGCTGCTCACGGATCTCAGGGAGATGACGCCGGCGCGTGTTGCGCTGGGCCGCACCGGCGCGAGCCTGCCGACCGGGGCGCTGCTCGGCTTCACCCTCGACCATGCGCGCGCCCGCGACGCGGTCCACGCCGCCTTCGACGCGACGGCGCTGATCGCCGAACTCGGCGCACTCGGCCTATCCGCGCATCCCGTGACGAGCCGCGCCGCCGACCGGCAGACCTATCTTCGGCGTCCCGATCTGGGACGGCGGCTCGATCAGGCCTCGGTCGAGGCGCTGGCAGGCCTTCGCGGGACGGCCGATGGCAGGCTCGCGATCGTGATCGGCGATGGCCTGTCGCCAAGGGCGGTCCATGCCCATGCGGTCGAACTGGTGCGCCATCTCGGGCCGCGGCTCGCCGCCGAGAGCATCGCCATGACGGATGTCCTCGTCGCCTCCGGTGCGCGGGTCGCGCTCGGCGACGAGATCGCAGTCTGCCTCGGCGCGAAAATGGTCGTGATGCTGATCGGCGAGCGGCCGGGACTGTCGGCGCCGGACAGTCTCGGGGCCTATCTGACCTTCGCGCCGCGCGCGGGGCTCACCGACGCCGATCGCAACTGTGTCTCCAACATTCACCGCGCGGGGCTCTCTTACGACGAGGCGGCGTTCAAGATCGCATGGCTGGTTCGCGAGGCGTTCGCGCGCGGCATGACCGGCGTCGCGCTGAAGGACGAGAGCGGTGACCGAATGCCATGTGCCGTCGCCGCGAATCCGACATGAATGGTAAATTAGGAGAATGGAATACCGAAAACGGTCCAATTGGCGGCAATTTTATCCAAGGTACCGCGCTTGCGAGCCGCCGCGCAGACCTGTAAATCTGCGCCAGGCGAATTTCCGCGCATTTTCAAGGGATAGCGCCGATCGCGAAGGTCCATCGGCCGTTGCGCGCGCCCGAGAAACGTCAAGTAAATCCGACCCGAAGCGAACCTTGCCCATAGCGACCCGCGACGAACATCGATAATGAGCGATTGGAAGAACTGGACAGGGCATGCTCGATAAAAGCCGCGACAACGAGGTTCATGTCGAAAAGATCGAGCAGCGTCCGATGGGCTCAATCGCCTTTGGGCTGGAACGTATCGGACTGATCGCGGTCCAGGCGCCGATCCTGTCCTGCATCATCCTGGTCGGCCTGATCATCGCGGCGATCTTCGGCATCGAGCGGATCAAGATCGACGATTCGCTCTCGCAACTGTTCCGCTCCAACAGCAAGGAGTTCCATCAATACGAGGAGGTTACGAAGAAGTTCCCGGCGGAGGAATTCGACGTGCTCGTCGTGGTCGAAGGCAAGACCCTGCTGGCGCGCGACAATCTCGAGAAGCTGCGCGACTTCGTCACCGATCTGCAGCTCGTCGAGGGCACGCGCGGGCTGGTTTCGCTGTTCTCGGCGCGCCAGGCGCCGGCGCCCGGCAAGCTGCCGGCGGCGCTGTTCCCCTCCGACCTGCCGGAAGGCCCCGCCTACGACAAATTCATCGAGACCGTCAAATCCAACGAGATCATCCGCGGCAAGCTGTTGTCCGAGGATGGCACGCTGGCGCTGATCGTGCTGTCGCTGGAGCCGGACGTGGTGGCCTCGAGCCAGCTCGGTAAAGTGGTCGGCGACATCCGCAAGCTGATGAAAGACGACCTCGGCAGCACCGGGCTCAATGCGGAGCTGTCAGGCGTGCCGGTCATGCAGCTCGAGATCCGCAATGCGGTCGAGAAGGACGGGCTCACCTACAACATCCTCGGCATTTTGGCCGGCTGCATCATCGCGATCATCTTCTTCCGGAAGATCTCCTTCATGGTGGTGGCGGCATTCCCGCCGATGATCGCGATCCTGCTCGCGCTCGGCGGACTCGGCTGGGCCAATTTCAATCTCAACATGTTTTTGAACGTGATGACGCCGCTCATCATGGTGATCAGTTTTTCGGACTCGATGCAGCTCACCTTTGCGGCGCGCGACCGCCTGATCGCCGGACAGGATAAATACACCGCGTTCAAGAACGCGGTTCTCGTGGTGGGACCGGCCTGCGTGCTGACGCATGGCACCGCCGGCATTTCCTTCATCGCGCTGCAATTCTCCGATTCCGACCTGATCCGGAAATTCGGCGAAGCCGGCCTGGCCGCGACCATCATCGCGCTGCTCGCCGTGCTGTCGCTGGTGCCGGTGTTCGGCGTGCTGTTCGTGCGCAACGAGCAGGCGTTCGCGGTCAAGTTTCAGAGTGCCGATGCCGGCGTCCAGGCGCTGCGCAATTTCTGCTACTGGATCGCGGTGCGAATGGTCAGCCGCCCCGGCCTGTTCAGCCTGATCGCGGTGCTGTTCGTCGGCAGTCTCGGGATGGTCTATGCCAATCTGCAGCCGCGCTATCGGCTCGCCGACCAGGTGCCGGACAAGCGCCAGGCGGTCGCCGCGAGCAATCGGCTCGACGCCAAGCTGACCGGCGCCAACCCGGTCAACGTGCTGATCCAGTTCCCCAAGGGCGAAGAGCTGTACTCGCCGGAGACGCTGCAGACCATCGCCGACGTGCACGCGACGGTGGAGAAGACCGCCGGCGTCGGCAATGTCTGGTCGATCGAGACCTTGCGGCGCTGGCTCGCCGAGAAAGCTGGCAGCGACGACGTCGCCACCCTGAAGGAATACGTCAACCTGATCCCCGAGCATCTGGTGCGGCGTTTCGTCGACGCAAACCAGGATGCCGTCGTGGTCGCGGGCAGGGTGCCGGACCTCGATTCCAGCCAGCTTCTGCCCGTGGTCGACAAGCTCGACCACGAGCTCGACGCGGTGCGCCAGAAGCATCCCGGCTATGAAATCGCCGTCACCGGTCTTGCCGCCATCGCCGCGCGCAACTCGGCCAGCATGATCGAGAAACTCAACCGCGGATTGACCGTCGAATTCGCGTTGGTCGCGGTCTTCATCGGGCTCGCGTTCCGCTCGCCGGTCGTGATGTTCGCCTGCATCCTGCCGGGCATCTTCCCGGTCGTGATGTCCGGCACATTGCTGTGGTTGCTGGGGGAGGGGCTGCAATTTGCCAGCGTCGTGGCGCTCACCGTGTCGTTCGGCCTCGGCTTATCTGCGACCATTCACTTCCTCAACCGGTTGCGGCTGGAGCGCAAGCCGGGCGTCAGTTCGGCGGTCGCCGTCGAGCGCGCCACCGTGCTGATGGGGCCTGCGCTCATTCTCACCACGGTCGTGCTGGCCTGCGGGCTTGTGGTGACGGTGTTCTCCGACCTGCCGTCGCTGCGGCTATTCGGCTGGCTCAGCGCGTTCTCGATGGTGGCGGCGCTCGTTGCGGACCTCTTCATCCTGCGCCCGACCGCGATGTTCTTGATCAACATCTCGGAGCGGCTGCGCGGCGTGCGCTGACAAACAAGCTGACAAACAAAAAGCGCCGGCGAAGCGCCGACGCTGTTGAGCCGCAATCGCAGCCGGCGTCAGGCGTCAGCCCTTCACCATCGTGATGTTGACGCCCCTGATCTCGCCCTTGGAGTCGATCTGCACGGTCTGCTTGTTGCCGCTGGTGTGCACGGTCAGGTTGGCCGCAAATCCATTGGCTTCGACGAAGACCTGGATCTGGCCGCCGCCGGCGGTGCCCTGCAGGTTGCCGAACACGTTGCGGCTGGCCTCGCTCCAGTTGCCGGAGATTCGGTCGCCCTGGCTGGTCACGTCGCTGGTGAGGTCGAACTTGTAGCTGTCGCTGGCGCATTTCAGGCTCTGCTTCAGGCCTAGCCCGGTGCCATTGACCTTGTACTCGGCCTTGCAGCGAATGCGCTCGGTGGTGCCGTCCGACAACGCGACCGTCCCGTTGCCCGACCAGTTGCCGTCCATGCCGGCGAACGGACCGGACTGCGCATGGCCTGTCGATACCGAGAACAGCAGCGCCGCACCCACACCGGCAGCCTTGATTGCCCGCCCCGAGAGACAGGAGCCAAACGTTTTCATATCGCGTTTCCCATTCAAAATGACGTGCTGGTCAGAGTTCCGCCGCGCCGCATCGAGGATTTAGTGTCGCCGCAATCTGTTAGGTTCAAATGACAGGCCCGGCTTGTCCATGGCCCAGATTCCGGCCGATCGAAGTCCACGCGCGTCACAACCTTTTGCATGATGGAATCGAAAAGCAGCCGGATTCAGTCAGGCGCTTTGTTTTCGCCATGCATCGACATGTATCTAGCGGTCGACGGTGCCGGCTTGCAACAGCCAATTGCGAAAATCGAAGCCAAGCAAATAATGCACTGGTATCAGCGGCTTATCTATGCCAATGAACGCGCTTCCGAGGCTTCGCCGCACGACTGTGAAATGCCGCAAATTTGGCCGTATTTTACAGCTTGTGCTTCTCTTCGTTGCGGTCGGCCGTGACTGCAATCCTGTTCATCCATGCCGGCAAGGCGATGCATTTTCTGGTTGGATGCCCTCCACCTTCCAAAACGTAATGTAAGGGACACGATGCTGAGATTTTCCCTGCCAACAATCGCCCTGCTCTTGCTATCGGCTTCCACGAGCGCCTTTGCCGAAGACCAACGCAGCGGTACGCCCGAGGAACAGAAGGCCTGCACCCGTGACGTGCAGAAATTCTGTCGCCCTGTGATCGATCAAGGCGACTTCACCATCCTCGCTTGCCTGAAGGAAAACCGGACCAAAATCAGCGAAGCCTGCGACCAGGTGCTTAAAAGCCACAATCAGTGATCGAGGCTCTGTTCCGCTGACGGCTTGCGTTAACGGAAGGGATGGCCGTGGTCGGCGGGGGCCACAGATAGCATTGGTTTTATGAGCGCTATCCCCTATATGGGGGGCATCGTGCATGCGTGACCGCGTGCGCGACGCGCGCTCATTCGACGCCCCCGCGTTGCCGAGTTGGACTGGTAGCCCGTTCCCGATGACATCAGCAGCCGAATTGCGATCCGGCAAGACCCACCGCGACGAGAACTTTCCGGTTGCATCCTTCATCATCCATCCGCGCCATCGCGCGCTGATCCTGTCCTTCTATGATTTCGTCAGGACGGCGGACGACATCGCCGACCACCCGACGCTCGCGCCGGCCGAGAAGCTCGCTTATCTCGACGTGCTCGATGCCGAACTCTCGGGGCAGGGCGACACGCAAGCCGAGGCGGTCAATCTGCGCCGCGCGCTCGCCGAGCGCGGCATGCCGCCGCGCCATGCGCTCGATGTGCTGATCGCCTTCCGGATGGACGTCACGAAACTCCGTTACGAGACCTGGGACGAGGTGATGCATTATTGCCGTTATTCGGCGATGCCGGTCGGCCGCTTCGTGCTCGACGTCCATGGCGAAAGCACCTCCACCTGGGCCGCGTCGGATGCCATCTGCGCGGGCCTGCAGATCAACAACCACCTGCAGGACTGCGCCAAGGATTTCAAGGACCTCAACCGCGTCTACCTTCCGCGCGATGCGCTGGCAGCAAGCGGCGCTTCGGTCGAGATGCTCGCCGAAGCAGCCGCACCGGCGCCGCTTCTCAAATGCCTGCATGCGCTGGCCGGGCGGACCGAGACGCTGCTCAATGATGGCAGGTCGCTGGTGGCCGAGGTGAGGGATTTCCGTCTCGGCCTCGAGGTCTCAATCATCCAGGCTTTCGCGGCCAGGATCGTGCGCATGCTCAAAGTGCGCGATCCCTTGAGCGAGCGCGTGCACCTCGGCCCGTTCGAGATGCTCGGTGTGAGCCTCGGGGCCGCATCCTCCGAGACCGTGCGTCGTGCGACAGGACGGCGGGCGATGCCAGACAGGTCTCCGGCGCATGACGCTTGAGGCGGCGGCCGACGCCAATTACGGGACCGCTGCGTCCGGCAGCTCGTTCTATGCGGCGATGCGCATCCTGCCGCGCGAGCAGCGCGAGGCGATGTTCCAGATCTACAGTTTTTGCCGCAATGTCGACGACATCGCCGATTCCGATGGCCCGCGCGCCGAGCGGCTGGCCGCGCTGCAGCAATGGCGTGACGACGTCGAGGCGCTCTACCAGGGCCATCCGCCGGCGCGCTTGCGCGACTATGCCGGGACCGTCGCGAGGTTCGGACTGAAGCGCGAGGATTTTCTCGCCATCATCGACGGCATGGAAATGGACGTGCCGGCCGACATTCGCGCGCCGGACATGGCGACGCTCGATCTCTATTGCGACCGGGTGGCGAGCGCGGTCGGACGGCTGTCCGTCAAGGTGTTCGGCATGCCGGAGGACGACGGCGTCCTGCTTGCCCATCATCTGGGCCGCGCGCTGCAACTAACCAACATCCTCAGGGACATCGACGAGGATGCGGGCCTCGGCCGGCTCTATCTGCCGCGCGAGGGGTTACTGCTTGCCGGCATCACCAGCGACGATCCCGCCAAGGTGGCGACCGAACGAACGCTGCCAAAAGTCTGCCTTCCGCTCGCCGAGCGGGCGAAGCGGCATTTCGAGCAGGCCGACGAGGTGATGAAGCGAAATTCGCGTCGGGCGGTGCGCGCGCCGCGCATCATGGGAAAATACTACCGCGCCGTATTGGATCTTCTGCTGGCGCGCGGGTTCGCCGCGCCGCGCCAACCGGTTCGCGTCGGCAAGCTCGCCCGCATTGCCATCCTTCTGCGTTACGCGATTATCTGATGTCGAAAACCGTTCACATCATCGGTGCTGGAATTTCCGGCCTTTCAGCGGCCGTAAGGCTCGCGAATGCCGGTCTTCATGTGCATGTCCACGAAGCCACGCAACAGGCTGGCGGCCGCTGCCGCTCTTATTTCGACGCGGCGACCAATCTCACGATCGACAATGGCAACCACCTGCTGTTGTCGGGCAACCGGCATGCGCTCGGCTATGCGCGCGCGATCGGCACCGAAGCCGGCCTGGTCGGGCCTGCGCGCGCCAAATTTCCGTTCGTCGATCTCGCCGATGGCCGGCGCTGGCAGCTCGATCTCGGCGACAGCCGCCTGCCGCTATGGCTGTTCGACAGCAGCCGTCGCGTTCCCGATACGGCCGTCGGCGACTATCTCAAGCTCGCGCCGTTGACCTGGGCCGGGACGGACAGGCTGGTCGGCGACGCCATTCCCTGTCACGGGACGCTCTATCAGCGGCTGGTGCAGCCGCTGTTGCTCGCCGCACTCAATGTCGATCCGCCTGAGGGCTCGGCGGGGCTCGCGGGCGCTATCGTCCGCGAGACGCTGCTCGCCGGCGGGCAGGCCTGCCGGCCGCTGATCGCCCGCGACGGCCTGAGCGCGGTGCTGGTCGAGCCCGCGGTCAGGCTCCTGCAGGACAAGGGCGCGAGCCTGCGCTTCGGTCATGAGCTGCGCGCATTGGCAACGTCGGCCGACCGCGTCGGCGCGCTGAATTTCGGAACCGGGGACGAGATCGTCATCGGTCCCGACGATGCCGTCATCATCGCCGTTCCGCCGCGCGCGGCCGCTGCGCTGTTGCCGGGGCTGAAGACGCCGACGCAATTCCGCGCCATCGTCAATGCGCATTTCCGCTGCGATCCGCCGCCCGGTGCTGCGCCGATCCTCGGCGTGATCGGCGGGACCGTGGAATGGCTGTTTAAGTTTCCGCAGCGGCTGTCAGTCACCATCAGCAATGCCGACCGGCTCGTCGATATGCCGCGCGAACAGCTCGCGCGAACCATCTGGCGTGATGTCTGCGCCGCAGCCGGCGTCAGCGGCGATTTGCCCCCTTGGCAGATCGTGCGCGAACGCCGCGCCACATTTGCGGCGACGCCGGAGCAGAATGGCCTGCGCCCGGGGCCGGTCACGACCTACAAAAACCTGTTTCTCGCCGGCGACTGGACTGATACGGGGTTGCCCGCGACCATTGAGGGATCGGTCCGGTCGGGAGACCGCGCGGCCAGCCTGGTCCTTCGACTGGGCCGATAGCGTCGATCTGAACTTCCTGCACCGGCCGCAACACCTCACGCGGAGCGGCACAGACGGAGATTTTGAACAAGATGCTTTCCGCTGATGAAACCGTGACGGTCGCGGGCAAAAGCCTGGAGACCACCATCTCGGCCGCGACGCGCGCGCTGCTCGACCATCAGCGGCCCGATGGCCACTGGGTGTTCGAACTCGAGGCCGACTGCACCATTCCAGCGGAATATATCCTGCTGCGCCACTATCTCGCCGAACCCGTGGACGCGGTGCTGGAGGCGAAGATCGCCAGATATCTGCGCCGGGTGCAGGGCGCGCATGGCGGCTGGCCGCTCGTGCATGACGGCGCCTTCGACATGAGCGCCAGCGTCAAGGCCTATTATGCGCTGAAGATGATCGGCGATTCCGTCGATGCGCCGCACATGGCGCGCGCGCGCGAGGCGATCCGCGCGCGCGGCGGCGCCGTTCACAGCAACGTCTTCACGCGCTTCTTGCTGGCGCTGTTCGGCGTCATGGACTGGACCAGCGTTCCCGTGCTGCCGGTCGAGATCATGCTGCTTCCGCTGTGGTTTCCGTTCCACATCAACAGGATCTCCTACTGGGCGCGCACCACGATGGTGCCGCTGCTGGTTCTCGGCGCGCTGAAGCCGCGCGCGAAGAATCCGAAAGGCACAGGCGTCGACGAGCTCTTCCTGCAGGACCCGCGCTCCATCGGCATGACCGCGAAGGCGCCGCATCAGAGTCTTGGCTGGTTCACGTTCTTCCGCGCGCTCGACAGCGTCCTGCGCGTCGTCGAGCCGATGTTTCCGAAAAGCCTGCGCCAGCGCGCCATCGACGCGGCGCTCGGCTTCATCGAGGAGCGACTGAACGGCGAAGACGGCATGGGCGCGATCTATCCGCCGATGGCCAACATCGTGATGATGTATGACGCGCTCGGCAAGGGCGCCGACTATCCGCCGCGCGCCGTGACCCGGCAGGGACTGGAGAACCTGCTCGTGATCGGCGAGGAAGAGGCCTATTGCCAGCCCTGCGTCTCGCCGGTGTGGGATACCGCGCTGACCACGCACGCGCTGCTGGAAACCGGCGACGAGGTGTCGCGGTCCGCGGCGAAGCAGGGACTGGAATGGCTGCTGCCGCGGCAGGTGCTGGATCTCAAGGGCGACTGGGCGGTCAAGGCGCCGGATGTGCGACCGGGCGGCTGGGCATTCCAGTACAACAATGCGTACTATCCCGATCTCGATGACACCGCCGTCGTGGTGATGTCGATGGACCGTATCCAGCGCGACACCGGCGGCCACGGCTTCGATGCCGCGATCGCCCGCGGGGTGGAATGGATCGAGGGCATGCAGAGCCGCGATGGCGGCTGGGCTGCTTTCGACGTCAACAATCTGGAATATTATCTCAACAACATCCCGTTCTCCGATCACGGTGCGCTGTTAGATCCCCCCACTGAGGATGTCACCGCGCGCTGCCTGTCGATGCTGGCCCAGCTCGGCCAGACCGCGTCAACCAGCAAGGCGGTCGCCGCCGGCATCGAATACCTGCGCAGGACGCAGCATCCGGAAGGATCCTGGTACGGGCGTTGGGGCATGAACTTCATCTACGGCACCTGGAGCGTGCTGTGCGCGCTGAATGCCGCCGGCGTCAGCCACCAGGACCCGATGATTCGCAGGGCGGTCGACTGGCTGGCCTCGATACAGAATCAGGACGGCGGCTGGGGTGAAGACGCGGTGACCTACGGGCTCGACTACCGGGGCCAGACGGCGGCTCCCTCGACCGCCTCACAAACGGCATGGGCCTTGCTTGGCCTGATGGCGGTGGGCGAGGTCGAACACCCGGCCATTGTCAGGGGAATTGGATACTTAATGGCAACACAGGCAGAAAAAGGGCTCTGGGACGAGCAGCGCTACACAGCAACAGGCTTTCCCCGGGTATTTTATCTGCGTTATCATGGTTATCCGAAGTTCTTTCCGCTCTGGGCGTTGGCGCGGTACAGGAACCTCACCAAGACCAACAGCAGGGTGGTAGGGGTCGGAATGTGAATTTGGGGGACGGGGACGACTTTTCCGCGGAAAATCCCATCGATCCGCGGCCAATTCTGATTGTGACCGGTCTGTTGCAGGAGGCCCGCATCGCGGCGGGGCCCGGAATGGCGGTGATCTGCTCCAGTAGCGATCCAAGGCAGTTGCGGGCGCTGCTGACGGTTTTCGATCCCACCACGATTCGCGGCGTCATCAGCTTCGGGGTCGCCGGGGGGCTCGATCCCTCGCTGAAGTCGGGCGACGTCGTGGTGGCGACCGAGGTCATGGCGGGCGACGCCCGCTGGCTCGCGGGCCTCTCCCTCAACGAAACGCTGCTCTCCGGCCTTGCGCTGGGCCGCCGCCGCATCGTGCGCGGGGGCCTTGCGGGCGTCGAGGAGGTGGTGATGGCGCGGGCCAGAAAGGCGGCCCTGCGTTCCGTGACCGGCGCGGCCGCCGTCGACATGGAAAGCCATATCGCGGCCGACTATGCCACGAAGGCGGGTCTTCCCTTCGCGGCGCTTCGGGTGATCAGCGACCCGGCCGATCGCAGCCTGCCGGCGCTGGCCAAGACCGCCATCAAGCCGAATGGCGATGTCGACCTGCGCAAGATTCTCAGGGGCGTCGTCCGCAATCCGCGGCTGCTGCGCGCGCTGGTCTCGACCGGAATCGATTTCAATCGCGCGCTCAAGAGCCTACGCGGCTGTCGAGGCTTTCTGCTCGGCGGCGAGAGCTTCGTCCCGGCGGATCTCTGACAGCTTCTTCTCGACCTGCTCGGCGAAGATGTACTGCGCCGGGCGCTGCTTCGAGAGATCGATCTCCGGCGCCATCGGCCCCGTCGTCCTGATGCCGCGCAGCGCCACCCACAGCGCCTTGAAGGGGCTCGCCAGCGAGGCGTTGGCCGCGGTCGGCTCGTAGCCGCAATGCGCCATGCAGTTGGCGCACTTTTCATACTTGCCGGTGCCGTAGGTATCCCAATCCGTGGTGTCCATCAGCTCCTTGAAGGTCTTGGTGTAGCCTTCACCGAGCAGATAGCAGGGCTTCTGCCAGCCAAAGATGTTGCGCGCCGGCATGCCCCAGGGCGTGCATTCGAAATCCTGGTTGCCGGCCAGGAAGTCGAGGAACAGGCCGGAATGCATGAAATTCCACTTCTTGCCCTTGCCGAGCGCGAACACGTCACGGAACAGCTTCTTGGTCTTGGTGCGGTTCAGGAAGTGCGCCTGGTCCGGGGCGCGCTCATAGGCATAGCCCGGCGACATCGACACGCCGACGCCGAGTTCGGTGGTCAGGTCGAGGAATTTCGCGATCTCCTCGGCCGGATGGCCGTCGAAGATGGTGGCGTTGACGTTGACGGTGAAGCCGCGGGCCTTGGCGGCCTTGATCGCCGAGACCGCGCGGTCGAACACGCCCTTCTGTGACACCGCCTTGTCGTGGTGGTCGCGCAGGCCGTCGAGATGCACCGAGAAGAACAGATAGGGCGACGGCTCGAACAGATCGAGCTTCTTCTCCAGCAGCAGCGCGTTGGTGCACAGCGACACGAACTTCTTGCGCGCGACCAGGCCCCGCACGATCTCGCCGATCTCCTTGTGGATCAGCGGCTCGCCACCCGGGATCGCGACCATCGGCGCGCCACATTCGTCGGCGGCATCCCAGCATTCCTGCGCCGTCATGCGTCGGTTGAGGATCGCGTCGGGATAATCGATCTTGCCGCAGCCGGCGCAGGCAAGGTTGCAGCGGAACAGGGGTTCCAGCATCAGCACCAGCGGATAGCGCTTGCGGCCCATCAACTTCTGCTTGATGAGATAGCCGCCAATACGGACTTCCTTGAAGAACGGGATTGCCATTACGAGTCTTCTTTCCGGATGTGTTGATTAGCCCGCGGCGAGTTCCGCAGGCAGACGAAATTCGATGTTCTCCTCCCGGCCCGGGAGGACCGAGACTGCGACCGGTCCGATCCGTCGCAGCGCTTCGATGACGTCGTCGACCAGGACCTCGGGGGCCGAGGCTCCGGCAGTGATGCCGACGGTCTTGGCATCCTTCAGCCACTCCGGATTGAGCGCGCTGCCGTCGGCAATAAGGTAACTCGCGACGCCGGCTTCGGTGCCGATTTCGCGCAGTCGGTTCGAGTTGGAACTGTTGGCTGCCCCCACCACCAGGATCACATCCACCAGCTTGCTGAGGTCCCTTACCGCAGATTGGCGGTTCTGTGTCGCATAGCAGATATCCCGGATGTCCGGGCCTTGAATGTCTGTAAACCGCCCCTTCAGGGCCGAAATAATGTCTTTTGTGTCATCGACGCTCAGGGTGGTCTGGGTGATATAGGCGACCGGGGTGTCGGCCGGCAGCGTCAGCGCTGCCACATCGGCTACATTCTGGACCAGCAGCACGGAACCCGGAACCTGGCCCATGGTACCCTCGACCTCGGGATGGCCGGCATGCCCGATCAGGATCAGGGCGCGGCCCTTCGACATATAGCGCTTGCCCTGGTTGTGGACCTTGGTCACCAGCGGGCAGGTGGCATTGAGCACCGGTAATCCGCGGGCGGCCGCTTCCTCTTCGACCGTCCGCGCCACGCCATGGGCCGAGAACACGGTGACCGCCCGCGGCGGGACCTCGCTGAGGTCCTCGACGAAGATCGCGCCCTTGTTCTTCAGGCTCTCGACCACGTATTTGTTATGCACGATCTCGTGCCGCACATAGACGGGCGGGCCATACTTCTCGAGCGCGCGCTCGACGATCTCGATGGCGCGGACGACGCCTGCGCAAAATCCGCGCGGCTGCGCGAGGTACACTTCCATAGGACGCCCGTTACGCAAGTTGCCTCACTCTCATTGTCTCCTAAAACATACGAACTTTGTGTTCGGATCAGTGCAATTGCCGCACTGCCGCTCCAGTTCCCTGTCCACTGTGATATTAACGACACGGAAAGCGCAGGCTTTGTGTCAAAAATTCACCCGGGAGGGAAGGGGACGGACGAAATGTCCATTTTTGCCGGCAATCGAGCTTTGGTATATTTATACTTACGCGTAAAGCATTGAAATCGAAACAAATAATTCCAGCTCACTTCGTCACTTTACCGCCTGACAAAGCCGGCTATATGAGCCGCCTCACCGGCGGCTGTCCGTCTTTTGAAGAGCCTTGGAACGTGGATCGGCCGCCCGTTGGAACTCCGCGTCACAGGCGGACGTTCCCGCATGTTCTCTGACTAGAAAGAATTGATGTGCTGACAAGCATCGTTGTTGCGATCGTCCGGACCTGTACCCGGTTCGCCCCCGTCACGCTGGTCGTTGGTTTTGCGCTCGCGATCGCCGCGGGCGTCTACACCGCGCATCACTTCACGATCAATACCGACATCAACACCCTGATTTCGCCCAATCTCGACTGGCGCAAGCGCGACCAACAATTCGAGCAGGCATTCGATCGCGACCGCACCATCCTGGCCGTGATCGATTCCCCGACCCCGGAGCTGACCGGTTCGGCGGAGCAGGCGCTGGAACCGAAGCTGATGAGCGACACCGTGCATTTTTCGTCGGTGCATCCGCTCGGCTCCGGCGAGTTCTTCGAGAAGAACGGCTTGCTGTTCCTGCCGACGGACCAGGTCAAGCAGGCGACCTCCCAGTTCGAGCAGGCTGCCCCCCTGGTTGAAATCATGGCCGGCGATCCCTCCATCCGCGGCCTGACGGGCGCCCTGGAGACCGGACTTGCCGGCGTCAAGCGCGGCCAGGTCTCGCTCGACGGCACCGCGCGGCCGTTCAACCAGATCGCGCAGACGGTCGAGGATGTGCTGGACAAGGGCAACGCGACCTTTTCCTGGCGCCAGCTGGTCAGCGACCAGCCCTTGACCGATTCGGACCGCCGCGCCTTCATCGAGCTGAAGCCCATCCTCGATTACCAGGAATTGGAACCGGGCAAGGACGCGACCGATGCGATCAGGCAGGCGGCCGCGGAGCTGGATTTCCCCGGAAAATACCAGGCGCGCGTCCGCCTGACCGGTCCGGTGCCGATCGCCAATGAGGAATATGCGACCGTGCAGGACGGCGCCCTCGTCAACGGCATCGGGACCGTTATCGTCGTGCTGTTGATCCTCTGGATGGCGCTGCATTCGGGCAAGATCATCCTCGCCGTCTTCATCAATTTGTTCATCGGTCTCTCCGTCACCACGGCGGTCGGATTGATGATGGCGGGCTCCTTCAATCTGCTGTCGGTGGCGTTTGCGGTGCTGTTTGTCGGGCTCGGCGTCGACTTCGGCATCCAGTTCAGCGTCCGCTACCGGTCCGAGCGCTTCAAGAACGACGATATTCCGCAGGCGCTGGAAGAAGCAGCGCGGCGCTCGGCTGTACCCTTGTCGCTCGCTGCGATGGCCACCGCGGCGGGCTTCCTGTGCTTCCTGCCGACCGACTATAAGGGCATCTCCGAGCTCGGCGAGATTGCCGGCGCGGGCATGCTGATCGCCTTTTTCTCCTCGATCACCGTGCTGCCGGCGCTGTTGCGCCTGTTCCACCCGCCCGGCGAAAACGAGCCGGTCGGCTACGCCTTTCTGGCGCCGGTCGACCACTTCCTGGAAACATACCGCGTGCCGATCATCGTCGGGACGCTGGCGATCGTCGTCGCCGGGCTGCCGCTGCTCTACTTCATGAAGTTCGACTTCAACCCGATGAACCTGCGCAACCCCAGGGCGGAATCGATCGCGACCTACCTCGACCTGAGGAAGGACCCGAACACCGGCGCCAACGCCATCGACGTCATGACCAAATCCGAGGCCGATGCCAAACAGATCGAGAGCCGGCTCGAGAAGCTGCCGGAAGTGCTGCGCGTGATGTCGCTCGACACTTTCGTGCCCGACGACCAGCCCGCCAAGCTGAAGCTGATCGCGCAGGGCGCCAAAGTGCTGGAGCCGGCGCTCAGTCCGGATTCCATCGATGCGCCGCCGACGGACGCGGAGAACGTCGATTCGCTCAAGAGCTCGGTCGACAGCCTGCGCAAGACTGCGGGCGACGGCAAGGGGGCGGGCGCTGTTGCCAATCGCCGGCTTGCGGATGCGCTGGAGCGGCTCGCCAAGTCGGATGAGGCCACCCGCAACAAGGCGCAGGCGATCTTCGTCACGCCATTGAAGGTGGTGCTCGATCAGCTCAAGAACGCGCTGCAGGCGCAGCCGGTCAGCCTGAAGACGCTGCCGCCGGACCTGGTGAGCGCGTGGAAGACCAAGGACGGGCTGATGCGCGTCGAGGCGCTGCCGCGCGGCGATCCCAACGACAACGACAATCTGCGCCGATTCGCGAACGCGGTGCTCGCGGCCGAGCCGACCGCGATCGGCGGCCCGGTATCGATCCTGAAATCAGGCGATACCATCGTGAAGGCCTTCATACACGCCGGGGTTTAT
>Ga0210408_10002145_pt1 | contig 19557 bp, 4 predicted proteins | sample IncBWH4MmetaG_FD_155471 | JGI IMG/M metagenome (GOLD analysis project Ga0210408, IMG submission 155471) | Forest soil microbial communities from Barre Woods Harvard Forest LTER site, Petersham, Massachusetts, United States - Inc-BW-H-4-M | ecosystem: Environmental > Terrestrial > Soil >...
CGCCCGAGAGCGACATCCACCCCGCCAGAACCGCCAGCCACCCGGCGAAACAAAACGTCAGCACCGGCTTGCTCCCCAGCCGGTCCAGGCGCGAGCCCAAAAACCAAAGGCTGCTCAGACCTCCCAGAAAGGCGATCGAATTCACCAGCAGGATTTTTGCTTCTGACATTCCAGTCTCCGCCTTAAGGAACGCCACTGTAAACGCCGTCATCCCGCCGTAGGCCACCGAGTAGGCGACTAATGCGGTGAGCAGCCTTTTGAACGGCGCGTAACGGGCCATCTCCAGCCAGGGCACCCGCCCCTTCGCAGCGCGAACCTCTTCCGGCATGTCGGCGTCGGGAATTCGTTTGAGAAAACTCAGGCTAACGGCCCCCATCACCGCGCTGAACCCGAACAAAATCGCGAATTGCCACGGCTGGGTCTCGCCTGCCAGGCACGCCGCGGCAATCAGAAACGTAACAAAACTGGCCAGGTTCTGGACGCCGGCGTCGCGCGCCAGGTATTTGCCGCGCAACCCTGGCGGCACCAGGGCCGTAATCCAGGGTAGCCACGCGCAACTCGAGATGCCGCGCGACAAATTGAAGCAAAATAACAGCATCAACATCAGCCCGAGCCGATTGCTCGGATTGAGAAACGCACCCGTCAGCGGCGCCAAAGCCATCCCGAAAATGAACATCACGCGCGTCCCCCAGCCGGCGAAGACGAAACGCTTGAATCCCAGCCGCGGAATGTAACTGGCCGCCGGGATTTGGAAGATCACCAGCAGCGGCATCATCCCGGCGATAATGCCCAGCACCGTCGCGCTGGCGCCAAGCGTTTTGGCGTAGAGCACCATTGGACTGTTCAACACGATCTGGTACGAGAACGCGTTGAACGTGGAAAAGAGGTACGCATAATGCAGCCCGGGTGGAAACGACGCGGTTTCCTCCCCGGCCTTCAAGAGCGCTATCTCGCGGTCAGCCACTGGAAAAACACCCTGGCTCAAGCGTGCGGTGCACTCGTGCCCGGGCTGGGTGCGATGAGCAGCCAGCCCCAGCCCACGAGGAAACTGAGGCCGCCAATGGGAGTGATGGCGCCGAGCCAGCGAACATTCGTCACCGCCAGGAGGTAGAGCGAGCCGGAGAAAACGACGATCCCCGCCAAAAAGCCGAACCATGGACCGGGATGGAACGGCGTCCGGCTGGCCAGCAGGTAGAGCATGACGGCATGGATGAAATGATAGAACACCGCCTTTTCCCAGATAGCGGCCGTCTGGTTTCGGGCGAGCAGGTCTTTGAGGGTATGCGCGCCAAAAGCCCCGAGGGCGACCGCTAGCAACCCAAACAGAGCTGCAATCCTAAGAGCGGATGAGTTCGTCATGCCGGAATCTAAGCCGCCGAAGGACACCGAGGCAAGCGGCAGTGTACACCAGGAACTCGTGCAGACGAGCATCCAAGGCTCCGCATTGAACTAAAATCGAGAATCAAAAACGAAAAATCGAAAATCTGTGGACCAGAATGGGATGTGAACATCTAAAGAGCGCTTGCTTCTCAAATGCAGCTCAGCGCGGCGTGCCGGTCCGGTAGAATCTCTGGGGAAAGTTCGTCAGGTCGGTTAGAATGAACTGCACCTGGTTTGAGCCGGAGGTATTCGTCAGGAGAGAGACCCACACGGCGCCAGGGCCTGGATTGGTAGTTGCCTGCAGCCAAACCGGCTGTCCCGGAGGCGCCAACCCGTTCAACTGCAACAGCCCACCGGGAAGCACACTGACGCTGGTGAGGAGGAAATCATTTCCGGGGATGACCGTCAGGTGAACTGGCGCGGAATTACTCGTGCCGAACTGACTGACCTCATGCACGGTCAGAGTGGGATTTCCTGCCGGCACATTGGTCCAGAGGAAAGTGTAAGGCGGGCCGTTTGAGACAATGCCCAGCAGCGTCGTTCCCTGGTAGAATTCCAAGCGACTCACCTTCGGGTCGGCCGCGCCATCGGCAGTGACGGCGATGTTCGCAGGCGCCTCGAAGATGGTGCCGTTCGGCGGATTGGTGATGGCGATCGCGGGTAAAATCGGGCTGACGTCGAAAAACAGGCCGCTCACCATCGCCGGCGCGCCGTTCGTGCGCTGGATGCGGAAGGTGAGATGCCCCTTGACATCCCACGCGTCAAGGATTCCGCTCGCAAACGGCGGCACCACCCGGTGGTCCAGCACCGCACGGGAAAGGCCGTCCAGCACATCAACCGATTCCATCCCGCCGAAGTTGGGCCAGTCCACCGAATATAGGCTCACGCGGTGGAAGGCAGCGTCGGTGAATTGCACATCGACGTTCAAATTGGTGAAGGCGTACCAAGCGGCGGCGACGCGGGTCGCACCGGTGTCCCGTTGCAGCGCGCGCGGGTCGGGTGTGCTTCCTGCCCACACGACCAACTGCGAACCCAGGTTCATCGAGACATCAGGCGGAGGGTTCGTGCTGTCACCCGCCACGAGATAACCCTGCTGTCCGTAAGTCCCCAGCCAATTGCCCTGGCTGTTCGTATCCGAAAACGCGAAAACGGCTGCCGCACTGGTCGGCTCGACTGTAATGAGAACAGGCGCCGAAACCCCGTTCGTCCCGGTTGCGTCCACGGCGCGGGCTCTCAGGGTGTAGGTGCCGGGCGGTGGACTGTGCCAGGTAAGGGAGTAAAGCGGCCCGGTGAGGTCAGCTCCCAGCACCGCGTCGTTCGCTAGAAACTCGACTCGGCTTAGCGCGGCCGGACCGCTGAGAGCAAAAGCGCTGAGCTGAACGTTGGCAGGCGAGGCGAACCGGCTGCCATTGAAGGGCGCAAGCAGCAACACCATCGGGTTCGTGCGCGGCGGGTCAAAGAAAATGCCTGATAACATGCGCGCCAGGTTGGTGGGACTTTCGGTGAAACTGAACTGCACATGGCCAACCACGTCCCAAACGAGGTAAACGCCATTGCTGTAGCTGGCGAGGTTCTCCGTATCCAGAAGCGCACCGGTTCCTGCATCCAGGACCTGGACTGTCTGCGTTCCGCCCTGGTTGTTCCAGTCCACACAGTAAAGGCCCAGCCGGTGCGGGTTTCCATCCACAAAATTCACGTCCAGCGAAAAATCTGTCATGGCATACCAGGCTGCGGCAGAGCGGTCCGCGCGGCCCGGGCGCTGCAGCGCGCGCGGGTCGTAGGTCGAAGTCGCCCAGGTAACTGACGCGGCACCAATTGCCCTCGAGGTGGCATACGCCGGCAGCCTGGAGGCCAGATTAATGAGGCTATAGCCTTCCGAGCCGTAAACACTTTCCCAGTTGCCCTGATGCGCGGCGTCGTAATAGCGGAATACGGCGGCTGCATTCGGAGCAAGAATAGTCACATGATTCGTCGGCGAGGTGGCCAACAGGCCAAAAGCGTCCGTCACGCTTGCGCTTACGGCATGCGCGCCTTGAGAGAGGTTTCCTGCGTTGAAGGTGAAAGGCGGGTTGGTCAAAGGCGGACCCACGGGTGCTCCATCCACCAGGAACTGCAGGCTGGTAACCGGCGCGGAGGTATAGGTCGCGTTCGCTGAGAGACTGATGTTTGCAGGAGCTTGGGTGACCGAGCCATCGGTTGGAGAAACAATCTGAACCACGGGGGGTTGATACCCAGGTCCGGCCGCCACCGTGATTCGGCTCGGGAGCGAAGTAGCGGGCGCCATGCGGTTGTCCAGGGCAACAGCCGTGAGACTGTATTGTCCCGCGAGGGCGTTGGTCCAGAGAAAGGTAAATGGCGGGTTGGTCACCGTGGCGAGGCAGTTGCCATTGGCGTAGAAACTCACTTGGCTGACGGTACCATCAGGGTCGGCCGCGTCGGCCGCCAGCACGATATTGGTGGGCAGATAGAAGGCCTGAAGGTCGAAAGGCGTGGTTAAAGCCACAGCGGGAGGCAGGTTTGGAGGACCCAACAAAACAGCGCTGAGGGCTGCGGAGACTCCACTCGAACTCTGCAGCCGCAGCGTCAGGGCTCCCCGGACGTTCCACACTTCGTACTTGCCGCCGGCGAAATTGGTTACATCCCGGCTGTCCAGGACGGCGTTGTTGGAAGGATCCACCAGCGAAAGGGTCTGCTTTCGGCCGAGATGGTCCGCATCGACGCAGTAAACCGCCAATTGATGCCAGGCGTTGTCCGTTAGGTTCAACCGGAACGTGTTCAAAGAATTGCCGGAGGCGCCCCAGGCCGCAAACACGCCGGTGTTGGTGCCGTAGGGCGCGGGCGCGCGGGGATCCGTGGCGGTCAGGCTCCAATACGTCAGTCGCGGATCACCGACCAGGACATTGCCGTAGGCAGGGGCGGCGGGCAAATCCCCGGCAATATAAGCGCCGTCGGCCCCATAGTACGGCGGCCAGTTGCCCTGCGTCGCTCCGTCCTCGCCAAGAAACTGTATGGCCGCGCCGCTGCCGAAGACGACAGCGTTGGCCAGGCAATCCGGGCCGGCCAGGTTGGAGAACTGGAACTGAACGTGCCCGTTGACCTGCCACACCCACCATTGGCCGGTGGTGAAACCGGCAATAGTCTGCTGGTCCAACAGATTCCCGGTCGTCGCGTCGATAACTTGCACCATTTGCGTTCGCCCGGCGTTGTTCCAGTCCCAGAAATAGAACGCCACCTGGTGGTTCTGACCGTCGGCCAGGTTCAAATCCATGGTGAAGTTGGTCGGCGATGCCCAACCAGAAAGCTGGCGTCCCCCGGCCGCAGACTGCTGCAGACTGTTGGTGTCCGCACTGGTGGGTAGATAAGTTGAGACCGTGGCACCGCTGACATTCACCGCGGCGTAGGCCGGCAGGTTGGTCGCGTCGCCCGGAATTTCATAACCCTCGACGCCATAAGCCCGTTGCCAGTTGCCAACGGTTGAGACATCGGTGCGGAAAAACAGCGTCGGAGCGGGCGGCGGCGCGTTGAGCATTCCGGCCAGAATGTTGCGCGTGATGTGCTGCACCGCCGGGCTCTGCCGGGACGAGCGCAGCGCCGGCACGTTAAAGTCGTCCAGGCCCCAACTCCATTGCATCGAACCCGAGGCGAACACCGTCGCGCCGCTGGCGGCAGTGTAGCTGGCGGCATCCGAGTAAAACAAAGGCTGGGAAATGAATGTGTCTATCCATAAATAGGGTGAGGCGCAGGCAACCCGGGTGCCCGGCGGCGAGAAGCGGTTCGTCGCATCGATCTCGTAGCCAAGCAGCCCCAGCAAACGCTGGCCCGCGCGCAAACCGGTATTGGCAAATATCCAGTGCGACGGGTCGGTGACCACCATATCCAAATCCGGTCCGGTAAAATTGAAACTGACACCCAGCAGGGACGATTCCCAATCGGGCACCGGCGCAGAACGAAAGGCGACGGTGGTGAAGTAGTTCGAAGGCGTATTGAAGATCGGGTCAGCGGTGGACTTGTAGCAGACCATGGTCCGATTGGCTGTGCCATCCGCGGTGCTGGGCTCGAATCTCACCTGCCAATAGGAAGTGTTTGACGACAGGAACGCCAGGTTGATCCCGCGGTCCCGCGCACCCTTAACGTTCCACCGCATCGGGTAGGACCAATACTCATCGTGCCCCATCGAGACGAATGCTTTGTGATTCCAAAGCAGGTTGGTGAGGGCATGGGTATCCACGCTTGTGCAGTATGTCACGTCATAGCCTTCGCGCTCCAGCCAGCGCACCAGGTTGCACTCCCAACCCGCGCCGAAACTCCCGGTGCCGGCAAAAAAATCACCGGTCCCTTTCCAGTAAGGGTCCCACCCTGTGAATGGCCGGTTGAAGGATACCTTTTTGGCCCTGGCGGGTTTGCTGTTGAAGTCATAAAGCGAGGCGCCCCCCCAAGCGTTATACGCCTCATAGGTCGAGAAACTCATTTGGACGAGCAGATCGGCCGCGCGGGCATCGTCACGAACCGCAAAAATGATATAACTTTGGCCGCCGTCGTCGCTGCCGGTGAGCTTGGCCAGGTAAACACCACTGGCCCAATCGGTGGGATCGCCTGGCGTGGCTGGGACAGTTAAGGTGTATGGATTGGTCCAATTGCACTCGACCAAACCGGTCACAGGGTCCATCGATGGAATCGCCTGGCTCGTTCCAGGCACACTCACCGGGCCGAGCACCAACCGCGCGCCGGTTCCGCCATACCAGCCGAGGCGGTACACTGCCAGGCTGTAGGCGGAATTAGTCGTGTTGACAAAGAGATTGATTTGCCCGCCACGGTTGACGCTCGTTAACGATGCATAGCCTTCGATTCCCCCTGGATTTGTCAGCAACCAGTCCTTCGTCCCCGGCTTCTGGTTCTCCAAAAAGGTAGCGGTGTTGGTGAAGGGCTGGCTGATGGCCGGCTCGTGGGTCAAAATCGCTGAAAACAACAGTACCCAGCGGGAAATTGCACCCGTAACGTTCGCATGACGACGGCGCTGCATGTACACAGTGGCCCACTAATTGACGACGCCCCGTGTGTCAGAAGGTGGTTCTGCGAAGAGGCTAGCACCTTCGCTCGTGGTGCGCAATAAGGGAAAGACCCGACAAGCCCCGGCATTTTAACAGTAGAGGTGTGGAGGCGGGCTTCCAGCCGGTGCAGACGCATCTTGCGTCTTGTCTGGTAACCCTGAGCGGCTGGAGGTTACGTTTTCGGGCTGACTCGCAACCCCGCCTTCTCGGGTGCGCTCGCAAACGACAGCACTCCGTCCTGAACCGTCACGCCGGCGTAAGGATCGTTGGTAATCAGAACACTGCCGTCCAAATCGAGATAGTCGCACAATTCGGCCAGGTGGGCGGCACCGCTGATGAGAATGCTCGTTTCGATCATGCAGCCGAGCATCGTCTTGAGCCCCGCTTTGCGAGCGGCCATCAGCGCTGCCAACCCCGCGGTGATGCCACCGGTTTTGACCAGTTTGACATTCACCCCGTGGAAGCACTCCGCCGCCTGCCCGATGTCTTTAGCCGAGTGGTAGGATTCATCGCCAAAGATCGGCAAGGGCGAACGTTGCTTGAGCCAAATCCAATCTTTGGCCGGCGTGTTGGCCGGCAGCGGTTGCTCGACGTATTGGATATGCCCGTCCTGGGCCAGCCACCCCAGCATCTCCAGCGCCTGTTCCTTGGTCTTCCAGCCCTCATTCGCATCCACCCGCACGGCTTTGGTGGGGGCGACCTCCCGAAGCGCCTGGAGGCTGGCCTTGTCATCGGCCACGCCCACTTTCATCTTTAACACCGGATACTGCTCCGCCGCCTGCACCTTTTGCCGAATCACGTCCGGCTTGTCGATCCCAATCGTAAACGACGTCATATGCAGGTTCTCGCGGAACCCCAGACCGAGGAGATCGTAAACCGGTTTCCTGGCTTTTTTCGCAGCCCCATCCAACAGCGCAAGATTCAACGCGCATTTGGCCGACATATCGCGGGGGGACAAGGTATCCAAGTACTTCATGCTGCCCTCGACATCGCTGAACGAAAGCCCGCGTGCATCGACCTTCTGGAAAAAAGCTTCTACCGACACCGGCGATTCTTTGTAACGGGCGGTCGGGGCCGCCTCGCCCAGGCCGACGGTGCCATCAGCCCCGGTCAATTCCACGACCACCACCTGAGTAACGTTGGTCCCTTTAGTGCGGGCGATGGTCCAGGTATGCGCCAGTTGCAGGTCCAGCCGCTTGAAAGTCAGTTTCACGCCAGGGAAAAAAGCCGAAATCCCCCTGGAAAGCAATGAAGTTGTCTCCCTCCATTCGTGTTTCAACCGCCGTTTCCGCGCCAAAAAACCGGGGTGGGGCCACTCATTCCCCACCGCTAAGCAAGGTGAAGCCGAGCGTCTGCGGCGGCACATCCGGATCGGTCGCCATATTCGTGAAGTTGACGGAGACGCCGACGTTGACCGTTTGGTCAGAGACCGGTGCAAGGGTGAAGGGCAAGGGATCGGCCCGCGATGCGGGAAATCGATTTTACTCTCGGCTGCTCTCGGCTGCTCTCGGCTGCTCACGTTTTTGACTTGGGCGAGCGTGAGCAGCCGTGTGCAATCGGGCTCTTGGGCCGAGGGGACCGTGAGCTATCGGGACCTTGGGGGCCACGGGCGAAAGTCCAAAGTCCAGGGTCCAGAGTCCACAGTCCACAGTCCACAGTCTGAAAAAAATATTTCGAGACTCAGGATTAGTCGGGACTGGTCGGGACTGGTCGGGATTACTCGGGAATGCTCGGGGGGGCGACGGATGAGGGGTAAGGCTTTAGGTACCTACCGGGGGTTACCAGGGGCTTCCAGGACCTACCGAGCGGTTACCGGGACCTGAGGAAGCTGGCGGCGGGCGATTGGTTAGTTAGTTAGCCGCTAAAAGCGGCTCCAGGAAGAAGGGAAGACAAATGCTGAAACGCGCTCCCGACGTTGGACGAGCGGAAGCGCGCGCGCACGCCGGGAGGATGATGGATGGTGGATGATGGATGATTGGGGCCGGATGGAGACGTTGCGCGCGCGCGCACACTATGTGTTTTTTACCCGTACCGTCGTGCCAGAGGCCTGTTTACCGAGGTTTTTGCATTTTGTAGTCGTGCCAAAGCCGTGCCGGAGCCGTGACAAAGGGGAAAACGCTGAAACGCTGAAACGCTGAAAAGGGGAGCGCGCGCGCACGGGGGGGGTGTACAAGGGTTGACACATTGACAACCTGCTGTTTACCGAGGGATTGTGCGTTTCAAGGGTTGCCAGAAGGGTGATCCATAGGGTTGACAAAGTAAACACCAAGCTCCAAACACCAAACACCAAATAAGCTCCAAACTGGAAACTTCAAAAGGACGAATTTCTTTTCTCCGGGGAGGGGGTAAAAAGTCCGTCCCAGCGTCCCAAGCGGCTATTTACCGAGGTCTTTGCGTTAAAATGTCGTCCCAAGTCCGTCCCCACTCCGTCCCAAAGGCCTATTTACCGAGGTTTTATGGGATGAGGCGGTAGTATCTGGGCAGAGCGCCGCGGGTGTCGTATTCGGCGAATTGGTTGCCTTCGTGGAAGATCGGATGGTTGAGGTTGGCCCACGGCCCGCCCGGGGAGGTGGCGTATTGGACGGTTTTGTTGGGGAAGGTGTCAGGCCAATAAAGGCGAATCATGTTATTGGTCCATAGCTGAATCGAAAGCAAGGGATGCGCGACGAAAAAGTCAGAGACCTGAACGATGGTATAAAAGGAGTAGGGGAGGCCCTGCACGAGATAGGTTGTGATGGGCGTGGTGGCGGTGACGATCGTCAGATCGGTCCAGGGGCCGAGGATGGAGTTGGCGCCCCGAATGTCATAATGCTCGCCGACCACCGAGTTCCATACCAGCAACCAGGGCTGGCCGTTCTTGAACAGGAGGGACTCATTCAGCGGCACCGCGCTGGGGAGAAAGCCGTTGGCCTCGACCACGGCGCGGATGGTGTAGGCGAGGTTGTTGGTTTCTTTGTTATAAACGCCCAGATACCAGTCTCCGCGGAGGTCGGCCAGGTCGGGGCCGGTGCGCAGGACGATTTGGTCGTTGGTGGAGGCGAGGCGGAAGCTGCCGGCGGAGTACGGGGCGATTCCCGGGGGCAGGTCGCGCTGGAGGAGCAGGTCGGCGTTGCCCGAGAGGTTGTAGAGCTCGAACAGGATCCCATCGACGAAGTTGGTGATGGAGAATTTAAAAAAGAGCAACTGCGGCGGGCCGGGGGGAGCGGCGAACTGGCTGACGGGGGTGGGCACGACGAACGGGACGCCGTTGGTGAGCGCAATGATCTGGGGATAGTTGGTGGTGTAGCAGGCCTGGACGACGAAGGGGAGATTAGTGGGGGCACTGCTCCAAACGCCGACGTACCAGGTATTGGTTTGAATTGGCCAGGGAGTGCTGTTGGTGACGACGAAGACGATGTCATCGTTGGTGCGCGGGTTGAAGCTGGCGTAGTCGAAATGGGTCAGGTCGGGCAGGGGGAGATGCTCGCTGAGCACGACGGTGACGTTGCTGTGCCAGCCGACGGAATTGGTCCCGAAGCCGGTGAGATAGAAAGTGACTTCTTGTGCCGGGTTGTTGGTGTCCAGGTTATTGGTGGGGACGTTAAACTGGAAGTAGCGCGGGATGCCGGCCTCCAGCACATAATTGGTGAGCGGCTGGCAGTTGGTGAGGGTGGTGATGTCGAACCAAACGCCGATGGCGAAGGTGACCGAGACGGAGTTGGTGTTGGTGACGGCCAGGAAATAGGGCTGGCCGATGGTAATCGAGGGGGTGGTGTTGGTGCTGAGATTAGTGGCGCCCGCGGTGACCGGCGGCCAGAGGAGACCGTTGACGGGCGAAGTGGGGAATTGGTTGGTATCGAAGAGCACGCCCACCGGCATGAGGTTGGTGGTGTTGTATTGCACGGACGAGAGGAGGACATTGGTCGCGATGGTGGCCCACTGAGGCACATCGACGACGAAGTATTGGATGCCGCCAGGCGTAAGCGAATTGGTATAGGAGATACCGTGGGTCAGGTAAATCACGGGCGGGGGCGCAACGGGGAGCAGCTTGAACACCAACTGCCAGGTCAGCAACTGGTTGAGATTGGTGGACGAGCCCGGGCCGGAGCGGGTGTCCCACATCTCGAGCCGCCAGGTGCCGAAGGCATCAGTGCCCTTGAGTGAGTCGAGGGATTCTTCCGGCAAGTAAGTCAGCTCGTTGGGCACGGTAGTCAGGGTGATGCCGTCCACAATAGTTCCCGGCAGGAGGCTTTGGAGGCGCAGCACGGAATTGGTCCCCTGGGCGGTGAATTGGACGTTGCGGGTGGTCCAGCGGGCGTTATCGCCGTAGGCCAGGTCGCGTTCGACTCCGTCGATGCGCACGCTGACGCGGGCCAGGCTCTGGGCGGGCGGGACGGTGAAGTCGGCTTTGCCGGTCTGGCCGCGGGCGAAGATATTGGTAATCTCGGGGTCGGTCAGGGTACGGCCATAGACGGTCAACTCATCGATAAGGCCGCGGAAGGGTTCGCTGGAATCGTAGCGGCTGCGGTTGCCGATGGCGACGCCGCCGGTGAGGGAGGGAACCAGAGTCAGGAAGGGCGAAATCCTGGTGTAATTGGTGGCGAGGCACTGGCCATTGAGGTAGAGGCGCAAGGCATTCGTGGTGATAGTGATGATATTGGTCCCGTTGGTGACGATATTAAAATTGGTATAGGGCTTGTCGAAGACGGCGGCGATATGCCACCAGCCGTTGTTGGGTCCGCCGCCGAGGAGGATCGGGCCATTGGTCGTGATCACGTCGATGCCGGGCGTGCCCGAATGGGCATCGGAAATGTGGAAGTGAAGGTCGCGGCGGAATGGATCGGCGGTGGGTTCGAGCGAGAGCCAATAGGGGTCGCCGGCGCCGCTGCAATCGAAAGCGTCGGGATAGCCGCGGAACAGAATCATCTCGGTGCCACAGAGGGAGAAGTTGGTTTCGAGGATGGGGTCGATCCAGCCTTCGATGGAGAAGGCGTTGGTGAGGCGGAGATTGGCGGGGTCACCGACCTGGATGGCGCTGGCGGGGTCGTCGATATCTTCGGGAAAGAGATCGGGATCATTGGTGCCGGCAGGCTCCTCCTGGCCGTTAAAGTAGAGGGCGGTTGCGCCGACGAAGCCGGGGCTAAAGTTGGTAGCGGTGTCAAAGAAAGCGCCGTGGTTGCCGCCCAGCAGGTCCCAGGCGCGGCGGCTGAGGGGTTCGACATCGCCGTTCCACCAACTGACGGCGGCGGGTCCGCGCACGGTGTAAGAGAGTTGGTAGCGTTGGCCGGGGGTGGTGGGCAAAGCGCACTCGAGCCCACCGCTAGCCAGGGCGACGGCATTGGAGCCGACAGCATCGACGGCAGTATTGCTGATGACGGTGACGGGGCCATTGGTGACGGTCCAGAACACCTGGAGGGGCGGGTTGTTCGTGGTGCCCAGGATGAACTCTCCGGCCTGGTAAACCCGGCAGGTGGCCGACTCAAAATCATTCGAGAAGACCAGGGTGGGCGGGAAATTGGAGAGGCTGTAAGGCGTCGGGGCGAACTTGATAGGCAACAAGGCGACATTGGTATCTTCGGTGAAGTGGAGCAGGCCATCATTGAAATTGGTGACCAGGGCAGAGAGGACAAAGTCGTCCAGGGCGATATTGGGATTATTGGGGGAGATGACGATGCTGGTGAGGTTGGTGCCGGGGCCATTGGTGACGGCGGTAAAGAGCTGGTTGGCGAACAGGATGGTGTTGGTCTCCCACTGGAGGCCGTTGGTAGGCCAGGCCAGGCCATTGGTGAAGATGTAAGTGGCGGGGCCGAAGGAGGTGCCAAGCTGGACGTTGAGCGTGGGACCGCCGACGGAATTGGTCAAGGGGCACCAGAGGACGTTGGTCCCGTACTTGCCGCCGACGCTCGAGTGGTAGATGGCGAAGACCTCGCAATCCGAGAGGGGGCGTTCATAAAGGCCGAATTCATCGAGGCCGCCGCCGAAGCTGACGAGATTGGCCGGGGCGCCGGGATGGAAACCGAGGAAGAAATCTCCCACGGTGACGGGGACGATGTTGGTGATGGCGAGCACCTGGGCCGTGGCGAGCATGCCATTGGTGTAAAGCCGAGCGACCAGGGTGGAAGCATCGTAGGTAAGGGCGACGTGTTGCCAGCCACCGTTGGTGAGGGCATTAGTGACGGTGGTGATGATATGCGGGCTGAAATTGGTGTCCCAGATGTTGGCGCAGAGGGCGCCAAGGACATTGGTGCCGGGGACCCCCGAGAGCCAGAACTGAACGCCTTGCGGATGGCCATTGGTGGCAGACTGATCATTCCACTCGGCCAGAGGGGAAGAGACATCGGGGAACGAGACGGCGCTGACGACAAAGGAGTCGAGGTACATCCCGCCGTTTCCCGGGGTGAGGCTGGACAACTGCAACGTTGTCAGATTGGCGGAGGCGGTGAAGACAATCGAGGTGTGCGACCAGTTGAGGAAGTTTGGAGCGTTGGAGAGACCATAACTTAGAGGGATAGTCGGCTGGCCAGTCAGGTCGAGATTGGCCAGAGCTGTGAAGTTCGGGTTCGCTGTATTGGGGTTCTTGGAGTAGGCAAAGGTCAACTGGTAGAGCTTGCCCGGCAGCGTGCTGAAGCTGCGTGAAATGGAACCGGGCTGGAAACCGTTCAGGTCCAGGCACTGGGTCCCTGAATCCGGCAAGCCGATGAAACCCTGGCCCGGGTAGCAGATATCCACGTCGCCGCTGACCACCAGCCAGCCGGAGATATTGGTGCCGGCAGGGTATCCGAAACCTCCCGGCGAATTCTCAAAGCCATCGCTCATCACGGTCGCGCCGGTCGTAAGCGGCGGGGGGGCGCTGGGGATATTGCCCGGGTTAATCCAACCTTCGATACTGAAGCCGCCGCGGCTGCCCACATCGAGCCCCGGACCGCGCGGGACCTTGAGCGACGTGGCGATGCCATCGCCGAAGAAAGCCTGGTTCACCTCACCGGTTGAGAATTGCACGTCGCCCTCGAGCAAGCCGTTGAACCCGCCGAAGATGTCCGAGGCGTCCTGGTCGAGGGGCCACCAGGCGACGGTACCGACCAGCCAGGGCGCATGAGTGACTTTGAAGCTGAGAGAGTAGGTGGTGGAGTTGGTGGTCGGGAGATTGTTGGAGATGGCGCCATTGGCCAGGACCAGGACGTTGTTCGAGAGCCAGGGAGCGGGCATTTCGGGAAAGACATAAACGAGGTTGCTGAGGACATTCCAGCCGTCGAAAACCGCGCCCGGGGCATAAGGGCCGGTGGGCACGTCATCGAAGTTATTGGTCCAGAACGGGACCATGTTGGTGTTGAAAGAGACCGGGAGGCCGAGGCTGTTGGTCGAGGTGCCGAAGGCCCCGATACCATTGGTGGTCAACCCGCCGCGGTCCTCGTAGAGCAGGACGCGTTTGCCGGTGGGGCTAATCAGGGTGATCGCCAGGTCCGACGGCCGCGGGTGATTGAGCAAGAAGGCGGTTTCCATCGAGGAAATGGTGAAGTGACTGCTGACATTAAAAGAGGAGTAGGAGACCGCGTCATCCAGGATAGGAGTATTGGGATTAGTCGTGAAAGTGATGGCTTGGGCCTCGAAGGTGGCGAACTTGAAGCTGGCGATGACGAACACGGTCACCGGGAAATCGTTGTCGTTGCACAGGCGGACGACATAGGTGGAGCCCGGCAGCAGGGGCGGGACGGTGAATTGATCGAGGGTGATGGAGTTCCCGCCCGTGCCGACGGTGACGTTGGAAGTACAGAGTCCGCCCGGTCCAAGCTGGCAGACCTGCATGGAAATTGTGCCGCCGGGGGGGGCCTTAACCAGGGCGGAAATGGTCATGCTGATGGCATTGGGCGGGACCTCGATGAATTCCTCGTCACAGGTGTGCGGCGCGATGGTTACGGTAACGCCGTTGGTGAGTGGTTGTTGCTTTTCAAGGAAGACAAAAACCGAACGGTTAGTGCCAATATGCTGCAGGGCATTGTCTTCCTGGAAGTAGGTGAACATGTCACCGAGGTGGCGGCCGGCGAAATCATGGAGGCTGCCGGGGCCGGCCGAGCGTTGGGACCCGGCAATGGGGTCCGTGCTGTCGTCATACGTGAACCAATTACTGACCGTGCCCAGGGGTGCGTGGTTGTTGAGCACGGCGAAGGAGCCGTCCACATACGTCAGCGCGCCCACCAGGTCGCCCATCAAGGCGTGGTCCAGGAGGTTGGAAACGATGACGCGTTTGACGAGCATCGAGGGGTCGCCCGGGCCGAGAAAGACATTGGTGAGGCCCGGTTTTTGGGGTGAGCCGTCGGGAATAGCCGAGTCATCCAGCCAGGAGAGCAGCACGCCGTTTTGATTTTCCTGGCCAAAGGGGAACAGGCTGAAGAGGACTTGGAAGGTGAACTCGGCGGCCATCTGGTCTTCGGACTTGACGGCGGCGAAGTAGGGGATGTTCTGGGCGTTGGAAATGACGATGACCGAGCCGCCGTTGCGGCCGACATCTTTGAGAGCGCCGGCGAGGGCCGCCGGGTTCAAGTTCAGCAGGGTAGGGTCGGTGGAGACATACAGATCGACATCGGCGCCCGGGGTCGGGAACGGGCGGTTGGAGTTGGTATCAGTGAGGACATCGACGCCCATCCGGGGGACGGAGATTTCGCGCGGGCTGAAGATAGCGAAGCGGGCATTGGTAAAGCCGGAGGTATTGGTAATGGCGTAGAATTGCCACTGGTTGGTGACGCCGATGGTGAGCTGGGCGTTGGCAGAATTGGGTAGAGTCACCTGGTTGGTTCCGAGGAGAGGAGAATTGGCGCCGGCGTGCTGATGGGCGAGAGTTTGGCCGAAGTAGTTGGTGCTGTTGGGGAACGCGTTGGTCAGCACGGTCAGGAAAGGGGTGCTGCTGCTCGAGATGCCTGCCTGGGTGAGGCTCAGCGAGTTGGTGATCTGGCCGTCGCCACACGACACTACCAGCGCAAAGTCCTGGGCGACGTTATTGGGGTTCAGAGCGACGGCGTTGACGTTGACGCGGTAGCCGGTGACGGTGATGGAGTAATTCGAGCCGAGCGGCGGCGGGATATAAACGTTCTCGATATTGTTGACGTGGTCGATGTTCGGGACAGCATTGGTATCCCATGGCAGATTCGAATCGTTGCCGCCCGCGATATCATTGCCGAAGAATACATCGATGGTGTCCGTACCAACGGTGTCGAGATTAGTGACGACGAGGTTGAGGTCGTTGACGAGCTTGGTGCCGACGATGGGGTTGGCGGGCGGGTCGGTCCACGCCAGGGTGATACGCAGGCGCGAGGCGCGCGCGGCGGGCTGGACGCTGATATTGAAAGTCTGGCTTTGGCCGGTGGCCAGGGCGTTGGTGGGGTCCTGGTCGATGAGGAACATGGAATTCTGGGGGGCGGTTTCATTGGCGAGGCCGCCATGGATGCTGGAGGGTAGTTGCAGGAGGCCCCACCCCTGGAAATTGACGGCGTCGTTGTTGACCAGAAAGTCGTAATCGGGCAGCGAACGAGCGCCATTGATGAGCATGGCTTTCATCAGGGCGGGACTGCGGCCCTGGGCGCCGCCCCAGCCGTTGGTGCGGCGGGCGGGTTCATCGCGGAGGAATTGCTGCATCAGGGCGAGGGTGCCCGAGGCCTCGGCAGCCGACATGCTGGTGCCCGATTCGTAGCGATAAGGAGGGGGTGTGCCGCCCAGGCTGTCATTGAGATTGCTCAAAGACATGAACGTCTGGTCGTTGGGATCGACTACCATCACATCGGCGATGAGATCGAAGACCACCTGCTGGGTGGAAACGTTGAGCACGCTGACGAGCCAATTGGTGTCGAAGGGGGTGGGATTCAAAAAGCTCACCACGTTGGTGCCCGAGAAGGTAAACCCTCCCGCAGTCGGCACGGGGAACTGGCGGACGAAAATCGGCAAGTCCGGGAAGGGCAAAGGGGAGCGGCGGTTGTTGAGGCGGATATCGACGCGGACGGTGTTGGTGGGGATGTTGAATCCGCCGGAGAAATAGTTGCCGGGCCCGAGAAAGATTTCGGGGAAATGCTGCAAATCGTGGCTGGTGTAATAGGCGTTTTGGTCCCATTGGCCCGAGCGGGTGGAAATGATAAACGAGCCGGGGGCGACGAGGTCGGGTTTGAAGCGGCCAAAATCGCCTTCGGTGCCGACGCCGACGTTGCCGCGGCTGGAATAGGAAGCGACCTGGTTGCTGCTGTCGGTCAGGGTGAACCAAATGTCATTGGTCAGGCCGTCGAAGACGTCGAAGGCAACCTTGTTGGTGATGAACCGCGGGCTTTCGACCGCGCCGACGGTGATGACATTCTTGGCGGTGGCCGGAGAGAGGATGCTATCGGCAATGCCGTTGCCCCCGTTTTGATCGCCGCCACCGGCATCACCGGCAGCAAAGACGAAGAGGAGCGGTTGCGGGCCGGAGACGAGCGGCAGGGCATCGCGGACGGCGGCATCGTAGCTGGCGGCGGCCAGGTCGTAGCTGGCGACATCGCGTTTGTATTGGGGCAGGTCGGAATAATTCCAGCTATTGTTCGAGATGAAAGCATTGGTCTGGGCGGCGGTCTGCTGGAGATAGCTGTCCGAGTAGAAAGGCCCGAAGAGCGGGTCGGCGACGAGGGAAAAGAGGGTGGCGTTGGTGGCCAGGCCGCGGAACTGGGCGCCGGTTCCGGCATAGGGACCGGGCATGCTCGAGGCATTAGTGACGCTGGAGGATTTGCCGCCGGTGCCGGCGATGATGCCGGCGACATGGGTGCCGTGGCCGTTGGTGTCGAAGGTGCCGCTGAGGCTATCAGAGAAAATGCGGCCGGTCAGGTCGGGATGGGTCGAGTCGATGCCGCTGTCGTTGACATTGACCATGATGCCTGAGCCGGTCAGGCCGAGATAGTTGCTGGCGGTCGTGAGGTCGGCAGCGGCATGGATGTTGACCCGGCTCAGGTCATTGGCGGGCACGCGGAAATGAGCCATTTCAATCTCCTGCACGCCGGGCAGGCCGGCCAACGGGGAGAGGATGCCGGCGGGCGGGCGGACGCGCAGGACGGGGCCGAACGGCGAGGGGTCTTCGGCGAGAATCTGGGCGCCCATTCGTTGGAGGTCATTCAGGGCAGCCTGGCGGGCATCGGGAAAGAGCAGGAGGTTGAGGGTGGCGCTTTCGGGCAGGGGGGTTTGATCGACGGCCATTTTGAGCAGGGAGGCTTTGAGCTTGTAGTAAGGCTCGTAAGGCAGGACGTTTTGGGTCTCGGGCTGGGCGGCGAGGTCCTGGGCGACGGCGGCGGAGGCGCGGACGAGATAGGCGTTATTGGGGACGTAGGAAATAACCGTGGCGCCGGCGGCGGCCAGGAGAGAACGGAAGGCGTCATCGAGCGGGCCGCGGGATTGGACGATGTAGCTGCCGGGGTCGCCCTGGGCGCGGAGGTGCGCCGGAATGGGCAGGGTGGTGCCTTGCTCGGTGTCGAGCAGGGCGTTTTCCAGCAGAATGGCCTTATTGTTTTCGAGGAGTTGGCCGGGGGTTTTGGTGGTGTTGCTGAGGCGGTAGGCGAAGCGGTTGGTGGAAGGGATTAATGGATTATTGGATTTTTGGATTGGTGACAGATTGACCGACTCAGTCAGCAGGTGGAAAGAGTCGGACAGGGAGTGGGTGGGCTGGGAAGCAGGTGCGGGTTTGTTTTGGTTGGTCGATTGAGCGGCGCGGTTGGCGGCGTCTTTTGCCGCCCATTGGTCGCCCAGCCGCCAGAAGTAAAAGGCGGCGACGAAGCACAGGACACTGACGGTGAGCCAAAACAGGGGGCGCCGGCGCATAAGAAAGGAATTATAAGCAAGTTAAGGGTTAAAACGCAACTGAATTAGTATTAGTCTGGCGGGAGGATGTTAAAGTTTTCGATGACAGCGTGGGGGTTGTTGGGGGCGCCATCGATGCGCACAACTGTGCGGGTGGCCACTTCGGCGGTGATCTGGTAATTCGTGCAGAGGTTGATGAAAGGTCCGCTGGACAGGACCGAACGGTCGGCCGGTTTGAGGGCCTGGCCCCAGGAGTAGATGACGAAGCGCGGTGTATGGTCGCAGTTGATCAGCCCCAGGATTTGCTGCGGGATGCGTTCGTAAGCGGCGTCGGTGATGCCGGAGTTCAAAAGATTGGCAGTATTGGTGTTGAGGAAGGGCGAACTGACGGTGAGTTCAGGTGTCGCAAGAAGGTCACCGAGGTGATCGAAGACTGCCCGGGCGCCGTTATTGGTGGCCCTGACATTATTGATGGCGTTGACGATCCGCACCAGCGGCGGGACCGGGACGTTGGTGTTGCTCAGGTCGTAGTAGCCCGCAGGGTTGATGATAAGGGGAGCGAACTGAGGTGTAACGCCCAGGGGGTTGGCGCCGATATCGGCATCCGACAGGGTGTTGGTTAGCGTGATGACTCCGCCAAGGATGGCCGACCAGGCGGCGAGATTGGTCTGGTTGATGTTGAGCCTGCCAAGGGTGGAATTGTCGTTGAAGCCGGTGGTAAAGATGTCGAGGAGCCGCCAATCATTGGTTGGAATAGTAAGGCCGGCATCGGGGAAGACGTTGCCGAGCGGTACGCGATTGGTGTCGATCTGGCCGATGTTTCGCATGAACTGGCCGTTGCCCGACCAATGCTGCCAGGTTTGGAGATCGGTGGGAGGCGATTTGAGATAAACCGTTTGCCAGGGGGTGCCGCGATGGACGCGGCCAAGCCAGCCTAGGTTGGCGTACTTGTTGGTGGGGAAATCCCAGTCCGAGGGTTTGTGAACCTGTGGGTCTTTGACAGCCAGATTGTAGAGTGTGGGGCTGGAGCCATTGGCAGCACCGTAGCCACCCCAGGGCTCGTAGCGATCATTAACGGCGCCGATGTTTTTGATAGTTGTTGCGGCGAGGTTGGGAGTATCAGGAATGAACGCGTTGGTTTTGTTGGCGCCCATGGGCGTGAGATCGCCGATAGTGTAATGCACCAGAGGATCGTTGGCCTTCCATGAGGTGTAGAAGTAGAGGTTGCGGGTCGGGGCAAAGGGAGCATAGAAGTGATTCGTCAGGAACGAGAGAGTGGACGACCGCCCGGGCAGAGGGGGCCAGTTGAGGAGGTTGGTGCGGAAGAAATTCTCGGCGCCATCCAAGTCCATTT
>Ga0210408_10002146_pt1 | contig 19552 bp, 15 predicted proteins | sample IncBWH4MmetaG_FD_155471 | JGI IMG/M metagenome (GOLD analysis project Ga0210408, IMG submission 155471) | Forest soil microbial communities from Barre Woods Harvard Forest LTER site, Petersham, Massachusetts, United States - Inc-BW-H-4-M | ecosystem: Environmental > Terrestrial > Soil >...
CAACAACTTCCAGACTAGAGTCTATTGAAATCCCATAGCGTCCGCCGCGAACAAAGCGGCTTCCTTCAAACGGCTGTATCGAAAGCGAACCGCTGAGGTCCAAGCGAACCGAAACTGTCGCGCCGGTTCGCTTCCGATACAGCTCTAACGTTTCTCGAGACCAATCGGTCTTGAGAATCTTCTTTGCGTCTGACGCACCCACACGTTCTCCCGAAAGCAATTCGCGAAGACGACAGTCTGAAGAAAAGGGTTAGGTTGCGGAGATTGTTGGTTACCCGGTGGAATTCCGTTATTTTCCTTGCCAACCACGTGGAGCAGCGTGCATACGCTGAATTCGCGCAATTCGGGTCGAGTTCAAACTGTGGCTTACAATTCGCGAATCGCGCTCACGGGGTTCCGGCGCATCGCTCGATGTGCGGGAAAGTAGCATGCCAGCAAAGACATCGCTCCCAGGAGCATGACGACGGAAACGACGGTGACGGGATCGTTGGCTCCGATTCCGTACAAGAGCCGGGCGATGAAACGTGTCAGTCCCAACGCAAACGCCAGTCCCAGCGCCATCCCCATGCCTGTGAGCCACAATCCCTGCAACAGCACGAGTCTCAGCACGTCGACGCGCGAGGCGCCCAGAGCCATTCGTACTCCGATCTCGTGGGTCCGCATTTGAGTCCGATAGGCCACAACTCCGTAGATCCCGGTCACCGCAAGAACCAGCCCGATCAGCGCGAACATGCCCGCCAGGGCGCTCTGTACGACAGCGAAACTGCTCGCCATCTGGGTACTCTCTCGCATGGGACGCACATCGAAAACTGGCAGCCGTGTATCGATTTCGTGGATGGCGTTTTCCACCGCTGGCGCAAGGTCGACCGGATTTCCCTCGGTCTTCACCTGCACGATAGTCTCATACCCCACCTGGAAAAAGCTCATATACACGATGGGCTCCGGTGACTCATTCACGAATATATGTGTCGAATTTCTCGCGACGCCGACAACCGTGAAAAGGCCGCCCCATATCCTGAGTTTCTTTCCCAGCGGATCCTGTCCCGGCCAGTAGCGCCTCGCCGCGGTCTGATCCACGATGAGTACCCGCGGGGCCTTTTCATCGTCATCCGGTGTAAACTCGCGTCCTTCCAGAATGGGTATATGAAGGGATTCGAAATACCGCGGGGCCACTTCGGCGTGGTACACCTGCAAAGATTCATGGGGGTGTGGCACATACCCTTCCGGATACGCATCGTCCCCCTTGTGGCCCAAGGTCATCGGAATCCAGTCCGTAAGAGACGCAACCTTCACGCCAGGCAATGCCGACACGCGATCAAGAATCTTGTGACGGATCACCTGTTCCTCGTCGTGGCTGTAGCCGGCAATATTCAGCCCCACGGACGCAGTGAGAATGTGGTCCTGTTCAAATCCGGGATTCGCGCCGGCGAGATTCCGCAGTGTTCGCAGAAATAGCCCGGAGCAGACCAGCAGAGGAAGTGAAAGCGCGATTTGCGCCACTACCAGCCCGCTGAGCAATTTCCGGTTGCGTGAGCCGCCGGAGATGCTTGCAGACTCTGCCTTCAGTACCTCAATGGCCGGCGCGTGGGCCGAACGCCAGGCGGGGAGCGCGCCGCACAGCATGCCGGCCAACAGGGACGACACCGCAATCCCGATTACCACCTTATGGTCCATGCTCCCGTTGAGTATGAGGGGATTCGAGTTCGCCGGAAAGAACCATGCGAATGTCTTCGATGTCCACGAGGTCAACACCAGGGCCACGGCTCCTGCGACGATGGAAAGCACCACGCCCTCCAGCACCATCTGCCGCACCAGTTGAATACGATTCGCCCCGAGCGACTGCCGGATGGCAAGCTCACGCCGCCGGGATACAAACCGCACCAGCGTGAGCGTAGCCAGGTTCGCGCTGGTCAGCAACAGCACCACAGCGGCGAAGGCCAGCAGAATGGGCAGCGTCGCCGCCATGTATCCGTTGGCGCCGAATGGTGAGCGCCACATGGGATCGAGCGTGATCCGGTTATCGCCCAGATGATCGTCCGGAAACGCCGCGACAATATTGTGCATCACGGTGTCGAGGTCCTGGGCTGCCTGGCCACGGCTCACGCCGGGCCGCAATCTTCCTATTACGTTCAGCCAGACCGCACCACCACTGCGATGCGTCATCCGCCACACATCCGTCCCGAGGGGATCGAGCGTTACCCACAAATCTTCACGGATCCCGGGCATTGCTCCGACAACCCCCTCCGGCGCCACGCCGATCACCGTCACGGGATGCCGGGCGATCTCGATCGACTTGCCCACAATTGCCGGGTCTGCGGCATAACGGGTCTTCCAAAGCGAATAACTCAGGACCACGTTGGGAATGGCTGGACGCGTCTCTTCTTCAGACAGAAAGAAGCGCCCCAGCACCGGCTTGATGCCGAGCACGTCGAAATAATTCGCCGACACGTTCGCAATATAGGCGCGCTCCGGCAGTGCGCCGCCGGTCAGCGTGATCCAATCGTGATGATAGGCGAGTATTCCGGCGAAGGTGTGGTTCTGCTCGCGCAGATCGCGATAGTCGAGATACGAGAAGGGCGGAGTCGGAGAGAAGTTCCGTTCCCCCCGCTGCAGGCTCACAAGGTCGTCCGTGTCCCGTGCGCCAGGAATCGGACGCAACATTGTACCGTCGATCCAACTGAATACGGTGCTGTTGGCGCAGATAGCTACGGCCAGCATCGCCGTCGCTGTGATCGTAAAACCGGGGCTCTTGCGCAGCTGCCGCAAGGCATAACGAACATCCCGGCCTAGTGGTTCAAACCAGCCTCCGCCCCACATCTGGCGCGTCACATCCTGCACCAGAAGAATGTTTCCAAACTCACGGGCTGCCGCTTGTCGCGCCGTCTCTTCCGCCTCGCCTCGCGCCACTCGATCTGCAATTGCCATCTGCAGGTGAGCATCGATCTCTTCCTTCAATTCGCGATTGCGCCGCTGAAAACCGAAGCCGGGAAACCACTTCATGACGCACTCTCCTCCGGCTTGACGTACATTACCGACCCAATCGCTTCGACAATCTGCTCCCATCGGTCCAGATCCGAGGCCAACTGCTTTTTCCCCTTGGCTGTGATTCGGTAGTATCGGGCTTTTTGCTTGCTCTCTGACTGCTTCCATTCAGACTGCACCCAGCCCTGACGCTCTAATCGATGGAGAGCCGGATACAGTGATCCGGTTTCCACCTGAAGCACATCTCCGGATCGCAAACGTAAAGCCTGAACAATGCCATATCCATGCTGCGGTCCCCATTGCAGCGTCTGAAGAATGAGCATGTCGAGTGTTCCCTGCAGCAGCTCAATCCGGTTTTTATACTGGTCTTTCTCGCTCATAGATGTAGACACTCTACTCGCCGTGGCAGTAGATTGTCTACTCCCGCATCATGGCGGCGCCTCAATTCAAAGCCGTGCTTATAGCAACTCCTCAGATGAGATCGGAATCCGGCCTGACACTCCGGTCGAAGCAGTCCGCTGTGTGGCCTGCTGACCGACGCGGTGGGCGCGGCGGCTGCGAGCCAGCAGGAAAACTTGCTATTTGCCCAGATTCCACATAATGCATACGAATTTTCGGCGTTGAAAGATCTAATAGAAGAAGGACTCTAAACCTTGCGGCGTGTTTATAGCCTCTGCCGGCCCAGGGCAGAGGACGAGTCCAGCGGATAGGTACTGATATGTCAGTTTTCGGAACATAACGACCGTCAGCGGCCAACGGCTTGCCGACAGTAAGTCGAAAGATGGCTCGTCCCGCTTACAACGTGTTACCAGATATATGGCACGCTGGTGGCACACAAGGCCGACTCAACGCAGTCTGGTAGTACTCCAAGCTTCTTCGTGAGCGCCTCCTGTTTCTCTATCATTCGTGTCTCAAAGCCTGCATAGGCTCCGCCGCTGCGGCGCGGCGAGCAGGAGCCCAGCTTGCCGCCAGTCCGACGACCGCCAGCAGCAAAGCGGATGTTGCCAATATAACCGGATCATTCGGATGCAAACCGTAAAGGAGCGAGGTCACGAGTCGTGTCGACAGAAGAGTGGCACCGATGCCGCAAGTGATCCCCACCAGCGCAATCCATGTTGCCTCGCGCAAGACCATCGTGAGTACTTCCCGCGGCAGGGCGCCGAGGGCCATCCGAATGCCGATCTCGCTCGTGCGTTGCGCAACGGAATATGCCATCACGCCATAGACGCCCACGGAGGCAAGCACCAGCGCAAGCACACCGAAGGACGCGGTCAGCGCCGCGATGATCCGTTCCTGTTGCATCGACGCGTCAATCTGCTCTTGCTGGGTGCGGATCTCCTGTAGCGGCAAATCCCGATCGATCGATTGTACCGCCTTGCGCAGCGACGGAGCCACTGACGCCGGACTGAGGTTTGTTCGGACTTCGTAGGTTGCTCCGAAGTCGAGGTTCGGCGTCTGTTGGTAGGGCTGATAGAACATGCCGACGGGGTCCTGCTTGAGCGACCAGTAGCGCGTATCGCCGCATATGCCCACCACTTCGATCAAGTCGCCGGGCGTGCCTTCGCGCGGATGAAAGTGAGCAAGGAAACGCTTGCCGATCGGATTCTGACCCGGGAAGGCCTTACGCGCCAGGCTCTCGCTGAGGATTCCGACCTTTGGCGCACCCGCCGTGTCGTTCTCATTGAAGTCGCGGCCTGCCAGGATTGGAATACCCATCGTATGAAAGAAACCGGAGCCAACGGCATTATTCCACGCGGACTGATCTTTCTCGGGGTTCGGAGTTTCTCCCTCAGGCAGAAAGTTAGCATTCTCCATGCTGTCGGAAATGTAGCCCACCTCCGACAGGGTCACGTTCTGCACGCCGGGCAAGGCGCGCAGCCGCTCTTCGATCTGATGATGCAGTTGCAGATCTTTCGGAGCCGGATAGCGCGACTCGGGTTGCTGAATCGCAAACAACACGAGATGATCCGTGCGGAATCCGGGATTGACGTGAGCGAGGTGGAAGAGCGTCCCCACAAAGAGAAGAGCCCCCGCCACCAGCAGTGTCGACAACGTTACCTGGAAGCCGACGATCATCTTGCCGGAAAGGCCCTTGAGCCGTCGCGTACTGGCTGGCCCTGTCGACTTCAGGCAAGCTCCGGCATCACTCCGGGTTGCGATCCATGCCGGCACCGTGCCGAAGAGCAATCCGCTCAGCAGTGTGACGCTCGCGGTGAACGCCAACACGGTCCAGTCGAGCGGCATGCTGAATGGTGATGTCTCCCATGAATTCGCCAGCAGTGCAGGCAACGTGCGGCAGCCGGCAAAAGCCAAAGCTACGCCGAGCGCTCCCCCGAGAGCGGAGAGCAATAAGCTCTCGGTAAGCACGCCGCGCAGCACGCGACCACGTCCGGCGCCCAGGGCGAGCCGCAAAGCGACTTCCCGTTGCCTCGCCATAGACCGCGCAAACAGCAGGCTTGCGATGTTGGAGCAGGCCAGCAGAAGCACGAGGCCGACGACTGCCATTAGAACTTCGAGCGGCTTGGCGAACATCTGCCTCGAGAGGAACAATCCGCGGCTGCCGTCCTGCACGTCCAGTCGAGGAATCGTGGTGTTCGCATCCATCCGCAATGTTGAACGCACCACCGCTGCCAGGAATGTGTCCAGAGCAGCCTGCGCAGTGATGTCCGCAACCGTGCCCTTGGTGCGCCCCATGATATTCAGCCACCACACCTCCGGGCTCGATGTCCCAAGCAGCGACCCATTCTTGCCGCGCGGTTCGACCAGCGGCTGCGAACTCATGGGAAGAAACAGGTCCGGGCTTGACTGCACGCTCTTGGCGCCCGTAAATTCCGGCGGCACGACGCCGACAATCGTGACCGGCACCATGTTGACTTTGATCGTGCGCCCGACGACCGCCGGGGAAGATCCAAACGCCCGTTGCCATAGTTCTGCGCTGATCAGCGCGACGGCCGGCGCGCCGATTCTGTCGTCATCGGCGAGAATGGGACGACCGAGCTGCGGCCGCACCTGAAGCTGATCGAAAAAGTTTCCACTCACCAACTCGCCCTGCAGGATCTGAGCATTGCCATCAATGGTCGCATTCATCCTGCCCACGTCCTTGAACGCGAAAAGGTCTTCGAGCACGCGGTTATCGCGTCGAAGTTGTTCAAATGCGGGATAAGAAAACGACGCCGCGCCGATTCCTTCCTTCACATTGTCGGGAATTCCCCACATGTTGGTGACCGCCGTGTTCTTGTCTCCATGCCAATGGAGCAGGCGGAGTTGCTCGGCATGGGGCACGTCGAGCCGGTCGAGCAGCAGGCGTTTCATGACCGAAAAAATGGTTGTGTTGGCGCCGATGGCCAGCGCCAGCGAGATTGCCGCAATCGATGTGAATCCCCAACTCTTGCGCAGAATGCGCAAGGAATAGCGCACGTCCTGGACGACGCTTTCGACGAAGGGGAGGCTCTTTTCGGCATGGTATTGTTCGCGAATCGCTTCTACCGCACCGAATTTCAATACAGCCTCGCGACGCGCTTGGGCTGGCGTCATCCCAGACCGGAGGTTCTCTTCCGTCTGGCGGGAAAGATGCTCTTCCATCTCCTCCAGAAACCGCTGGTCGTCGCTCTGGCGCGAAGCCAGGTTGCGAAGGCGGGCGAGTAAGCGTTTCAGCAGCTTCATGACCGTGTCTCCGCGTCGATCGCAAGGAACCGTGCAATGATATCCGTCGTCTGCTGCCAGTCGCGGAGTTCAGCCTGCAACTGCTTTCGCCCGGCGCGCGTGAGGCGATAAAAGCGGGCGCGACGATTGTTTTCTGACGGTCCCCACTCCGACGTAATTGTGCCTTCCTGCTCCAGCCGGAGCAGCGAGGGGTACAGAGTTCCCTGGTTCAAAGCCAGCTGGTCCTCACTGATCTGCTCGATTCGCCGTGCGATGCCGTAGCCGTGCAGCGGCCCCAGCACTTCGAGCGTTTTCAGAACCATCAATGCCAATGTGCCTTGTTGAATGTCCGTTCTTGTCTTCATTTCGACACCTTTTGGTTTCCTACAGGGAGTATAGTGTGATTCCTTTTGGAATACAACAGGTGTCGGGTGCGGTCCTTAGAAGGGGTTGCACTCGCTCGTATTCGGACAACACTCAAACAGGAGCATCTCCGATGGTGCTTGCGACGAGAACGGAGTGGCGAAACGTCTTACCGACAGTAAGTCGACTCTTCAGAAGGCGCGACAGTTTCTCGGTTAGCAGAACGAATTGGAGCATTAAGGGAAAGTGGGATTCTCGTGCGGGGGGGAGGGCCGTCGCGACCGTGCCGGGCCAACGCGCAACTGTCACCCGTGATCTTGAGTAGAATATTCTCGAGTGACGAAAACCTTCTTGAACTCATCGCGTAAAACCACTGGTCTCCGCTACTGGATGCTGCGCGTTCTGGACGAGTGCAACAAAGTCTCCGCCGACTTTAGCGCCGACCCTGTGCACGACCTCCGCGTAGCCTTGCGCCGCTGCCGCTCCATGGCAGATGGGATGATGGCCATGGACCCCGATCGCAACTGGAAGGCGATGAAGAAAGCCGGCAAGCAACTGTTCCAGCGCCTAGGCGCGCTCCGCGACGTCCAAATCATGATGGAATGGATCGAGAAACTCGACTTCGCGGGGATCTCAGCATCCACTCCTCGCGAAGGTACAGCGAGTAGTGAGATGGTCTCAGGCATGGAATCGGCCGCCGATGGTCCCGATGCAGGCCAGCATCCCGCTGCTGCACTGCTCAAGATTCTGCAGGCGCACGAGGCAGAGCAGAAGCGCGAAGCTCGCACTGCGCTTGCAGAGTTCGACCGCAAACAGTGGCGCCAATGGAGCCACTCGTTACCCCAGCGTGCCGCGCGCATCCGTACCGGCAGTGCCCTCTTTAAGCATCTCGCCCTGGAGCGCTGGACAAACGCACGCGAACTGCATACGGTTGCCCTGCGAAACCGGTCACAAGTCACCTTCCACACGCTGCGCATCGGCATCAAGCGGTTCCGGTATATCGTCGAAAACTTCCTTCCGGTGGAGCACCAGGCTTGGGCCAACGATTTGAAACATCTGCAGGATCTGCTGGGCGATGTGCATGACCTCGACGTGCTGTGGGCTACGGCAATCTCGCATCACGTTTTTACGGATGACGCCACCCGTAGGGCCTGGCACGAGCGCATTACCCACGAACGGACCAAGCGCATCGACGAATATCGCCGGAAAACCGTGGGACCGGGCTCTCTCTGGAATGTGTGGCGCGCTGGGCTGCCCCGGGGCAAGCAGATTCAGCAGATTGCGACCCGCCGCATAAAGCTCTGGGCCAAAGTGTTGGACCCTGACTTCGCACATTCCGAGCGGGTAGCTCAACTTTCACTGCAGCTATATGACGGGCTGTTGGCCGGGCACACGTTGCGAATGACTCCGCTCGAAAATGGCAACTCAGACGAACTACGCTCCAGCCTCTACGCTGCCGCTCTGCTGCATGACGTCGGCAAGTCCGAAGGCCAGAGAGGACACCACAAACAATCGCAAGAACTGATTCAGAAGCACGGCACGCCGCTAGGATGGAATGAGGATGACATGCGACGCGCAAGTCTGGTGGCGAGATTTCATGTAGGTCCGCTCCCGGCGCGACGCCATAAGTCCATCCGCGACCTCCTACCGGACGAGCAGAAGAGTGTGATTCTCCTCTCCGCCATTCTGCGCCTCGCCAATGCGCTGGACTCCGCTCATGACGGGCACATTCGCAGGTTGAAAATCGAAAATGCTCCGCCGCCGTCGCCGCGTGCGAACGGCTCCGTACGAAGACTCGTGCTTCTAGGCAAGAACCAGGCCTTGGTCATTGCCGCCGAGGGCTACTCCCAGGGAACAACGACAGCGCAGACAGCCGCGGCAGAGAGATACTTACTGGAGACTGTGATTCGACGGCCTGTAGTCATTCGACCCATGAAAGCCCAGGCAACTCGATAGAAGCCCTTCAGGTACTTTCACAACGCACGTTCCCGAGTTACAAATTTCAGACAGTTATGACTCATGCTCAATTGGTAGATCGCGCGGTCCGATGGCTGCGCTCGTATCGTTGCGGCGTTGTGCTGTCGGAGCAGGCTTGCGTCAGCGGAGAGATGCCTGACGCCATTGGATGGAAGCAGTCGTCTCACTCGGTGCTAGTGGAATGCAAAGTCACACGCGCTGATTACCTGGGTGACCGTGAGAAGCCCTTCCGTCAAAAGCCGGAGCGCGGCGTCGGCAGCGAACGGTTCTACCTCACGCCGCCCGCACTGATCAAGCTTGAGGAATTACCGACCGGCTGGGGACTTCTGGAATCTCGGCGCGGGCACATTGAAATGCTGCAGCCCTCAGCGAAGAATCTGCGCACCGCACTGGGCTTTCGCTACGAAATGAACCTGCTGCTGGCCAGTCTACGGCGCGTCGAGGTCCGGATCGATCCGCAAAGCATTACCGACTTCCTCAAATGGAAGAATCGCATGGCCGCATACAACCGCGGAACGCTGCCAGAAGGACTGACCGCTACGGACGACGAAATGAATGGGTTTCTTGAGCCTGAAGTTCCGTGTTAGGCTCCTGACCATCAGAAATTCTTCAGAGACCTCCTGGGAGAACATCTAGTGCGCTTCATCCCGCCCTTCCTTGCTCTCTTGTCATATGTCTCAATGTCTCCAGCCGTCAATGCCCAGCACCAGCACGACGTATTGACCGAGCAACAACTGGGGGCTGTCCACTTCCCGATTTCCTGCGGCCCACGGGTTCAGAAACAGTTCGAACGGGGAGTCGCGCTATTGCATTCGTTCGCCTTCGACACGGCGGAGACTGCATTCCGCCAAGTCGCACAAGACGATCCGCATTGTGCGATGGCTCATTGGGGAATTGCCACGACCTTCAGCCGGTGGGCTGGGCCAGATGAAAAGCAACGCAAACGGGGATGGGACGAGATCAAAATCGCAAAATCGCTGCACGCAGCAACCGCCCGCGAACGGGACTATATCGCCGCCGAAGCTGCGGTCTACGCTCATCCGGAGAAAAAGGACAACAAGCGGGGCAACAGGTATCTGAAAGCCATGGAAAAGGTTTACCGCCGTTATCCCGACGATCACGAGGCGGCGGCTTTTTATGCCCTGGCTCTGGAAGAATCCGACCGAGACGATGATTCCACACATGCGAGTCGAAAGCTGGCCGCTCCCATCCTCGAAAAACTGTTTGTGATTGAGCCCCAACATCCGGGAGTTGCGCACTACCTGATTCATACATACGACGTTTCCGGGATGGCTGAGTTGGGACTTCCTGCTGCGCGGCGCTATGCGCAAATTGCTCCCGCGGCGCCTCACGCGTTGCACATGCCGTCCCATATTTTTGCCCGGTTGGGCATGTGGCAGGAGGATATCGATTCCAATCTCGCCTCGATTGCCGCCAGCCGCAACGCCGCCGCAACCCACATGGGCGATGAAGGTCATCAGTATCACGCCATGGAATTCCTGGTGTTTGCCTACCTGCAGTCAGGGCGGGAGAAAGAAGCCAGGCGCGTGATCGATGAAGTAAAGACTCTGCCCAAGATGAACAACATGTATGGCACGGATTTCGATCCCAATATCTCAGCGCAGGTCGAATATTCCGCCAGCTACGTTATGGAGTTGCATCTCTGGAAAGACGCAGTGGCATTGCCATCGCTCACCGACAATGAGGACGGAGACAGTTCTCTTACCTACAAGGCGCGAGCCATCGGCGCCGCGCGTCTGGGTGATCTGCAGACGGCAAAGCTGAATCTCGCCTCCATTCAGACTCTGCACGAGCATCTTCTAAAGAAGAAACAAATGGGAGCCGCGAATGCCGTGGATGAAGATAGCCGTGTGGTGCAAGCCTGGATCGACCATGCAGAGAACAAGAATGATGAAGCGCTGGAATTGCTACGCCCGATTGCCGCCAAAGATCATGGCCTGTTCGCCACCGACGGAGACACTCCGGCTCATGAAATGATAGGGGAGATTTTGCTCGACATGAATCGTGCAGAAGCCGCACTCGAAGAATATGAAGCCGAATTGAAAGTCAGTCCCAACCGCTTCAACTCAGTTTATGGCGCGGGTCACGCCGCCGAGATGGCAAACCACGCAGAGAAGGCAGCCGGCTATTATCGCCAGTTAGTAGCTACGTGCGCTAGTGGATACTCGACCAGACCTGAACTCGCACATGCCCGCGAGTTTCTCTCCGCCCTCGCCATGAACTGATCATCAGAACATTGACGCGGAGTGCTTTCAAAGCTCGCGTCTGGAGAATTACACGTCGCGGCGGCCTTCCATGGCCTTCAGCATGGTGATTTCGTCGGTGTACTCGATGTCACTTCCGACTGGAATGCCCATAGCGATTCGCGTAACCCTCACGCCTGAGCGCCTCAACTGCTGCGCGAGATAAACGGCTGTTGCCTCGCCTTCCACCGTGGGATTCGTCGCCAGAATCACTTCATCTGCGTTGCCGGCATCTACGCGGGAAATAAGGTTCGAGATGCGCAACTGCTCCGGGCCGACTCCGTGCAAAGGTGAAATGGCACCATGCAGCACGTGGAAGACTCCGTTGAAATGCTTGGTCTTCTCGATCGCCGCGATGTTAGTAGGCTCCTCGACCACGCAGACCAGCCGCTGGTTCCGCGTCGGGCTCGTGCAATAGGCACAGGGATCGACATCCGTAATGTTGTTGCACACCGAACAGAGCCGCAGATTGGCCTTCACATCACGGACGGCGGCCGCGAGCGCTTCGGCATCTTCATCGCTTGAGCGAAGAATATGGAATGCCAGTCGCTGTGCGCTTTTCGCACCCACTCCCGGGAGTTTTTTCAGCTCATCGATCAGCCGCGACATCGGTTCGGCGAATTTGGACATGGAGAGAATAGTTTAGCCGCGACCGAGAGTCTTCGTCACGGCCTGAAGAGAGGATCATTCTTGATTGGTTCGGGTCGAGCAAAACCTGGCCGGCCTTGGTCGCTAAAAAACATGAGACCAGAGAAAACCGCTTACAAATGACGAGCGTCCCGGAACTCTTTCGAGTTCCGGGACGCCCGGGCAGCCCTCCCCCAGAACTGCTCACCAAGCAAAATAAAACGCGGTCCGCCTTCTGCCTATAGCACTTCGGTGCCATACGCGTCCAAGACACAAGTCCGAGATGTATCCCTCTGGTAACGCGTGACTTAACTGCTTTTTTCCATCTTCCTGCGGCTGAAATGTCTGTGAATTCCTGCCGATGAACCACAGCAGCCGAAACCCAACTGCAGGTCCGCCTTTGACGAGTTCGACGTTTGTCGCGACCTCCTGGAAAGCCTTTTTAGCCGGCGTGTGTGTGGTCCGACATGCCGAAGAAAATTGTCTTTTGGAGCGACGGCGCGGAGCGCATCACCGGCCATCTCCGCCATGAAGTCATTGGCCGTTCCTGCGTCGGGAAGGCCGTCCTGCACTGTCAGCAGCCCGGCTGCGAGTTCGGCAGCGAAGAATCTCTCGGGCTCGCGCCCTGAAAACTACCCATCCCGTAGAAGCGTCAGGATTTTTGCACCACAAGTCCGGATACGAAGTCCCAGTTCGGATTCGCGCTGTTCCGGTTCATAACCCTCATGGTTCGATCATCGGCGGCTGTTGAGACCCTCGATGAACTCGAGCAGAACGATCTCCACAGTACCGAGAAATCTCTTCTCGGCAGTGTCGACGACGTCACTGGCATCGCCAGCCGGGCACAGACAAAATCCCTCTTGTGCGAAGCGCTGGCAGCGGAAATTCGCCTGCTCAGCGAGCATCAGGTGGTCGAGTATAGGCCAGTTCCCTTTCCGAAGAAGAACATCGCACTCTGGCTGCCAAAAGATGTAGAGCTTTATTTTGACTTCCGCAAACACCGATACTACCGTCACCATCGCTTCGATCACTTCATGCTGTTCTCGGTCGACAGTGAGGAAAAGCGCAACGAACCAGACGGCAAGCCCGGCCAGTGAGCCTCTCGAGCCGAAGCAAATTGTATAATCCCTTCTAATTTCCACGAAAGGACCAATCATGCAGAGCCCCGCGCGACTCGCCTGCTCCCTCGTTTTGATCCTGTCGGCCATACCGATCAGTTGGTCGCAGGCACCTCAGGAAAAGGTCGACCTCGAAACGATCACCCGCATCCGTTATGAGGGCTTTCATAACTCGAAGGTGACGGAGTTGGCTTCTGGCCTGATGGATTCGATCGGCGAACGCCTTACCGGTTCTCCCAACATGAAGCGCGCCAATGATTGGACGCGCGACAAACTCACGGAGTTGGGCCTCAGCAACGCTCACCTGGAAGCCTGGGGCCCCTTCGGCCGGGGATGGGCCAATCAGTACGTCAACGCTCGCATGACCTCACCCGATATCACACCATTGATTGTTTACGCCAAAGCATGGACTCCTGGCACCAGCGGTGTGGTCACCGGCAAATGCATTCGCGCCAACATCGAAGATAAAAAAGATTTCGACAAATATCGCGGCAAACTCGCCGGCATGATCCTGATCTTCGGCCCCGATGCCGAAGTCAAGCCGATCGTGGAATCACCCTACAAGCGTCTTGCCGACGACGATCTTGCCAAGATTGGCGAATACCAGATTCCCGGCGAACGTCCTCCATTTCGTCTCGCTGAGATGCTGCGCCGTCGACAGTTCATCAAAGATCTCAACCAGTTCTTCGCCGATGAAAAAGTTCTTGCCGTGATCGACCACAGCCGCGGCACCTCCGGTGGAGGCACCGTCTTCGTGCAATCTGGAGGATCCTACAAGCCTGGCGAGACCACAACTATTCCCCAACTGACCATGGCTTCCGAGCAGTGGAACCGCATCGCCCGCCTGCTCGATCAAAAGAAAGACGTGAGCGTCGAACTGAATGTCACCAATTCTTTCTACGATGACGATCCCATGCAGTACGACACCATCGCCGAAATCCCCGGCACCGACAGGAAAGACGAAGTCGTCATGCTCGGTGCCCATCTAGACTCGTGGCACGCCGGCACCGGCGCTACTGACAACGGCGCCGGCAGTGTCGTCATGATGGAAGCCGTTCGCATCCTGAAGGTGCTCGACGTTAAACCGCGGCGCACGATCCGGATCGGCTTATGGAGCGGCGAAGAAGAAGGCCTGCTCGGCTCGCAGGGATATGTCGAGCAACATTTCGGTTCGCGTCCTCCGATGGAAGACCCCAATATGAAGGGTATGCCCACGCTGCTGCGGCGCGAAGCCGGCCCAGTCACAGTGAAGCCTGACCAAGCAAAGGTTTCAGCCTATTTCAATGTCGACAACGGCACCGGAAAAATCCGCGGCGTCTACTTGCAGGAAAACGAGGCGGTAGCGCCCATCTTCGAATCGTGGATGAAACCCTTTAAAGATCTCGGGATGACCACTCTCACCATGCGCAACACCGGCGGCACCGATCATCTTTCTTTCGACGCCGTCGGCATTCCCGGATTCCAATTCATCCAGGACCCCATCGAGTACGAGACACGCACACACCATTCCAACATGGATGTCTACGACCGTCTGCAACCCGACGACCTGAAACAGATGGCAGTGATCGTCGCCAGCTTCGTTTTCGAAACAGCCATGCGCGACCAGATGATGCCTCGCAAGCCAATTGAAAAACCGTTACCCAAGGAATCCGAATAACCAACAGGCGGCTCAGTCATCCCACGGCGCCAGCATGTTTTTCAAAATCGAAAACTCAGACCCACAGTAGGCACGGCGGTGTGAGTGACCGCATTCGTAGCTAGCGCTCCGAATCCGAAGTCGGGAGTACTGTAGACGAGCCCTCGATACTCCGCCCGGAGCGAGAGACCCTTGTAAATCGCGTAATTCATTCCCGCTCCATATACAAACGCTCCTCTCGTCTGCCCCTGAGCGCCCGAGAGGGTGTTGAACTGATCGTTTGTAGGGGCGAAGCGCAGCGCTCCCCCTCCAGCTAGCAAGTACGGATTGATACGCGAGTGCCGGTGCGAGGGAAGATTCAAGACCAGGCTCCCGGTGAAGTCATGGATTCCGGATTGAATGCGGAATGCACTGGAGGAGAGCGAATATTTCTGCATATTGACGCTATAGCCGTAGGCGCCTTCCACCGAGATCCACCGATTCAAATGGTAGCGATACGTCCCCCAAACTCCGCCGCTCTCTGTCGTGCTGTATGAAGTCCCATTCCCTGTCGTGCTTCTAGTGAACAATCCACCGCCCTGCAAACTGATCTCGGACCGGTTTTCTTGCGCAGATGCCGCCACCGATAGACCAAGAGCAATCCCCATTGCCATAACGACTCCACGTTTCATAACTGAAATGCTCCTCTCATTGTGTGTTGCATACACCGGAATCACCTTTCGGAGCACACCACTGCCTCGAGCTCTACTGGTAAGCGTCAGCCAGTTCCGTGCAATATGGGACAACACGTATACCGCAGCACGCCGAAGAATGAAGTGGCACACTTGCCTGGCGGTTCCGATTAAGGTGCTGGGATGCAGGCGTTCTTCAGCGACGTTGCACGGCGCAATCTAGAGTTTCGTCAAGCCCGCGTAAAGTTTTCTAGAACGTGTCTCACCAATAGTTTTGAAAGGGCGTGGGCTTCAGCCCCTGAGGGAAGAGCCTTAGGCCGAGCAACCCGATTTATCAGATCAACTGATTTATCAGACCAACTCTAGTCAGCCCGTGCAACACAGATTTGATCGCCCAGCGATTTCCACAAGCGATGGACTGGCACTGCAGAGCCCGACTGAGAAACAGAGGTAAGAACCGAAGGGTTCTGCAATAATTTTCTGTGGAGGAGCAAATGATGTTTTCCTTCCAACCGATCGGACACGTACGCAGCCCTTATAAGAGTGCCCAAGAAGTTCCAAAAGGTTTAGGGGCAAAGCACGATGCCGAGGGCATTCTTGAGATCCTGCCGCAGTTTGAGCCAGGCCTCGCCGACATCGAGGGTTTTTCTCATCTGATTGTGCTCTGGCTTTTCGATCGGTTGACCGAGGAAGATAGGCTTGAACTGATGGGAACACCGCCCGCCGACAATCGCCCGCACGGCGTCTTCGCAACCCGCTCCCCGCGTCGCCCGAACCCGATCGGACTTACGGTAGTCGAACTCCTGCGTCGTGACGGCCGCAACTTGTACGTCCGCGGCATCGACATGCTGGACGGCACGCCCCTTCTAGATCTCAAGCCGTACTTGTCCAGCATCCCTTACGACAAACTCCGCCGAGGATGGCTGGCCGAGGCCGAAGCAAGAGCCTGCAAGTAAAGTCTTCCATTTGCGCGGGTGCCCCACCCTTGTCGCGTTTTGTGCGATGGGGTGGGGATTTTGATTTTCTTTAGAACCAAGCCGCAGCGCGTCGCCTACTGCGCCGTCTCGGTAAACGTCGCTATCGGATGCCCCAGCCGGTACTGCGGGATTGGTACATGTAAGGGCCGAGGGGCTGGATCGGGCATAGCGCCTGTGACGCTTACTTTGCCGTCGAGTGATTTCGTACAGAATTCTTTCGGCGGAAGGTTCAGAACTCTTTACAAAACTGCCGGAGTCTGCCTACCGCGAGCTGTTCATGCTAATCCTTCGATGCTTGAAACAATTCGCCTGTGACCCACGCCCCCGCCCGCCAGCCACGGCACCATCGCTGGGACGAAAACCGGAGTGTACCTTTAGTGACTGGCATATACACTGTTTTTCTCGCTAGACTTCAAAGAATCGCTGGATGTCGTGCAAGCCGAACTCTCGAGGGGTGTGGTGCGTCGCAAGCATATAGCAAAACCATTTCGCAGTAGAGCGCCCATCGCAAGGCATCGTGCGTTTAGGTCGCTGGTTTTGCACTTCGCGGTCCGGACCAGCCTCTTCCTCGTCGCATTAATCCTATGGTGTGCCGCTAGCTCCGCCCAGATATCTCCCGGCCCGCTGGCGCGAGCTCACCAGTCGTTAAACGGATCCACCAATTGCACGAGTTGCCACAAGTTTGGCGGCCAGGCAGCCCTTAAATGCGTGGATTGCCACACCGAAATCGGCAGCCGCATTTCGGCCCACAAAGGCCTTCACGCGACCTATCACATCCCCGCCGGCTCCAGCCAGGAGTGCGCCCGTTGCCACTCTGAGCACAACGGCGAAGACTTCCCTCTTATTAAATGGGACACCAAGACTTTCGACCACAAGGAAACCGGATATCTGCTTGAGGGCAAGCACGCTGGATTGGCCTGCAACAAGTGCCACAATCCCTCCCGCATCTCTGCGCAGGAACGTCCGACCATTAAGGAAAAGGATCTGAACCGCACCTATCTCGGTGTGTCCACCGCCTGCGCGACCTGTCACGAAGATTTCCACAAGGGCCGTCTGGGCCCGACCTGCCAGTCCTGCCACAACTTCGTCGACTGGAAATCCATCAACGTGGGCCAGTTCGACCACTCCAAAACCCGTTATCCGCTCACCGGATTGCATGCGGAAGTGCAATGCGCCAAGTGCCACACCAACGGTCCCGATGGCAAGCCGAAATACGTTGGCATTCCATTCGGCAAGTGCTCCGATTGCCACCAGGATCCGCACCACGGCAGCTTCCCGCAAGGTTGCGACTCCTGCCACAATACCGGCGGATGGAAGAGGATCAGCCTGCAGTCCGTCAACCAGCGATTCGACCACTCCAAGACCAAGTACCCTCTCGAGGGCAAGCACGCCACCATCGATTGCGCCCAATGCCACGCCAACGGCGATTTCAAGAAGCAGATCCCTTTCCAGAAGTGCACGGATTGCCACAAGGATGCTCATAATGGGCAGTTCATCAAGCGTAAGGATCGCGGTGAATGCTCGGCCTGCCACAACGTGCAGGGCTGGAAGCCTTCCCTTTTCACCGTGAAAGAACACGCTTCGACCGACTACCCGCTGCAAGGCGGCCACGCGCGGTTGGAATGCATGCAGTGCCATACTCCCAAGGGTAAGGACACCCTTTATAAAATCAAGTTTGAGCGCTGCACCGATTGCCATGCCGATCGACACGCCAATCAGTTTGCCGGCGCTCCTTATTTCAACGCCTGCGACAAATGTCACAATCTTGAAGGATACAAGCCTTCCACGTTTAGCCTGGCCAAGCACAAGCAAACCCGCTTTGTGCTGACTGGCGGCCACGTCGCCGTAACCTGCGCCGAGTGCCACAAGGAATCAGCCGAGTTCAAGCCCAAACCGTCGGTTCTCTATCACTGGAAAAGCCTCGACTGCACCAGTTGTCACAACGATCCTCATAAAGGCCAGTTCAAGGAGCGCATGGATCAGCTCCGCGCTGATAAAACTCCCGCCGGTTGCGAGGCCTGCCATAGCACCAAGTCTTGGAAGGAGCTCTCCTCGTTCGATCATTCCAAGACCAAGTTCCCGCTGCTCGGAGCGCATCGGGTAACCGCGTGCATCGACTGCCACAAACCGCCAAACCTCGAAACCAAGCTGATCAATGTGGATTTCAAGACCGCCCCGATGCAGTGCGAGGACTGCCACGAGGACATCCACGGAAAGCAGTTCGTCGCCAAAGGCGACGCGACCCCGTGCGCCGACTGCCACAACAGCGCGAAATGGAAGCCCTCGCTGTTCGATCACGAAAAGCGGACCGCGTTCCCCTTGCGTGGCGCACACCAAAATGTAAAGTGTGCCGATTGTCACAAATTGAACAAAATCGTCGCCGACAAAACCGTTCTCTTCTACAAACCCACGCCAAAGGATTGCGCGGCCTGCCATGGTGCCAACGTCCCGGTCGCTGGCAGCAAGAAATCAGGACTGTGAGTGGTCGTTCGGCTTTAATCATTCGCGTCGTGCCCTTCTGTGTGCACATAGTTGTACAACCTCTGATCGCCCTTCACATTCCTTGCTGATGTATATCTCAAAGGCGTAGTTCGCTGTTGCCGCCACCGGCAAAATGCGGTATTTTGTACAGCCTGACAGGCTTTTCATACGCACCGGATTGGCGGGAAAATCCTGCCGAATGACGGGCAGGACTTACGCCAAAAACTTCAGTAATGGTCTACTTTCCGGGATTAGAACATTGACCCACAGGACGTTCGGGCCGTCACTGGCGTAACTTTTGGCTAAGCTCTCGAACTCGCTACTCTAGTTGGACTGCGAATTGCAGAAGCCGAATATTCAACTTGTCTTCGGCCAACGTTTTTCTAAATTATTTTGGGCTAGAGAACGAAAGCAAGGGGCAGCTCATGAGCGCTGGGGTTATGCCTAGACTAATTTTCGTTGTGGTGCTCGCGCTTTCCGCGTTCTCGGGAAGCGCTCGAGCGCAGGCCGCCGAAGGCACGCGTAGTCCACACGGCAATCTGGTCATTCCGTGCCAAAACTGTCACACCGCGAATGGCTGGAAGCCGATCCGCGCAGTTCCGGAGTTCGACCACAACCAGACGCGCTATCCTCTGCGCGGTATGCACACCGGTGTCGCTTGCATCCAGTGTCACGTGAAGATGGTTTTCTCCAACGTCGGGCAACGCTGCCAGGACTGCCACGCCGATATTCACAAGCGCCAACTGGGCGCGAATTGCGAGCAATGCCACACCGTCCGCGGATGGACCGTCGCCATTAAAGATGTGCAGGAGCA
>Ga0210408_10002148_pt1 | contig 19548 bp, 14 predicted proteins | sample IncBWH4MmetaG_FD_155471 | JGI IMG/M metagenome (GOLD analysis project Ga0210408, IMG submission 155471) | Forest soil microbial communities from Barre Woods Harvard Forest LTER site, Petersham, Massachusetts, United States - Inc-BW-H-4-M | ecosystem: Environmental > Terrestrial > Soil >...
GAGTCTGCCATTGGCATTTGGAACGACGCCGAACACGGTCCCCGCGGAAATTCCTTATTTGCGTGCCGACCCCACCCTCGTGCGAGCTTGGCGCGAACGATTGGGGCCTCGAGCGCGCCCGCGGATTGGCCTCGTGTGGAGCGGACGACGGTATCCCCCCATCAACTACGCGCGGGACATGTCTTTGGAGACCATCAGCCCGCTGTTCACACTCAATGCGGAATTTGTGTGCTTGCACCCTGAGTTATCGGACGATGAGCGGTCCCGGCTCGCCACCGTTGCCAATGTGGTCAGGCTTGATCACCCATTGGGCGACTTCGCGGATACCGCGGGGCTTCTCATGAATCTCGATCTGATCATTACCGTGGATACCGCGGTGGCCCATCTGGCCGGTGCACTGGGTAAGCCGGTGTGGGTGATGAACCGATACGCCTCCTGTTGGCGGTGGCTCCTGAAGCGCTCGGATTCTCCCTGGTACCCGAGTTTGCGACTCTTTCGACAGCCGGCGCTGGGTGATTGGGCCGGCGTGGTCGCGGATATCCTGCAAGCGGGCCAAATCTTTGTGAGGAACGCAGGCGCGGACACGCGCGCGAGTCAAATGGGTGCTATTGGAGTGCGTGCACCGGCAAGTCCCGATTTCCGGGGGGCACTTCAACAGGCGCTGGATCACCACAATCAAGGGCGATTCAACGAGGCCATTGCCGGGTACGAACGTGTGTTGGCGTCGAATCCTGATCAAGTCGAATCATTGCACTACCTCGGGGTGGCACTCGCGCAAGCCGGGCGGCATGTCGACGCTTTAGCCCCCCTGTCTCGAGCTCTCGAAATCCTGCCCAACAATGCCGCGCTGCATAACCATTACGGGAACGCGTTGGCAGGACTGTCGCGCTACAGCGAAGCGATCGCGAGTTACGAGCGAGCAATGGCCTGCGACAGCAGCTTCGCCGACTGTCACTACAATTGCGGGCTGGCGCTCACCGAGTTGGGCCGACTCGAGGCGGCGCTCGCATGCTACACCCGAGCGGTCGAGCTCAATCCGGCCTACGCCCAAGCGCATAATGTGCGTGGAAATGTGCTCTCGGACTTGGGAAGAACCGCGGACGCGCTGGGCTGTTATGAGCGAGCCCTTGAGGGTCGTCCCGAATTCATCGATGCATGGATCAATCAGTCGCATCTGCTCCGGCGGCTGCACCGCTACGAGGAAGCGTTGGCGAGCAGTGAGCGCGCCGTGACCTGCGACCCCGCTCATGCGACGGCACACAATACTCGCGGCGCTTCGCTTGCCGGGTTAGGACGCTACCAGGATGCGCTCGCGAGCTATAAACGTGCCATTGAACTGAATCCCTCTTTTGTGGAGGCAATCTGGAACAAGGGGCTCATCAGGCTCGCCAGTGGCGATTTTCAAGACGGTTGGAAACTCTATGAATCGCGGTGGGGTGTCAGGAGCCTGAAGCTGTTGCAACGATTTGCTGATATTCCCCCCTGGCGGGGCGTCGAATCGGTGAACGGAAAAGTGGTGTATCTGCACGCCGAGCAGGGGTATGGAGATACGATCCAGTTCGCCAGGTACTGCGCACTCGTGGCGGCGCGCGGCGCTCAGGTGCTGTTAGGCGTTCCTACGGCGTTAAAGCCACTGTTCGCATCGTTGCCTGGCGTTCACACCCTGATGGGGCAGGAAGCGGCCCCTGCATTTGATTTTCATTGCTCGCTCATGAGCTTACCCCTGGCGCTCGGCACGGAGCTGTCCACGATCCCGGCGCCTATGCGATACCTGCAGGCGGAGGACGCAGCTGTTGCGCGGTGGGCGCATCGCTTGGGAGCGGCATCCCCAGTTTCGCGGGTAGGACTCGTCTGGTCCGGCCGACCCACCCACAGCAATGATCTGAATCGATCAATCCCACTCGGGGAATTGCTACCGGTGACCCATTGTCAGCGGCAGTGGATCAGCCTGCAAAAAGAAGTCCGGGCATCGGATGAACTCTATTTGAAAAATACGCCGGCCATCTTGCGAATGGGCGAGGAGTTGACCGATTTCGCCGACGCGGCAGCCTTGATTGAAAACCTTGATCTCGTCATCACCGTCGATACCGCCGTGGCTCATCTGGCCGGCGCCTTGGGTAAGGCCGTATGGATTTTAATACCACACGTCGCCGATTGGCGCTGGCTGCGCGAACGAGAGGACAGTCCCTGGTATCCCACTGCTCGTCTGTTTCGGCAGACCGTGAGGGGCGACTGGACGACGGTTGTCAAGCGCGTGGTGGACGAGTTACACCGTCTTCCCGCAACTGTGTCGAATGCGCCGCCGTCTAAGACCCGACGTTCGCCTGGAAAATCACGCGCGCGCCCGCGCAAGCAGTGAAGTGGTCGAATAGTCCGCGAGCAGCGGGGCGAGGACCACGCGGCCCCCGGCCGCCTCGACGATATCCCGACCCACGATCTCGTTGATCCGATAGTCTTGGCCTTTGACCAGAATCTGCGGCTGAACACACCGCACCGTTTCAAGCGGTGTGTCCTCATCAAAAATTGTCACCGCATCCACGCATGCCAGAGCGCCCAGCATGGCAGCGCGATCGTGCTGTGAGACCACGGGGCGGCCTGGACCCTTGAGGCGGCGCACGGCGGCATCACTGTTGATGGCCAGCACGAGAATATCTCCCAAGGACTTTGCGAAATTCAACAGCGAGAGATGACCCGGATGGAGCAAGTCAAAGCACCCATTGGTGAATACGATTGTTTGGCCGGACGCGCGCCATTGTGCAACGCGACCCTGTAATTCTGCACGCGACAGTACCTTGCTTTGCGGTTTGCCGGTCAGCACATCGGCGATTCGGGAGAAGGGCACAGCGACCGCGCCGACCTCTCCGACCGCGATTCCTGCCGCTGCGTTGGCGATTTGAGCGGCGGTCACCATAGTCACGCCCGTCGCCAAGCAGGCAGTGAGGACGGCGGCGGCGGTATCTCCGGCGCCGGTCACATCGTATACGGGGCGCTTTAAGGCGGGGATCAGTGTTGCGGGTCCATCGGCCATCACAATCAGGATTCCGCGATCACCCAGCGTCACAACGAGTCCCTCGAAGCCACCGATCTGAATCTGCGACCGCGCGGCCACCGCGATGGTGGCCAAGTCAGCAGGGTCCAGGACCCGACCGGCCGCTTCACCAAGTTCACGTATGTTGGGAGTTAACACGGTGGCGCCGCGATATCGCGCAAAGTCACGATGCTTGGGATCGACTACAACGGTGCGCGTTCGCCGATGAATGAATTGCATCAATCCGGCAATCACCGGCGCACTGAGGACACCTTTTGCATAGTCACTCAATATCACGGCATCAACGGGACTTGAGCGACGGATGTTGTCGAGAAGCGCGTCGCAATCCTCCGCTAGACAGGGTATGCGATCCTCCCAATCGATACGCAACAATTGTTGACTATGGCTCAGGATTCGCAGTTTTCGGGTCGTCTGCCGATTCGGGGTGGTGAGAATGGATTCCGTTGATATCCCGGACTCTTGACAGAGTCGACACACGGTTTCCCCCGCCGCATCATCACCGATCAGGCCTATGAGGGTTACCTTTGCACCCAGCGCCGCAATCTGTCGGGCCACGTTGCCGGCGCCCCCTAGTCGAAATTCACTCTCGCCGGCGCGTACAATCGGGACCGGCGCTTCCGGTGAGATTCGCTCGACCGAGCCGCCAACATACTCGTCGAGCATCAAATCACCCACTACCAGAATCGATAGGTCCGCGCACCGGCTTAATGTGTGAAGTAGTGCGTTTGAATCGACAGCCGCCGGGGATGAGATCAAGTGGCACTCGACTCGGGAGTCACGGCATCAAGCGCCTGGGCGAGAGCGTGCAAACACAGTTCATGAATTTCCTGAATCCGGGCCACCGTGTCCGAGGGAACTTGAAGCGTGATATCGGCTTGATGAACCAGCGCGCCACCCTCGCGGCCGGTCAAAGCGATCACCGTGCAACCGAGCTTTCGAGCGGCGATCGCGGCATTGATGACATTGCGCGAGTTCCCGCTGGTGCTTACCGCGATGAGCGCATCACCGCGTCGAGCCAGGGCCTCGATTTGACGGGCAAAGACTTGCTCGAATCCAAAATCGTTGGATACTGCGGTCACAGTGGCTGAGTCGCTCCCCAGGACGATCGCCGAGAGCGCCCCTCGCGACCTCGAGTAACGACCCACCAGTTCGGCGACAAAATGCTGTGCATCGGCGGCACTACCGCCGTTGCCGCAGGCCAGAATCTTGTTTCCGGCGCTGAGGCTTTCGCGGACGACATCAATACATTGGGAGAGTGTTGGGAGTAGCTGTGCGGCCGCGTCGGTGACAACCTGCACGTGCTCCGCGAATACCGCCTCCAACGACTCCACGTTGGCCTGGGGGTCTTCGCCCCTGACTGCAAGCTCGGCGACCAACGCACTCAGATCATCGTACACAGGGATGTTATTGGCCTCTGCATAAGATTCGTGCAAACAGCCCTTTCCCGTTCGAACGAGGGCCGCTCGAATACCCGCTGAGCGGGCGGCCTCTAGATCTCGGACCGCATCGCCAATGAGCAGTGTGTTAGCGGGTGAGATCCCACTTTGCGCGATGGCCGCCAGAATTAGACCAGGCGCAGGTTTACGGCAGGCACACGCCGCGTCGGGTGCGTGGGGACAGTAGAGGATCGTATCAATAGGCCCGCGAGCTGCCTTGGCGTCGGACGACATTTTTTGATGAATCTCATCGAGGGCAACTTGAGTGATGAGGCCACGGCCAATGCCGGACTGGTTGGTCGCGACCGACACACGTATACCCAGCGTGTGCAACTCCGCCAGTGCCTCGAGTGCGCCAGGTAACCAACGAAAACGATCCACATCGGCTAGATAGGCGCCGCCGTCCGGTTCCTCATTTAAGACCCCGTCCCGATCCACTATGATGTGTTTTATGACGCCGAGGGACCCGATGAATGGCGCCAATTGCTCCTGCGTACAGGCCAGTGCGGTCATGTATCACCATACTTGGCTAGATAGTCGCCGTAGGCCGCGCGCCAAGGCTCGACACCCAGTGTCCCGGCACTGGCATGGACCACCGATATGGCCCATGTACCCATACGGATGCCCCTCGTCTCGGCCTGGCGACAGAAATCCATGTCGTAGAAGTGAAACTTGAATCGTGGATCAAACCGAAGATCTCGCTCAATCAAAATTTGACTCCGAGCGGCCAACATGACCCCATCGAGCAACTTGACTTCTTGGCCCGGCTCACCGTAAACACTGAGCTGGCGTAGGTTCGGAAAAGGGTCACCATGACCCAAGACTCCGCTCAAATTGTCATAGTTGTCGCGTGTGAATTGATCGTCGAGATACATCCAGGAGGCCTGACGGGGCACGCGGCGCCGATTACCGGCAAGGCCCACGAGATCAAAGTGGGCGAGGGCGTCATGTAGATGTTCGGCCCAATAGTAATCGCTCAAGTAGACATCGTCGTGAATAAAAATCAAGATCGCGGGATCTAACTTGGATTCCTCAATCGCTGTGTTATAAATGCTGGAAAGCCCTTCTACGTTATCCGCAAACAGACGCAGTTCAATGACTTGTCGTTTGGGGAACGTGCGATACACGGGCAACGAGCGACCTAAGGGTGACTTCGCAAAAAAATCCTGATGTGAGAGTCGAGTCGCGCTCACGAAGCGAATTTTATCGTTGCTCTGTCCGCGACGGGCGGACGTAACGTGATTCCTGGCGAGCGACTGCGTCGTTAATGCCTTATGTGCTGCCGATTCCGCTGGCTTTTCACGCATTTGAAGCCAATCGTTCGCCGCATCTCGGACTGCGGTTACCACGGATGTCCAGTCACCCACGGTCGATTGGCGGAACTGCCGCAGCGTTGGATACCACGGTGAGTCGTCGCGATCCTGCAACCACCGCCAACAGGCGGCGTACCGATTCATGAGCCACACAGGTTTACCCAGCGCGCCGGCGAGGTGCGCGATCGCCGTATCCACCGTAATGACGAGATCGAGGTTCTCAATGAGAGCAGCGGTATCCGCAAAGTCCTCCAACGCCTCGCCCAATCCTTGTAAATGCGGTAACCCCTCGAGGATGGTGCGATCCGCGGCAGTGATTTCCTTTTGTAGGCTGATGAACTCGGCGTCCAGGAACAACAGCGGTCGTAAGGCGGCGAGAGAAATGTCACGCGGATAATTGATCGGTGCGTACCGCCGACCGCCCCACGCGAGGCCGATTCGGGGCTTATTAAGGGGTCCCAAGCGCTCTTTCCACGCTTCGACCAAAGATCGGTCCGCGGTCAGATACGGGACAGGGGCGGGTACCGTGTCGGGTGTCGTGCGAAATGCCAGGGGCAAACTCATCAGCGGGCATTGATAATCGTGTGCAGGCAGGTTCTGAGCACCGGCAACAACTTCCGAGACCCCGTGCAGCGAACGCATGAGCGACGCCAGTGCCGGCGGCACCGCTAGGACGACCCTGGCTCCTCGTTCCGCCAGCAAAGGGACATAGCGTACACATTGAAAGGTATCGCCATACCCTTGCTCGTGATACAGCAAGATCGTCTTACGATTCAGATCCTCATCCCCGCCCAGCCACAGAGGCCCGAGCCCCGTCAATCGCGCCTTATTCAGTGGAGGTGTATTCCATCGCGACTCGAACTCTTGAAAACCACGGATCCAATCACCCAAGGCGAGGCGAATGAGGCTTCGGTTGTACCGCGCCTGCGGTTGATCGGCCTTAATGGACAACGAGCGGTTGTAGCAAATTAATGCTTCTCTAAATTGCCCCATTCGAGCCAGAGTCATGCCGCTGTTATTGATCGCGTCGATATGATCAGGTTGAAGGCTCAACATCCGATCGATGTCGATCAGGGCGTCGGTATAGCGGCCCAAATTATCGAGGATAATGACGCGCGCATTGAGAACGTCGGGATCATTGGGCGCGACCGCAACGGCGCGGTCCACATCCCGGAGCGCTTCGTCCCGGCGATCAATCTGGTTGAGCACCATCGCACGCCGAACGAGTAGATCGGGATCTTCGGGACGTAACGCAATCGCGGCGTTGTAATCGGCAACGGCATCGTTAAGTCGACCGAGCTTCGTGAGTACGATAGCGCGATTGCGAAGGTCCGCGTTATTGTCTGGACTGATCGCCAATGCGAGATCGAGACATTGCAAAGCATCTTCGTGTCGATCCAGCGACTCCAGGGCGCGCGCTCGGTAGTTGTGGATCTCGGCACTGTGAGGTCGAGCTATGGCGACTTCATCAAAACAAACGAGCGCCTCCTGCCACTTGCGACTTCCAAAGAGCTGTACTGCCCTTTGGGTCAACGACTCGAGGTAATCTGGCAGGCCTATCGGAGCGCGCTGGCTAGCGATGGGTTGCAAGAGACACCAGGGACCTGCAACTGTCGCTCGCCTTAACATGAAAATTGATTGAAGTTACTCTGGGTACACCAGAATTCCGATACCCGCATCGAACAGCCAAAGATAGATGGCGCAATGCGACTCCTTGATCGTCTTGGGCATCCAGGCGAAGGACTTTTACGTAGCGAATGGGTGAATCGCGGAATTTCCTAAAACTCACAGTACCCTCCCTGATACGCCCGCGGTCATCTTCGGCTGAGCGCCCCATTGTGTTCCAATTGGGACATTCTGTCGCGAAGAGTTTGCCAGAAACAGGCACGAAGGCATCCCGCCGGCTAAATAGGCAGAGCCAGCCGCCGTTGCGGTAGTTCTTGCGAATTTCCAAGCGCCAAATCGGCGCTTCGCGGGTCCTTTGGGCCATGAACGGACCGACGCGAAAGGCCATCACCCTGATATATGCGTGAGTCAATCCCTTACCGACGCACCCGTGTAGGCTTCGCCGTCGGCGACAATGACGCAGAGGTACCCGATGAGGCTGCGAGGTATTCCTTGTGGGTATCGATTGCGCAGTTCCTTCAGCAAGAAATATGAACCTAGTCGTTCCGCCAAAAATCCGACGGCTCGCACCTGATAGCTGTCATACGTGTGGATCCGTTCTGCGCAGCGGGTCAGGAATTCGCGCGCGAGCGCTTCCAGCTTTCGAAGCGTGGCATATAGCCAGGCAGTCGGATAAATTCCGAGTTCACAGCCGCCTGGTATAAAACTCGTGTCTAGAGAGAAATCTCGCACTTCATCGGGTGTCATGACGCCAATCTGAACGCCGATCGACAAGTAATCGAATAGGTCGATTGCGTGGTGCATTTGCGCATATTGCCCGACGATACCCTGTGGAAATTGCAGCGGCGCCCCAATGAGAAAATCATTGTCGTCTCGAGGACGCACCTCCTCGACGGGCAGTTGTAATGCTGCGGGGACGGAAATCTCCCGATAGACCGGATATTTGACCGCTTCGCGGCCCATGGAACTTCGAACAACAATCTTGCGATGAGAAAATACACCGGTCAGATCAGCGGCTGGCGTCTCCATTTCGATAGCACGCGGTATGACATAGTTTCCCGCCGCTCCATAGGCAAGCGTGCGCATGCGATCCCAAAAGGGGTTCAAGACCGACACGTGAGCGCCGCGCTTCGGTCGGTAGTCCCGGATTCCGATGGCATAGTCGTAAAGGCTTTCCGGGACTAGCGGTGGCTCGTGAGAAACGCAGAATATTCGTTGCGTTTTCAACAGAGCAATTCCAGGGTTTCGTGTCGGTGACCACAATCTACGATGCGCGCCCGAAAGTAGTGTATCGCGCGCTGAAAATTGGATTTAAGCAACCTGCAAATGCGACGGTGCTTCACCTGCAAGCGGAGTTCCTTTCCCAGCATTTCAGAAAACGCGCAGGGCGATTCATTTAACGCGGCGTCTAAAACGGCCGCTCCTCCTCGCTCGCACGGCTCAGCTCAACGATTTTCTTCCGCACGGTATCATTGTCCATGAGAGCCTGCCGAGCCGGCTCGACAATTAGGTGAAACCGCTCTGGTAAATACTGAAGACCTTCCGCGCGCTCAAGGTCAGACTCGCTTAGGCGTGGTCCGACGGCAATCAACCGCTTCGCCGGATCTGTAGCCATTCCCTGACTGAGTATCTGATTGATGTATGAATCACCGAACCCATAACCGATGACGACGATAAACTTGCTCCTTGCGACAGCCTCGGAAAGGCGGTACGCCATCCACAGGAATGGTTGCACGGCGCGCAATTTGTTGTCCGTACCAAAGATAAGTTCGTCTTCTGTGTCGTAGCTGGCGATATCAATGTCCGTGCGGGCGAGCGCAAGATCTCGGTCGTACAGAATCGTATTCTCCGGGTGTCTCACCCAACCGAAGGAACCGTGTAACTTGTAAATCCGTACGCAGCTCGACTTCAGGAATTGAGTTTGGTCCCACCTACCTTCGGAAAAGCCGGTCGTAAAGTCCGTTCTTTCGTATGTCAATCCCAATTCAAGGCATCGATCGTAATTTAGAGTGAAGACTTCGGGATAGTTATCTTGAGGGTCGGAAGGAACCACTAACCGGCGGACGTTAGCGAGGTAGGATAGTCGCGCGTGGTCTTCCGGCTCTTTCAAAGCGTCTCGCAGAATGTCCCGCGCTCGGCCTATCAATCTCTGAAAGGTTATCCCATTGCCAAGAGGCGCGATTTGTTCAAGAGCAGAATGCCATGAGGCAACAAATCCAGACAACGGGTGCGTCTCTCGTACTGCTAGCTGCTGTGCGAGGCGAAGTACCGTCTCAATGTCCGTGGGAGCGTGGCGATCAGTGCCTTCGATGCTGCGGCGAAATGCAATGGCTCCCAGAATCAAGCCTAGAGCGCGCCTGAGGTCCTCGTCTTTGTTCTGGAGAACATTCGAGTGCAACTCGTCCGTAAGTTCCGCCGACAGCTTGAGGCCAGCATCCTTACTGGCACCCGCCCCGAGCAGGATCGTGATGGCCGGTTCAGGTCTTTGGGCCATTTACAGAAACCACGGACGCGACATCGCAGGAACGCCTCGCAATTGTGCGACATCCATTCCGGCAGCAGAGAACCGGCCGAGCAACTCTGCCAGGAGACGAGGGTATTCGATGGATACAGGCCACGTTTCACTGTTGAAACCGCGCCAATTCATTTGCGAGAGCGCCATCGCATGCTGCGCCAGAAGCGAGAGTTTTGGAGCCGCCGGAGAAGCCTTCACGTTAGTAATTTGCAGCGGACCGGAAGTCACAATCTTTCCAACGGTGCCCCCCGGAACCTGACCGCTGACCTGCAGCAAGACCCGATGGCCGCTTAGATACACAAGAGTTCCCGCGCGAGGGATCATAGAGTCAGGTCTCGAGTCATCGACTATTAGCATGCCATCAGCATCAGAAAGGCGGATGACAGAATACTCTTTCACTGCCTTGTTCGTTTCTGCGGAAAGGCACTCCTCAATGATTGTGATCTCCTGTTTCTGAAGTTCTCTCTGCACGTGGAACACTAACGGTACGGCGGCGCCAGATTTCGCTTGCCAATCGGTCATTAGCTCCTGCAACGACTGCCGAAGCGTTCTCAGGTATTCCTGCCACGTTTCGGCAATCGGAAACAGCCTCGTTTCCAAGTACACGCCGTTATGGCTGAAGGTTGTGGCAAACCCGAAGACGCGATTTCTTTCCGTCGATAGTGGGCTCGATACAAATGCGCGATTAATTCCAACAATTAGGCTGTCAGGCGATAGACCTGTGTCTATCGCCCATGGTTTTCCTCCCATCTTGGCGAACATTGCCAGCGCGATGTTGGCCGCGGACCATTGCAGGACAGGCGCATTGTTAAGCAAATCTGTGGTGATGTTTTGGGTCGGAATGTTCGCTCTAAGCAAAGCAAATTTCGCAGAGAGGTATGGATTGTCTTCCGTAAATGGGTCTGTCTTCGGATGTATTACCAGTGCGATGTCCGGGCGTGGGTCAAGCGTAGCAACTTCGTTTTCGATTGCTGTCACATACGCCTGCGCTCGCTGTCCATGGGAGCTGCTTGCAGGCAAATTAAAGCCTTTTAGACGCAGAACGCCGCTTGTTGACAAGCGAAATCCGAATAGTCGCTCTGCCCCAGGGAAAGGCCCTACGCCATTCTTAAGTGCAAGGAAAAGCCGATTGGCCTGGTCTTTGAAGTCCTCGGCGAACACAAATAGAACCCTTGGACTCTGAGGGCAGGCCCCAGCGGAGTAAGGGCCGGATACCTTGAGTCCCTGCAGTGCCGACGAAACAAGGGCGCCATTTCCAACGACGAACTTTGAGACTTGCAGTTGCTCAACGTTTAAATGTGCCAAGTCGATCTCACGTGAGCTCTAGGGCCTCTGCGTTTGTATAGACTTCTATGTTTGAGAAAGGCCATTGAAATCGCAGTCTTCCTGATTCCGACTGGGAAAGCAGCCAAGAGCAAACGTATTCGTACTGGTGTACAAGCCAACGGCGATTGCGCTGCCCATTTGGAAGGAGACGAAAGCTTGCGACTTGAGATGCGAGCCGGATATCGCGCGCTTGATCGGGTCTTCCGAGCAAACTGAAGTATCTGCTGATAGCCTTCGTCGTCGCTCTTGGGATGGCATCCGCCAGCGGTAATTCGACGGCATCGGCGTCCATAAGAATTACCGCCGTCTGCTTCAGGTAATCGATCGATTTTAGCTGTGCGGAGCGAATGGTACCGCCGAGACGGACAAATATTCGCTCGCCGATCAGCGCGGTTCTAAGCGGCTCGTCACTCTCGAAGCCGTTCGCAAACGCCAATCTCGACACCGGAGACACAAAGAACCCATAGATTCGTCGCCCGCGCACGACCAAATGATCCACCCGGAATCTCATTCCACGGCGAATGGCTACCTCCGGCGGCAGATTAATTTTTGACTCGGCGCCCAAATCGATAGTCGCAAAGCTAACTGGGTCAGTCTCAATTTCGAGTCCCTTCGTGCGGAGAGCCTGTTGGAGTCCCGTGGCCAGGAGCGGCTTCAGAATTCCAGGGTCCAAGTCTCGCGCTTTCCATAGCTCTTGGATGTAGTTGGTCCGGTCGTCTGCATTTAATATGCCACCCACAACCGCGGTGTTCTTACGAGGTTGCGGTACCTTACCGCGCGATGAGTCACTTTCCGATTCCAGTTGGTAGACAGGGCGCACCGCGACGTTTCGTTCCCACGGCTGCAGCTTCGTCGTTGGGTCGCGATCGCGGGCAAGGATCGGCAATTCCTCTTCAGGAAGCCAAGTGGAGAAGAAGTTCAACCGCAACATCGTTTCATGGAACCGAATCCGTCTCCCACCAAGGTCCTAGCCAAACATTCTACCACCTCCCGCCACCGGGCCCTTTGCGTGCATTTAAGCCCCGCCATCTGTCCCACGCTTTGCGGCGTGAGCGGGTTTGGGGACGTCGACAAAGACCTCGATGAACATGGCGCCCGTGATAGACGCTGAATCTGTTGCGATGGCGATGGCAGAGATCGCAGCGCCTTCGCTTGCGTGTCCGGGCGTGTGACCGGCGAGGTCCAGTATGTTGAATGGAAGGGGATCGGGAAGGCTTCCTTGCAATGCGTGGGTGTTGATTGAAATGTCAAGGATTGCGAAGGCAGCGTGAATTGAGCAGATCACCGGGAGCAATGTGCTAAAGCGCATGGTCGCGCTTGGGATTGTATGGGCGCTTTCATCTTTTGAGTAAGACCGATATTTCCAATACATCGCGCAGCTACGTCACTCTAACTTCATATGCCTTGACAAACTTCGTATGTGCACACGTACATAATCACAGATTTTTACTTGACGATGATTCGGAAGAGGTGCGCATCCAAGGGTGCATCAAATCAGGTCCTCTTTCGAGTCCGTCGATGCGTAAGACCGCCATGATCGTGGCCCTGAGCGGCGACTGAAGGGATCCATCGAAAAACTCAAGCAGGTGGACCCGGACTGCGATCTCCTCACCGAATATCGAGCTATGAGTGCGCGAATTCTTCGCCATATTCGCCGGTTCCACGCGAGCGCGAAACTCGGTCTATCCCGGGCTCGGACGAAGGCGGAACGCAAGGCCGCCGCGGGATATCTTCACCTGGTCGTTTTCGTAGAATTGCAGTTTGCTACCGGCGTCGAACTTGAAAACTGATCCTCTTAGCTCGAATCGCCACTTGCGCCGGTCGGGTCACCAAACTGCCAACGACGGATCTGAAAAACATACAGATGCTCGTCGCTCCAGGCGAAGGCCACTTGCAACGCGGCATGGAGCTGAGCCAGAGACGCTTGTTCCGCAATCACGAGCCGGCGAGGCACCTGCGGACACACGCCGCACAGCCGGGCGTTTAGCCGCACCGCACCGACTTTGTCCTTAGCGCGCCCACCGCCCGACGCTAACATCAATGCCGACGAGGCTCAAATTGCAACCGAGCACCCAGATTGGACAACTCTCCGGACATAGCGGCTCGGCTTCGCGGTTTGGTTGGGCTTTGTGCAGAGCCGTTTGTGCTGCGACGCCGCAGGGCTGCTCAGCAGCGTAAAGCCGCGGCGAATACTTCAGAAGCCCTCTATACTGTGCCTATCAGAATAGACTGGGATGTCAAGAATGGCTGCGGTCCAACCCCAACCAGCGCCACAACCAAAAGGGAAAACTTCAGTGCAGGTGCGCGTAATTGATGCACTGGGGGAGCTGTTTTTCGGAGCGCAGATCGACTTCTCATTGCGCGGGGCCTCGGTAGGAAGTGTCACCGACTCTGCGGGAGAAGCGAGGATAACGTATCCCGAAGAGGGTGCCGGACTTGAGGTAAGCGTCAGCGCTTCAGGAGCAACGCAGTCTCGATTACTGGCACCCGGGATCGACATTACTCCGGGTGGCACGCGCAACCTCGTAGACTTCAAGATGCCAGTAATACGGAGCACCAACGTACCTCCGCGACCTGTCGCAAAGTGTCCAGACGGAACTGCCGGCCAGCCGTGCGTCGACTGCTACATCAATGGGTCCACCATTAGAGTCTGCGGGTAACCGGTCATGGACAATCCGGACTCCGTGAGGCCACCTTTCCATGTATTCGTTCGAGATCGCGGCGGTTGGCCAATTCCAGGCGCAAAGATTCAATTTACGGTTAACGGTCAATCAGGATTTGAAGTAGGAAATACGGAGGGACGAGGCAGCATCACGGGAATTAAACGCGATGACGAACTGATAGTGCGCGCCGAGTACGAAGGTCAGAAGCAGGAAGCTCGACCTGCGCCAGGCGCAGACCAGTGGACATTTCAGTTCGATGTGGATGTTTCTCCCGTGACGGACTCGAAAATGCCGCACGTTCCGAGGTGGTTCCCTGCTGCGGGCCTAGGATTTGCGATCGCCACTTTCCTATCGCTGATGTACTTTCTCATCGGCCCCGAACTTGCGTCCGGTCGGAAGTTCCTCTTCGATGCCTGGCTTGCATTCTGCGTTGCCGCCAGTACAGCGTTTCTAGGGGGGGCGGCAGTGGCCCGAGGGACTCTCAAAATCCCATTCATGAAGGTTGAGCCGATGCAGTTTGTGGCCTTTGGCGGGGTCGGGGTCTTCGTCGTAGTTCTAATAATTCTTGTTACCGTAAATCACTGACTCGAGAGCGTAGGTGTAGACACGCATCGGATATTGACCGGTTTTTCTGGAGTGCATGACATCATAAGCAAATGGTTGCGACGCCGACCGGCGTCCAATCATGTCGCCGGTTCGCAATTTTGGGCACGAATTGCACGGGGATGACATATTTGGACCATGGACGGACCTGCACATCTAGTCTCGAGGCAGATCATCACAGGCCGTGTGCCCTCTCATCGACGACCCACCGCTGCAGGCTTGGTCATTAAATGTGTTCTCGTGATCGGTCTTGGCGGGATTTTGTCCACACCTGTTGCCGCGACGACCCCTCTGCCTCCGCGCTACATCGAGGAGGCGAAATCCATTCGCCTGTTGCCGACTCGCTTTGAGCAAGTGAAGCTGCCGTTACGAGAGGGCGAAATCACCGCAATTCTGCCGATCGGCGAAGTCTTGTGGATTGGTACAACCAACGGCCTTTTCCTATTTGACGGGATCAGCAGTGCTCGGCCGCAACCGCGTGAGGGGTCGGTGCCGATTCTGTACGTGAAGAGTCTATTGGCGCTCAAGGACAATACCGTGCTGGTCGGCACCATTAACGGGAGCATCTGGCGCGCGTCACGTGATCGGCTAGAAAATCTCTTTGATTCGCATGACCGCGACGAATTCGATTTCGTTCGGGCGAGTGACGGAGAGATCTATGTCGCCGAGTCCTTTGGTCGATTGCGGCCGGAGCAAGTGCGTTTACTCGTCGAAGGCCAAGAACTCAGGCTCCTTCCCGGCGCGTTCACTCGCTTGGCTGATTCAAATCAGTATGTCTATGCCGCGACCGACTCTGGCAACATCGTGCAGTTTGACGTGAGTCACCCGGAGACGGATCTGGCGCGAATGCCGGCGCGGGGCATCTCGAACTCTCTCAAACAGTACCCACGGCGGCTTCAGGCTGACAAGCGCGGATTGCTCTGGATCACAACGGACGCCGGGATTGAAGCGATTGATTCTACCAGTGGCGCCAGCGCCGTGATTGCGGACGGCAACTGTGGCGGGGTCGGTGAGTCTCGCTTCGGGCAGGTCTGGCTCGCCTGCATGGGGCGGTTGGCCGAATTTGATGGATCTTGGCGGACTTGGCTCGTCGATCCTGCTTTCGGACGCGGATCAACGGTCATCGCAGATGAAGCAGGAAATCTTTGGGTCGGCGGCAATGGACTCTGGCGCGCCTTCCAGTACGCCCGCACGCTATCTACTGATGACTCCGCGCGACGTGTCGCACGCGCAGGGTCCGACGCGATTTGGACGATTTCGAGCTCCGGCGCCATTTCCCTTTTACAGCTGAGCAACCTTTCCTCGCGACTGGTACTGCCACCCGCCTCCGAACCAGCAACCTTAACGGTTGACTCCGGTGGGCGGGTATTCGCCGTGCATGAGCGCGCGCTGTGGCGTCTCGAAGATCTGGCGATGATTGCCCATTTACCGGACGGTGCCGGTGACGTCGCGGTAGCGATAGGAGCGCCCGGTGTGTTTGTTGCCGAGCGCGCGAATGACGGTCGCGTCTGGCGGCTGACCGACGGTCAATTCATGGCCGAGACCGTCACCATCCGGGCGGAGAGTGGTTCTGGCGCCGCCTGTATGGGCGTCGATCGTTTGGGTCGCGTGTGGATCTCTTCCGCGACGCAACTCTTTGTCCGGCTGCCTACGGGGGAGTGGCTCACTTCGGCAGCCATTCCTTATGCTCCTGAAACTAAACTCAATCGATGGGGAACGTTCTGGGTCGATTCTGCGGGTAACCCATTTATTTTTGGCCCGTGGGGTTACACGATCGCACCGGATGTCCAAGGAGATCGGGTGACGACTGCGCGAATGTCGCCGCAGGGGCATGATCAGCCGTGGTTAGCCACTTCGGCGATACCGAATCGCCCATTCGGTCTTGTGCTCGGCACCGACAACGGACTCTTCGCCTTTGGTGACGGTCAATTTCGTGCCTTGGGAGTAGAAGACACGAGATTAAGATCGCCCATCCTCAGCCTTGCTTCGCTTGATGAGTCCAAATTTGTTGCAGCCACCCAGCTCGGGCTCGTCGAAGTGGACATGTCGCTGCCCGCACCGACGCTTGAGATCTCATCGGTGCCCGCATCGATACAGCAGCGGCTGCTACGCATTTCAGCTCGGGCGCCGGGTCTTGCCGGCCCGCCGCAGCGCACGTACACGCTCATCGTCTCGTCGCCGGTCGACCAAACGTCCCTTAAGCAAGTATCAGCTGATGGCAACTTTGTGCTCGATGAATTGCGCGATGCCACCTCATATAAGCTCGTAGCGAGCGTGACGGATGGGTTGGGTGTTTCGGGTCCCCGCGTCGATCGAGCGTTTCGCGTGAGTGTGCCCTTGGTCGACAAGCGCTGGTTCGGGCCTGTGTTGGCCGGAATTGTCTTCGTACTTGTCGGGTCAATCCTTTTGTCCGCCAGGTTGAGTGCACTGACATTGCGCACGCTGGGTCGAAAACGCTGGCAACTCGCTATTGGGACATGCGATCTGACGCTCGAAGTCCGATTGAGTCAATCCGAAGTGCTGTTCAGCGCAGTCGCCCAATCACGTCAGACTACAACCCGAATGGAAGAACGTGTACCAAAGCAGGTGCTATCCGGACTCTTTCCGGCATCGGATGTTGAGACGAGCCTACGTCAAGCCGTTTCGAGCGGCTGGGAAGGCTTGCCGGCCAATTTTCAATTCGCGATACAGACGTTCCCGAACAAGCACATCGTGTTACAGATCGACGACGAACTCATTCAATGTTTGTGGGAGCTCACGGGGCCAACCGATACGGCGCGACTCGGCTTGAGAGCTTACGTGAGCCGCGTCGTAACAACCGATCGCGCTTTCGCGCGCGACAAGCTGGCCGCGTCGCGCCTGAAGGTTCTAATTGTCGCACCACAATATCGCGGATCCTCCGTGCTTCGGACGCAGGAGGAGGAGCTGCGCCTCGTCTTGCGACGATTTCAACGTGCCGGTGCGGCCGTGACTGTGCTGAACGGCCATGTGAAAGCGCAGTCCTTCTCCGGAGCCGTCCGAGACACTCATATTCTTCATTTCGTTGGACATGCGACCCATGACCCTTTCGTCCCGGATCGAAGCGCGCTCGAATTCACCGATGGCCCGATGACGGCGACGGACCTGTCGGGCATCGTTAAGGAAGGGGTGGGTCCGAGTCTCGTCTTCATAAACGCGTGTTCCAGCGGTGCCGAAGAACCGTGGAGCGACGGGTCAAACGACCTGTATGGAGTCGCGTCGCCCTTTATTCGAAGTGGCGCCTTTTTCGTCGGTGCTCGATGGCCCGTACACGAAATCTTCGCAACGGAATTCGCCGATATCTTCTACCGTTCGTTGCTACCTTCATTTGGGTTTCGGACGTGGGCCAGGTGGCTGGCCGGGCGGATAATCGAAGGGGAGACGCTCGGGACGGCCCTCGCGACAGGCCGATTGGCGCTGACCCGAGGGCCGGCGACCTTGGCCACGTGGTCCGCCTACGTGGCTTACGGTGATCCAACGGCGAAGCTCGTTCTGCGCTAGAGGAGTTTCAGATCATACACAGTGCTCGTTAGGCTCATCGTCGGCATCATATGTTTTCGCAAAGAGGGGCAATTTATGCAGCTTGTGCTTAAGTCCGATATTTTGAAGGAATTGGGAGCGGAAGCTCTTTTGGGAGACAGCGTCAAATTAGTGGCGTCGCGGACTCGGGAAGCAGTCGAGCCGATCTCTGCCGCCCAGCCGCCAGCCGCGGATTTTGCGCGAGCAAAGCAGGATACCCTCGCCGCCGTGGACCGACTCGAAGCGCAGGTAGGCAAGATCCTCGAAACACGCCAAAGCGACGAGAAACGCGCCGAGACTTTTCTCACCTGGGGTGGCGTTTTCGCCATGCTGCTTCCCGCCATGGGGTTGGTGCTCAACATCTTCAAGGTAAGCGACACCTGGGTCACGACCGCGCTCGCTGGCGCGACGCTCACGGGTATTTTGTCGTTTCTGTTCAAACCGGGAAATAAGCTATTGCAGCTCGCACGCGAACGCCAACAGCTTCTTGTGTTGCCGCATGCTTTCCGCGCGCGAGTCGCGGCGGCGAACAATTTTGCGACGCTACAGAGCGCGGCGGCTGATCTTGCCGCGGCCTTAAGAGGTGAATCGGTTCAGATATAGGCCCGTCCGGTTTTGTGCAGGGGCGCCCGGCAACGCGTGTCCCTACCCCGATTGTTTCCGCCAGACCCCTCTAGGTTTCTTTCTGGAATCGATCCTTTTGCTGGGATAGAAAATCCTCCACCCGATCCATGGCCACGTCGATCATACTTTGCGGACCGGTTAGCACGTGTTTGCTGCGCGCTGCAACTGCATTGGGATCGGAATTAGTCATCGATTCAAGCGAATGGCTGAGCGCGAAGAGCGCGGATTGATGACTCGACAGCGCAGTGAATGGGACCGGTTGTATGGCACCCGGGCTGGGCCCCGGAATGGGAAGCTGTGCAGGCGTGTTTGACCGCGCGGTGCTAGTAAGGGCTGAGCCAATGCTGATAGTATTTGGATCGGCCACGCGAGCGCCAAGGGACCTGAGGCCCCATTTCTCGACTAGGTACCGCAATAGACTCGTGTGATCAAAGTGAGTGTTTACACAGCGCTGCCCGGCGTAGGGCGAAACAAGTAACGCCGGAACGCGGACACCCAATCGATCGAAAGTAAACTCCTCTTGATGGTGGTCGGGCGGGACCGCTGTTGGCGGCGAGACGTGATCGTAATAACCACCGTGCTCATCGTAGACGACGATCAGGAGGGAGCGCTGCCACAGATCTTCATTAGCGCGCACAGCGTTGAAGACCTCCGCGATGAGCCGTTCGCCCTCGAGCAAGCTGTGACAAGGGTGATCATCATTCGCTCCGGGCGGGTTATAGGTGGGCTCGATAAAGACGTAGGAAGGAAAGTTCTTTTCGGGCTGCGCCACGTCCTCATAGAAGCGCTGCATATGGTGGTAATGAATCATATTTCGCGGCGCCCACTGATCAACCAGTACCCAGGATTGGCAATG
>Ga0210408_10002150_pt1 | contig 19546 bp, 16 predicted proteins | sample IncBWH4MmetaG_FD_155471 | JGI IMG/M metagenome (GOLD analysis project Ga0210408, IMG submission 155471) | Forest soil microbial communities from Barre Woods Harvard Forest LTER site, Petersham, Massachusetts, United States - Inc-BW-H-4-M | ecosystem: Environmental > Terrestrial > Soil >...
GCGCCGTTCATCGCGGCCCACCTCGGCGAGGCCCGCGTGGTGATCGCGGCGACCGACGATGCCGCGGTCAACCGTGCGGTGTCGCGGGCGGCGCAGGACCGCGGCATACCGGTCAATGTGGTCGACGATGCCGAGCTATCGACTTTCATCTTTCCGGCGATCATCGACCGCTCGCCCGTCCTGGTGGCAGTGAGCTCCGGAGCTCATGCCCCCGTCCTCGCGCGGCGCGTCCGTGCGCAGATCGAGGCCCTGCTGCCCGCGCGCCTCGGGGCATTGGCACGCTTCATGGGCGAGCGCCGCCGCGCGCTGCAGCGTGCACTGTCCGCCCCCGCGCGGCGGGAGTTCTGGGAGCGCATCGTGAGCGGGCCGGTCGCGAGCCGTGTGCTCGCCGGCGATGAGCCCGGTGCCGAGCGCGCGTACGCCCGTGAGCTGCTAACCTCGACGCTGAGCGGGGCAGACTCAACCGGGCACAACCGGCTCGGGGAGGTTTATCTGATCGGCGCAGGACCGGGCGACCCGGACCTCCTTACGCTGCGTGCACTGCAGCTGCTGCAGCAGGCGGACGTGATTCTCTACGACCGACTGGTGAGTCCGCAGGTGCTCGAGCGCGCGCGCCGCGACGCCGAGCGGATCTTCGTCGGCAAGGCGCCGGGCGAGGCCGGACAGCAGGAGGAAATCCACGCGCTGCTGCTGCGCCACGCGCTCGCCGGCAAGCGAGTCGCACGGCTCAAGGGCGGCGACCCGTTCGTGTTCGGACGCGGGGGCGAGGAGCTCGAGGCGCTGGCCGCGCACGACATTCCCTGCACCGTCGTCCCGGGTATCACGGCTGCGCTCGGCGCGGCAGCGGCTGCCGCCCTGCCGCTCACGCATCGGCGCCTCGCGCATAGCGTGACCTTCGTCAATGGTCATCAGAGCGAGGGCGATGCGAGTCGCGACTGGACCTTTTTCGCCGATGCGCGGCACACCATCGTCTTCTACATGGGGCTCGGGCATCTCGCGCAGATCGTGGCGCGGCTGCGCGCGGCCGGAGCCGCAGCGGACCACCCGGCGGCAGTCATCGCGCGCGCCACCCTTCCGGACGAGAAGATCGTGCGTGGCACCCTGGCCGACATCCTCGCGCGGGTCAGTGAGCTCGAGGTCATACCTCCGGCGCTGCTGATCGTCGGCAACGTCGCAGCGTTCGCAGCGGATCAGGCCGGGGAGATTTCCGCGGCTCTCCTCGCCAATGGCTCCCTGGATGTTGCGGCTACCGCCAGGCCGGCCGCGGTGGCGGCAGGAGCGTTGGCATGAGTGCAGTGGAAGGCTTCATGGGCGCCATCGGACATACCCCGCTCATTCGCCTGAAGAGGCTGAGTGAAGAGACCGGCTGCGAGATTCTGGGCAAGGCAGAGTTCATGAATCCGGGCGGCTCGGTGAAGGACCGCGCAGCGGCCGCGATCGTCGCGGACGCGGAGCGGCGGGGTGAGCTTACCAGGGGCGGCACGGTGGTCGAGGGCACGGCGGGCAACACCGGCATCGGACTCGCGCACGTCTGTAACGCGCGCGGTTACCGCTGCGTCATCGTCATGCCCGATAACCAGTCCCCGGAGAAGTACCGTCTGCTCGAGATGCTCGGTGCCGAGCTGCACAAGGTGCCGGCGGTCCCCTACAGCAATCCCAACCAATACCAGCGCGTCGCCCAGCGACTCGCCGCCTCGCTCCCCGGCGCAATCTGGTCGAATCAATTCGACAACACCGCGAATCGCGACATCCACATCCACACCACGGGGCCTGAGATCTGGGCCCAGACCAGCGGGCGCATCGATGCCTTCGTGACCGCCACCGGCACCGGGGGCACCCTCGCCGGAGTCGCGGAGTTCCTCAAGTCACGCCGCCGCGCGATCCGCTGCGTGCTCGCGGATCCACCGGGCAGCAGCCTGTATGCCTACATACGCCGCGGGACCCTGGCGGCAACCGGCAGCGGCTCGATCACCGAAGGCATTGGTATCGCCCGTGTCACCGCGAATCTCGCGGGCGCGCCCATCGACGATGCCGTGTTGGTCGAGGACCCGGAGACGGTGCGCTGCGTCTACCGTCTGCTGTACGAGGAGGGTCTCTTCCTCGGCTCGACATCGGGCATCAACGTAGCCGCAGCGCTCCGTGTCGCGCGCGAGCTCGGGCCCGGCCATGTCGTCGTGACCGTACTGTGCGATGGCGGGGCGAAATATCAGTCGCGGCTTTTCAACCGCGAGTGGCTCGAGCAGAAGGGACTCGCGGCCGACGCGGTCGCGCCCGCCGGTCGCGCACCGATTACCATCAAGTCCGCACTGGTCGCCTGAACTGCCCGGAGTGAGAGCGCTCGCCCACCGGGCGAGGCTCACGGGGCGGGTCTGGCCGTCCGCCGCCTTCGTGTGAGACAGTCTGCGGAGCAACAACAACTCCGCAGCTCCGCGCTCACCCGCATGAACGGTTCGCCAGACTCGGCAGAGCTGGAGGCGCTGCGCCTGAGCCTCGAGGTGGCCGTGCGCAGCGTCGGGTTCAGTCTGCCGCTCGCAGTGCTCGCGGCCTGGGTACTGACCCGCGCCCGCTTCCCAGGACGGCTGCTGCTCGATGCTTTCGTGCACCTGCCGCTCGTGCTGCCGCCGGTAGCGGTAGGTTACGTGCTGCTGCTGCTGTTCGGCGCGCGCGCCCCGCTCGGGGCGTGGCTGCACACCCATTTCGGCATCCAGCTCGCCTTCACCACCGCGGGCGCCGCGCTCGCCACGGCCGTCATGACCTTCCCGCTCATGGTGCGCGCCATCCGGCTGTCGCTCGAGAATGTCGACCGGGGGCTCGAGGATGCCGCGCGCACCCTGGGAGCCGCACCTCTCGACCGCTTCGTTTCGATCACCCTTCCCCTCATGCTCCCCGGGATCCTCGCGGGAGCCCTTACCGCATTCGCCGCCGGGCTCGGCGAGTTCGGCGCGGTCATTACCTTTGCCTCCAACGTGCCCGGAGTGACGCGCACGCTGCCGCTTGCGCTGTACACCGCCATGCAGTCCCCGGGCGGAGACGCGCTCGCGCTGCGGCTCGCCATCCTGTCCTTCGCGCTCGGCCTGCTCGGGCTCCTCGCGGCGGAGTTGCTCGTGCGGCGCGTGCGCCGTTATCTCGGCGGCTGACGTGCTGGAAGTGTCCGTACTGAAGCAGCTCGCGGGGTTTCGCCTCGACGCGACCTTCACCGCACCGACTCCCGGGGTCATCGCGCTCTTCGGGCGCTCAGGCAGCGGCAAGAGCACCCTCACCAACGTGATCTCGGGGCTGCTCGCACCCGATGCGGGTGCGGTCAGCCTCGACGGCGAGCTGCTCACCGACGCCCGCCGCGGCATCTCCGTGCCGGTGGAGCGGCGGCGCATCGGCTACGTTTTCCAGGACGCCCGGCTCTTTCCCCACCTCTCCGCCGCCGGCAACCTGCGCTACGGCGAGCGGCGGCGCCGGGCGGCGCCGACCCTCATCGCATTCGATGAGGTGGTGGCACTGCTGGGCCTCGCGCGCCTGCTGCCGCAGAAACCCTGGCAGCTCTCCGGCGGCGAGCGCCAGCGCGTTTCGCTCGGACGCGCCCTGCTCTCGCAGCCGCGCCTGCTGCTGCTCGATGAGCCGCTGGCCTCGCTCGATGTGGCACGCCGCGAGGAGGTGCTGCCCTACCTGGTCGCCCTGCGCGATCGGCTGTCGATCCCCATGGTGTATGTGAGTCACCAGTTCGATGAGGTGCTGCGTCTCGCGACGCACCTGGTGCTGCTCGAGGGAGGACGGGTGCTCGCCGAGGGAGCCGTCGAGGAGATGAGCCTCTACCCGGAGTTGCAGAGCATCATCGGCCCCGATCTCGCCGGGGCGGTGATCGAGGGACTGGTGACGCGGATAAATTCCGACACGGGCAGCGCAGAGCTCGCGGTCGGTGCCGGAACGCTGCAGGTGAGTCTGCGCGAGGTGCAGATCGGTGCGCGGGTGCGGCTGCAGCTGCTCGCGCGCGATGTCATCCTCGCCACCCAGCCGGTGCAGGGGCTCAGCGTGCGCAATGCACTCGCGAGCACCGTCATTGCGATCTCCGACGATGAGTACGGCGCTGCGCTCGTGCGGGTCGATGTGGGCGGGGCGATCGTGCTCGCGCGGATCACTCAGGATGCCCGCCGGGCGCTCAGCCTGCGTCCCGGGGATGCGGTGTGGACGCTCGTGAAGGCCGTATCGACACGAGGCCATACCTTCACGCTGGCACCGGGCAGCTGAGCGCGGCGATTGACAGTGCCAGAGCGCACGCGCACATTCGGCGCAAAGAAGTCAGCCGGGCAGCTGCAATCGCTACAGCGAGTCCATCGGCCATGCGAGTCTTCAGTGCGCGCCGCGTCCACCTGCACCCGCTGACTCTGCTCGCCCTCACCGGCGCTCTGGCAGCCTCTCCCTGTGTTGGCCAGCAGCTCGCCAACAAGTGGTTGTCGCTCCGCGTCGGCACACAGCAGGACTCTTACTCGGTCGGTCTTCCGGATGGAGCGGCCATACTGCAAGCGCGCACCGGCGCCGAGGTCGATCGCCGGTGGTTGCGCTCGAGCGACTACCCGCGGCATGCGGTCAGTAAGTCCAGCTTCGAGGATGTCCTTGGCTCCGGCAGCGAGTTGCGGGTCACCTGCAGCGGCCTGAGCGATGAACCGGACCTGATTTACAACCTGCGCATCTACGAGCAGCAGTTTTACGCGACCGTCCAGGTCAGTCTGCGCAACACCACCGCGAAAGAGGTGCGTGTCGAGGCACTGCGCCCCCTGGAGGCTGTCGGTCGTGACATTCTCGAGCTGCGAGGACCGGCGGCCGCGGATCGCGTGCTGTCCGACAGTTTCAGCGAAGACTGGCCGGCGATGAGGATCTACGATCTCGGTGCGGCGCCGGCCGGCATGCACCGGGGTGTCGGGAGTCAGCTCATCTACAACCGCGAGAGCGGCCAGAGCTTCTTCGTCGGCGCGCTCACCTCCGACCGGTTCCTGACGGTCCTCCATCTGCAGGCAGACACCAGCGGGCCGGCGAGAATCGCGGCGTTCTCCGTGGATTCCACCGGCACCACGGAGATTCAGCGCGACTTCGAGCTGAAGAATGCGCCCGCTGCGGATCAGGTCGAGCTCAGCCTGCCGCTCGCCCCCGGTGCGGAGCTGGCCAGTGAGCGTCTGCTGCTCGCGGCCGGCGGGGATTATCGCGGGCAGCTGCTCAGTTACGGCGACGCGGTCCGCAAGTCACACCAGGCGCGGGTCAGCGCGGCGACGCCGATCGGCTGGTGGAGCTGGACGGCGTTCTACGCCGCCATCAACGAGGGCGAGACGCTCGCCAATGCCGACTGGATGGCGCAGCACCTCGCCAGCCTCGGCTACCGTTATTTCCAGGTCGATGAGGGCTACCAGTACGCACGCGGCGAATACACCACCGCCAACACCGTGCAATTTCCGAGCGGCATGCGTGCGCTGGGGCACCACGTCACCGCGGACGGACTGAGCTTTGGCGTCTGGACCGGGGTGTTCGAAGTCTCGCGGCGCGCGTGGGTTTACGAGCATCACAGGGACTGGCTGGTGAAGAACGCCCAGGGAGAGCCGATCGCGAGCGGCGAGGTGTTCGGCGAACGGGGGCAGCACACCGACCAGATCTACACACTCGACACGACCCATCCCGGCGCGCAGGAGTATCTGCGTGAGACCTACCGGACGATGGTGCGCGAGTGGGGAGTACGCTTCATCAAGCTCGACTTCATGGATACCACCGCGATCGAGGGCTATCGCTACCGCCCGAACACCACTGCGCTCGAAGCGCAGCGCATCGGGATGCAGATCATCCGTGACGCCGTCGGTGAGGCGGTCATCCTCGACAAGGACGGCAGTCCCATGCTGAACGCCGTGGGGCTCGTCGACACGGGCCGCATCTCGCAGGACACAGGCCACAGCTTCGCGGCGACACGCGAGGCCGGTGTGGGGATCGCAGCACGTTTCTACATGCACCGGAACTTCTTCGTGAATGATCCGGATGCTTTCAACCTCTGCCCGCAGCAGTTTGCCGATGTCAGCGAGCTGAAGCCCGAGCTGCCGCTCGCGGCGGCCGAGGCCTCGATTGCCCTCGCCGCGGTCTCGGGGGGGATGTACGAGATCGGCGATGACCTGCCAACCCTCGGTTCGCAGAGCGAGCGCCTGGCACTGGTGCAGAACCAGGATCTGCTCAACATGGCCAAGCTCGGCCGCGCCTCGACTCCCATCGATCTGCTGAGCTACCGGCCAGAGGATGAGCAGCCGAGCGTCTTTTTCCTCAAAGAGACTGCGCGACAATCGATCCTCACGGTGTTCAACTGGACCCGTGGGGCACGCTCGCGCACGCTGACACTGGCTGAGCTCGGAGTGCCTGCAGGTCATGCGTTCAAAGCGGACAACGTGCTGCAGGACGCAGCAGCGGTGCACCTGACCCGCAGCTCCATCGAGCTGCCGAATCAACCACCGGAGTCCGTCATCGTGCTCAAGCTGACCGATGACAATGTCCCCGGGAGTGCACCCGGCGCGTCGGCGCAGGTTCCAGGGTCGGCCGCCACGGGCGAGACCATTCAGGTCTCGGCGCAGGTCGAGAGCGATGACGCCCCGATCGTCGACTATCGCTGGGATTTCGGCGATGGCACGAGCGCGGCAGGCGCGCGAGCGTCGCACGCGTATACGAGACCTGCCGACTACCGCATCCGTCTGAGCGTAAAAGGGGTGGACGGTCTCGCCACCGAGCTCGAGTTTCCCGTCAAGGTCACCGGCCTGTTGAACGCCTTCCCCGACCTCAGCACGAACCGGCGCGAGTCCGATGCCGCACGCTGAGCGGCAGCCCGACGATCTCGCTCAGAGACCGAACGGCGCTCAGGGCTGCGCACTCTCGCTCACCATGGTGAGCACGTCGTAGTTGGCCACCGCTTCGCCATTCTGATTGCTGATCGCCGTGTCCCAGCGCACCTCGCCGTAACCGGCGCCGGCACGCAGCGATTTCTCCTTGCAGGTGAGGCGCACGCGGATGCGCTCGCCGGGCTTGACCGGCTTCACGAAGCGCAGGCTGTCGATGCCGTAATTCGCCAGCACCGGCCCATAGTCCGGATCGACGAACAGGCCCGCGGCTGCGGCGACCAGGAAGTACCCGTGTGCCACGCGGCCGCCGAAGAGCGGATTGCGTGCGGCCTGCGCCTCGTCCATGTGTGCGTAGAAGTGATCGCCGGAGAGTTCTGCGAAACGCTCGATATCCTGTACCGTCACCTCGCGCTCAGCCGAGTGGAACGTGTCGCCGATCGCGAGTGCCGCAAACGGTTTGCGAAAGGGGTGCACGCCAGGATCGCGCTCGCGTGCGCCCCGCACCCAACGGCCGCTCGCCGTGCTGATGAGGTCGGGGGTCCCCTGCACGGCGGTGCGCTGCATGTAGTGCATGACGCCGCGGATCCCTCCCATCTCTTCCCCGCCACCCGCGCGCCCCGGACCACCGTGCACCAGGTGAGGGAGCGGGGAGCCGTGGCCGGTGGAATCGCGCGCACAGTGGCGGTTCGCGACGAGAATGCGGCCATGGTAAGGGGCGAGTCCGAGGACGAGCTGCGCGGCGACCTCGTCGTCGGCACTGAAGATCGAGCTGACGAGACTGCCGCCGCCGCGCCGTGCGAGCGCGATCGCCTCCTCGACGCTCCCATACGGGATCAGCGTGCACACCGGGCCGAAGGCTTCCACCGAATGGATGGCCCGGGCATCGCGCGCATCACGGCAGTAGAGCAGTGTCGGCGCCACGAAGGCGCCGCGGTCGGCATCCGCCCCCAGGGGTTGCGCCTCATCTGCCCCACCACAGATGAGCTCCGCCTCACGGGTGAGCCGCGCGAGCCGCTCGAGCACCTCGCGGCGCTGGCTGAGCGAGGCCACAGGTCCCATGCGCACCTTCTCGAGGCGCGGATCGCCCATCACAACCTGCGCGAGTGATCCGCGTAATGCTTGCAGAACGTCACCGGCGCGCGCACCCGGCACGAGCGCCTTACGGATGGCCGTGCACTTCTGCCCTGCCTTGACGGTCATCTCACGCACCACCTCGCGCACGAACAGCTCGAGCTCGGGACTACCGGCGCCAGCATCGGGACCCAGGATCGAGGAGTTCAGCGAATCGGTCTCGGCGGTAAAGCGCACCGCATTGGCGGTCACGACCGGGTGCTGACGCAGTTTATGAGCGGTCGAGGCGGAGCCCGTGAACAAGACCACGTCCTGGCAGGTGAGGTGATCGAACAGGTCCCCCACTCCACCGCAGACAAGTTGGACCGCACCCGGCGGAAGGATGGCGGAGTCGATGATCCGGCGGAACACCCGCTCGGTGAGGTAGCTCGTCTGAGTGGCGGGCTTGACGATGGCCGGCACTCCGGCAAGGAGCGCGGGCGCGAGCTTCTCCAGCATGCCCCACACAGGGAAGTTGAAGGCGTTGATGTGCACTGCCGCCCCTTCCAGCGGCACGCACAGGTGCTGGCCGACGAAGCTGCCGCTCTTCGAGAGCCCCTCCACCGCGCCATCGACGTATACACGGCTATTGGGGAGCTCACGCGTGCCCTTGCTGGCATACACGAACAGCGTACTGATGCCGCCATCGATATCGATCCACGAGTCTGCCTTGGTGGCGCCGGTCGCATAGGAGAGCGCGTAGAACTCGTCCTTGTGATCGCTGAGGAAGCGCGCCAGCGATTTGAGCAGCGCCGCGCGCTCGTGAAAAGTGAGGCGGCGCAGGTTCGCCCCACCCACCTCCCGTGCGTGCCGCAGCATGAGCTGCGTGTCGAGGCCATCGGCGGTGGCATTCGCGATGACCTCGCCCGTGGTCGCATCCCGCAGCGCCACCCCAAGGCCCCCGCCAACCTGCCACTCACCGGCCACGAAACTCTGCAGCTGCATGGTGCTCACTCCTCGCTCACCACCTGTCCATCGATGCGATAGGAGCGCCCGCGAAACAACGCGATGCGCTCGGCGCGCTGGTTGCAGACGCTGATCTCGTAGATGCCGTTGCGCCGCGTGCGCCACAGCTCACTCGCCTCTGCGGTCAACTCATCGCTCTCGCGGGCGCCCGCGAGAAAATCGATCGTCGCGGCCGCCGCCACGGTCGACTCGTTGCGCGAATTGCAGGCGAAGGCGAAGGCACTGTCGGCGAGCGCGAAGACGATGCCACCGTGACAGACACCATGGCCATTCACCATGTCCGCGCGCACGCGCATGACGACGCGCGCCCAGCCGGGACGGACATCGGCGAGGCGCATCCCGAGCGCCTGGCTGGCACGGTCGCGCTCGAACAGTGCCGCCGCGGCGCGTTCCGCACGCTGCTGGGCGGTCCATTCCCTCTCGCCGGCATCGCTCATGTTGACTCCCGCTGTCAGCGGCCGGTGAACCGCGGCGCACGCTTCTCGCTGAAGGCTGCAACCCCTTCCGCATAGTCGGCGCTGCGGCCGAGCTCACCCTGAAAGTCGCGCTCGATGTCGAGTTGCTCGCGCAGCGTGCGGTCGAGACCCTCGTAGATGGCCTGCTTGGTGCGCGCGAGCCCGCGGGTGGGCGCGGCCGCCAACTGCAATGCGAGGCTCTCCACCACCGCCTTGAGCTCCGCATCCTCGACGCAGCGCCAGATCAGCCCCCAGGCCGCTGCCTGCTCGGCGGGCAATTTCTCCGCAAGCAACGCAAGCCCGAGTGCGCGCGCCGGGCCGACGAGCCGCGGCAGGAACCAGGTGCCGCCTGAGTCCGGCACCAGACCGAGCCTGGCAAAGGCCTGCACGAAGCTCGCCGAGCGAGCCGCGATCACCAGGTCACAGGCGAGCGCAATGTTGGCACCCGCGCCGGCCGCGACCCCGTTCACCGCGGCGATGACAGGCAACGGCAGCTCGCGCAGCGCGAGCACCAGCGGCTTGTAGTTCTTCTCGATCGACTCGGCGAGGTCCGGCGCGGCCGCACCCGGTGCAACCGCGCGGTCGCTCAGGTCCTGTCCGGCGCAGAAGCCACGCCCGGCGCCGGTGATCACCAGCACGCGCGCCTGGCTCCTGCGCACCGCGGCGAGCGCGTCGCGCACCTCCGCGTGCATCGCGGTGTTGAAGCTGTTCAGGCGCTCGGGGCGGTTGAAGGTCAGCCGGCCAATGCCCTCACCGATGTCGCAGAGTATGGTCTCGTAGCTCACTCATGGCTCCGTGGGAGAAGACACCGCTTGGTGCGCCGCGGGCGTCACTTTTCGTCGTAATCGAGCTCGAGCACGGGGCTCTTCACGCGCGACTGGCACGCGAGCACGTAACCCTGTTCGAGCTCCCAATCCTCGAGCGCGTAGTTCTGCGCCATCTCGACCTCACCGCGAATCACCTTGGTGCGGCAGGTCGAGCACACCCCGGCACGGCACGAGAAAGGCAGCTCCACTCCGGCCCGCGCGGCGGCATCGAGCACCGTCTCCTCGTCCATTCTCATGGTGAACGAGCGGCGGCGTCCGTCTACGAGCACGATGACTTCGGCGCTGCCGGCAGGAGCGGGCGACCCCATGGGCGGCACCCGCACAGGCGCCGCGGCCGGAGAAGCCGCCTGCGCCGGTGGCGTGTGTCCCACTGCGTCGGTGGTGGCCACAGTGAAATGCTCCGCGTGTACGCGTGCACCATCGACCCCGAGCTCGCGCAACGTCGATGTGACCTGCTCGATCATGTCGCCGGGTCCGCAGACGAAGTACTCGCTCACCTCCAGCGGGTGAAAGAGCGCGGCGGCGAACTGCCGCACGCGCGGCGCGTCGATCCGACCGTTGTAGAGCTCGACTTCCTGCGGCTCGCGGCTCATCAGGAAATGCAGCGACAGACGTTCGAGGTGACGATTCTTGAGAGCGAGCAGCTCCTCGAGGCACATCGTGCGGGCGCTCGCGGTATTGCCGTAGAAGAGGATCACCCGGGGTCCGGATCGTGACAGCAGTGCCCGGATCACCGACAGGACCGGGGTGATGCCGCAGCCGGCGGCGAAGGCCACGTAGGTCGCGTTCCCCGCAGCGGCCTCCCGGGGCGTGAAGCTGCCGTTGGGTGGCAGCACCTCGAGCACATCACCGGGGCGCAGCTGCTCGGCGAGGTGGCGCGACATGCGCCCGAAGGGATGCACGCGCGGTACGATGCGCAGCGGCCATTCCCCGGGGGCGTTCACCAGCGAGTAGGTGCGCCGGGTGTCCTCGCCATCGAGGCTGAGGCGCACCACCACGTGTTGACCTGCGGCACCAAGGTACTGCGCGTGCAGCTCGGGCGGCACCTCCAGCGCGATCGCCAGCGCATCTTCGGCATCGGGTGCGAGCTGCAGCACCTTCAGTGAATGAAACTTCAGCATTTCAGAGGCACTTGAAGTAATCGAAGGGCTCGCCGCAGGCTCGGCAGCAGTAGTGCGCTTTGCAGGGCGTCGAGCCGAACTCGCTGACACGCGTCGTGTCACGGCTCGCGCAACGCGGGCAACTTACCGCGGGCGAGCCGAGAAGCTGCCGCGGACTCATGAGACTATTCTCAGGCGGTGCAATGCCGAACGCCCGCAGCTTCTCCCGGCCTGCGGGCGTCAGCCAGTCGCTCGTCCACGGTGGCGACAGTACCTCCTCGAGGATTGCATCGGTAAGGCCCGCGGCATCGAGCGCCGCGCGCACCATCGTGCGGATCACCGCCGTGGCCGGGCACCCTGAGTAAGTTGGGGTGATGGCCACGCGCAGCCGGCCATCGGCGCCCACGCGCACGTCCCGCACGATCCCCAGGTCGACGATGCTCAGTACCGGGATCTCGGGGTCGGGCACCTCGGCGAGCAGCGCCCACACCTGCGCTGCGGCCCCACCCGCACGCGCCGTTGCGGAACTGCGCGCGTGTGGATCTGACACTGCTGCCGACATCGCGCGCCTCGATGCGACCTTCACCAGCGTGCGCCGGGGTAGGTGCGCTGCAGGTGTTGCATCTCCCCGAGCAGATGGCCGAGATGCTCGCTGTGCACGCCGCGCTTGCCGTGCCATGGATAGGGCTGAGCGGCCGGGCGCGTGAGGGTCGCCGCGCGCAGATCCTCCGCCACGCGCGCCGACCAGCGCGGCGCCAGCTCCGGTAATGAGGGTGCAACGCCGGCGCGGCTCATGCGCTCATCGATCTCATCGGGCGCGAACAGTTCGGCCGTGAAGCGCCAGAGCGCATCGAGCGCACGCTGCGTGCGCTCGTGGCTCTCGGCGGTACCGTCGCCGAGACGCTTGAGCCAGCCGCTGCTGAAGCGATAGTGGTAGCGCGTCTCGCGGAGCGCTTTCGCAGCGATCGCGGCCAGGCGCGTGTCGCTGGAATGCTCGAGCGCTGCGTAGACCTCGAGCTGCCACGCATCGATCAGCCACTGGCGCACGATGGTATGCGCGAAGTCACCGTTCGGCTGCTCGGCGAGGGCGAGATTGAAGAACTCCGGCGCATCGCGCAGGAACGCGAGCGCGTCCTCATCGCGTCCACGGCACTCGAGCTCCCCGGCATAGGTGAGCAGCAAGCGGGCCTGCCCGATGAGATCGAGCGAGAGGTTGGCGAGCGCCAGTTCCTCCTCGAGCGCGGGAGCGTGGCCGATCCACTCCCCGAGGCGCTGCCCCAGCACGAGCGAGGTGTCCGCGAGGCGCAGCACATAGCGGCAATGCGTCTCCTGCTGCAACTCAGCGCCCGCCCCGGGCAACATCGGCACTGCGCTCACAGGTTCTTCACCTCTTCGGGAATCGCGTAGAAGGTGGGGTGGCGGTACACCTTGTCGCGCGCCGGCTCGAACAGCGCATCGGCCTCCTCCGGGTCGGAGGCGATGATGTCTAACGAGCGGACCACCCAGAGGCTCACACCTTCCTGGCGCCGCGTGTAGACATCCCGCGCGTGCTCGATCGCCATGCGCGCATCCGCGGCGTGCAGGCTCCCCACGTGCTTGTGCTCGAGTCCCGAGCGCGAGCGGATGAATACCTCGAACAGCGGCCAATCGGCTTCGCTCATGCTGCCTCCCCTGCGGGCTGCAGGACGCTGCCCCCGCGCGTGCGCTCGGCATGCGCCGCGGCCGCCTCGCGCACCCAGCGTCCCGCCTCGTGCGCGCGCTGACGGGCCTCGAGCCGCTCGCGATTGCACGGCCCATTACCCTTGAGCACCGCGTGGAACTCGCTCCAGTCGATCGGACCGACCCGGTAGTGCTGCGTGGCCTCGTCCCAGCGCAGTTCGTCGTCGGGAATCGTCAGCCCGAGGAAATGTGCCTGCGGCACGGTGATGTCGATGAATTTCTGCCGCAGCTCATCGTTGCTGAAGCGTTTGATCTTCCAGCGCATCGACTGCGCGGTGTGCTTCGAGTCGGCATCGCTCGGGCCGAACATCATGAGCGACGGCCACCACCACCGGTTGAGCGCATCCTGCGCCATGGCGCGCTGTGCGTGGGTGCCCTGCGTGAGCGTCAGCATGATCTCGAATCCCTGGCGCTGGTGGAAGCTCTCCTCCTTGCAGATGCGCACCATGGCCCGGGCATAAGGGCCGTAGGAGCAGCGGCAGATGGGGATCTGGTTCATGATCGCCGCGCCGTCGACCAGCCAGCCGATGGCGCCGATGTCCGCCCAGGTGAGGGTCGGATAGTTGAAGATGCTCGAGTACTTGGCGGCGCCCGACAGCAACTGCTCGAACATCTGCGCACGTGAGATCCCGAGCGTCTCCGCGGCGCTGTAGAGATACATGCCGTGCCCGCCCTCGTCCTGCACCTTGGCGATCAGCACGACCTTACGCTTGAGCGTCGGGGCGCGGGTGATCCAGTTACCCTCCGGGAGCATGCCGACGATTTCCGAGTGGGCATGCTGTGAGATCTGGCGGATGAGCGTGTGGCGGTACGCCTCCGGCATCCAGTCCTTGGGCTCGATCTTTTCCTCCGCATCGACGCGCGCCTGGAAGCGCGCAGCCTGCGAGCCTGCCTCGGCGCTCGCTGCCGGTTCCCTGCCGTGGGTATCGAGTGCCTGGGTGTACATGCGTGTGCAGCCCGCCGCCGATATGACACAAGGCTAGCACAGGGAGATGATTTTTTGTGTCACAATTTCCCGCCCATGAAAGGTGAGCCGAGCGCCCCCTCATGCGCCCCCGTGCGGGCGCTGTTGCAGCAGTTCCAAGCGCAGCGACGGCTGCGCGGCGGCTCGCTCCTCATCACCATCTTTGGGGATGCCATCGCGCCGCGCGGCGGTGCGGTCACCCTCGGCAGCCTCATTCGCCTCGCCGCGTCCTTCGGCCTCGCCGAGCGCGCGGTGCGCACCTCGGTCGCGCGCCTCGCGCGAGATGGCTGGCTCGCCTCGAGGCGTGCCGGACGGCGCAGTGAATACCGTCTGACGCGCGCTGGAGCCGAGCGCTTTGCGGAGGCTACGCGGCGCATCTACGGCGAGAGTCCGCGCTCGTGGAACGGGCGGTGGACGCTCGTGCTGCTGCCCCTCGCCGCCGGTCCGCAGCGGGAGACCCGGGAGGAGCTGCGCTGGCTCGGGTTCGGACAGCTCGGCGCCGCGCTTTTCGCTCATCCCGCCTGCACCCTCCCGCAGGCGCGCGCCTGGCTGCGCACTGTGCCCGGCGCCAGCAAGGCCCTGCTGCTGCACAGCTCAGGCGCTGGCCTCGCTGCCGACCGCGCACTCGCCGCCCGCGGCTGGGACCTCGGAGATCTCGCGCGCCGGTACCGGCGCTTCGTCGCGCAATTCGCGGCGGTCGAGCCCGCGTTCGCAGCGGACGGCATCGCGCCGGAGACCTCCTTCCTCGTGCGCACGCTCCTGATCCACGAGTACCGCAAGATCCACCTCAAGGATCCAATGCTTCCGCCCGCGTTGCTGCCCGGAGACTGGGTGGGTGCCGCCGCCTATGAGCTTTGCCGCCGGCTCTACGCGCGGGTGTTCTCGGACGCCGAGCGTTACCTCTCCGGCGCTGCACACCGGTTGACCCGTCCGCTCCCCGCCGCAGACTCTGCCGCGCATGCGCGCTTCGGCGGGCTGCGGGCCGCCGGCGCGGGCGGCCCGCCTGCGATCCGTCCCCTCAGGGTCGCCAGCGGCTCAGGGTGTCGACGAAAGTCTGCATGAAGCGGTTCGCCTGGTGGCCATCCATGACGCGGTGATCGAGCGTCAGCGTGACGTAACAGCGCGGCCGGACGGCAATCTTCTCGCTGTCCCCTTCACCGACCACGGCTGCCCGTCGCTCGAGCTTGCCGATGCCGAGGATGGCTGACTGCGGCTGGTTGATGATGATCGGAGTGGCGAGAAGGCTTCCGCTGACGCCGTGGTTGGAGATGGTGAAGGTGCCGCCGCGCACATCGGCCGGCGTGAGCTTGCCAGCACGAGCCCGGCTCACCAGGTCTTCGAGGCCGCGCGCCGTCTCGAAGAGATCACGCCTGTGCGCATCGCGCAGCACCGGCACGATGAGCCCCGAGCCCTCGACGGCGGTCCCCACGCCGATGTGAATCGCATCAAAGATCTCGAGCGCCGCGTCGGTCCAGCGGCTGTTGGCTTCGGGAACCACGCGTATTGCGGCGACAGCCGCCTGCACGAAGTAGGTGGTGAGAGTGAGCGGGACGCCGCGTTGCGCGAACTCCTCCCTCCGTCGCGTGCGATCCTCGAGCACCGCGTCCATGTCGGCCTCGAACACCGTCGTCACGTGCGGCGCGGTATGCAGGAGGCTCTGGACCATGTGCTCGGCGGTGCGCCGGCGCACGCCGCTGTGCGGCACGCGCCGCACACCCTCCGCGCTCGGGGGGGCCGGCTGCGGTGCGCGCTCCCCTGCCGCCGCACGCAGCACGTCCTCGACGGTAAGGCGGCCACCCTGGCCGGTGCCGCGCACGTCCGCGGCCTCGAGGCCATGCTCGGCGAGCAGCCGGCGCACGGCGGGACTCAACTGTCCGGGAGCGGCTGCGGCGCCCCGCGCAGCATCGCCTGCGCCGTCTTTTAGCCTCGCAGGCGCCTGGCTGTGCGCAGCCGCGCCCGAATCGGCGACTGAGCCGCCAGGCCGTGGCGGTGCGCTCGTCGCACTGCCCGCCGCCTGGCTTACGCCCACCGGCGCGGTGCCTGCACCGTTCCCCGTCGGGTCGAGCCACCCGAGCAACTCCCCGGGGGTGATCTCGTCCTGTTCGTGCCTGAGAATCTCGCGCAGAACGCCCGCGCCGGGCGAGGCCACCTCCACGGTGACTTTGTCGGTCTCGATCTCGATGAGCGGCTCGTTCTCGGCGACGCGGTCACCCACCTGCTTGAGCCAGCGCAGGATCTGCGAGCGCGTACCCTCGGTCTGCTCCGCTGGGGCCCTGATTTCGACGGCGTCGCTCATGTCAGAAGCTCGCGAGCCGCTGAATGGCCTGGGCGATCTGCGCCACACTCGGGAGCGCCGCTTCCAGGAGCACCGGACTGTGGGGACTTGGAATGTCCGGCATCGCGAGACGCTCGATCGGCGCATCCAGGCTGAAGAAGCTCTCCTGCGCGAGGGTCGCCGCGATCTCCGCGCCGAATCCGGCCGTCAGATTGTCCTCGTGAACGATGAGGCATCGACGCGTCCTTTCCACCGAGCTGCGCACCGCCCCCTTGTCCCAGGGCGAAAGAGTACGCAGATCCAGGACCTCGGCGTCAACGTGCGACTCGTTCGCCGCCTGCAGGCAACGCTCGACCATCGCTCCCCAGGTAATGACGGAGACCTCGTTCCCCGCGCGCACGGTGCGCGCCTGACCGAAAGGCACCACGAACTGATCCCCCGGGTACGGGCGGCGGGCCCAGGCGCCATCGAGCATCGCCCGGTGCTCGAAGAAGATGACCGGGTCGTTGCCGCGCAGCGCCGCGCGCAGCAGTCCCACGGCATCCTCGGCGTTCGAGGGCACTGCGACCTGCCAGCCAATACCGTGAACCCAGGCAACCTCGTTCGTCTGGCTGTGCCAGGGATCCCCGCATTTGAAGAAGCCACCGGGCATGCGCACCACCATCGGGGCCGCGAAGCGATTGCGCGTCCGCCAGCGCATCGTCCCGCAATCGTTGAGCTGCTCGGCCGCGGGATCGGCGTACTTGCGGAACTGGATCTCCGCCACCGGCAACAGACCCGCGAGCGCCATGCCCACCGCCCGGCCGACGATGCCCTCCTCCGACAGGCTCGTGTCGAACACCCGCGCAGCGCCGTACTTGTCCTGCAGCCCGAGGGTCGCCCCGTGCACGCCACCTTTCGGACCGACGTCCTCGCCGAAGACGAGCATGCGGGGATTGAGCGCGAGCTCCGTATCGAGCGTGCGGCGGATGGCCGTCAGCATGTTGATGCGTGCACCGTGCGGTTGTGGCACGACACTCGAGGGAGCGAACACGTACCCCTCGGGCACGAGGCCACCCTGTTCCTGCAGCGGCGCAGCGCCGCCCGCGGCAGTAGCGAAGACGTGGGTCGTGAGCTCGCCGGGATCGGGCTGCGGACGTGCGAGGGCGCTCTCGACAGCCCGCTCGACTTCGCGCCGCGCCTCGCTCGCCAGATGTGTCCACTCCTCGGCGCGCATGAGCCGCGGAACGAGGAATGTCTCGAGCCGGTTGAGCGGATCGCGGCCGCGCTCTTCGCTGAGTATCTCGGGAGATTTGTAGGCCTGGGTATCCTGCCCGGAGTGCCCCGAAAGCCGCGGCACGGTGAGCCTCAGCAGGAGCGGTGTGCGCCGCTCGCGCACCTGCGCCACCGCGCGCCGGGTGAGCTCCTCCGCGGCTCTCGGCTCGCTGCCGTCACCGTCGAGGATGGAGAGCCCCGCGAACGAGCGCAGGTTGGCGGCGATGTTGCCTCCCGGAGTCTGCAGGCGCGAGGGCACCGAGATGCCGAAACCGTTGTCCTCGATGTAGAAGAGCATCGGCAGCTCCAGTGTCGTGGCGATGTTGAGCGCCGACCAGAAGCCGTTGGTGGCGGTCGAGGCATCACCGCCGAGCACCACCGCGATGCTGCGCGCGAAACTCTCATCGCCGAGTGTCTCGTGGCGGTAGCGGATCGCCTGCGCCCAGCCTGCCGCCGGCGTGTACTGCGCGCCGACGCCGCCGCAGGCCGGCAGCACCGTGGGACCACCACGTCCCGGCAGATTGAAGACCACTCCGATGTCGCGGCCGCCGCTGAAGCCGCCGCTGCGCGCGAGCGGCCCGGCCGCCGCCTCCTCGAGGCTCACGCCAAGGGCGAGCATCAGCGGGCGCGAGCGGTAGTAAACCGAGACGCCATCGTGCGCATCGGTGAGCTGCAGCCCGAGCAGGATCTGCGCAAACTCATGCCCGCGCGCCGAGAACTGGTAGAGCACCTTGCGCTCGGGCACGAGCCGCGTCTCCTCGATGTCATCAAGGCCGCGTGAGGCGCGAAGAAGCCACGCAACGCGACGCCAGTCGGTCTGCGGCGCGAGGCTGTTGGACTCGGGGGAGGAGCTCGACACCGCGAACGCCCGGGCAGGCATGGTCACACCTCTCTGGTTTGCGGGCGCAGCTTATGCGCGATCCCGTGCAATTACCTTGCTTCTGTTGCCATTGCAGAGTCATTTTGGGCAATATTATTGCGCAAGAGACTGAGGATAAAGGAGCAACATGGGCATCCGCGCACTCGACCGGCTCGACCGGCGCATCCTCGAAGAGCTGCAGGCGGATGCCCGGATCTCCAATCAGGAGCTCGCCAAGCGCGTCGGGCTCTCGGCCGCACCCTGCTGGCGGCGGCTGCGGCGGCTCGAGCAGGCGGGATTCATCGCGGGCTACGCGACGCTGCTGCGGGCGCCGGCCATCGGGCTTCCGATACTCGCCTACGCGGTGGTGTCGCTCGAGAACCATCATCCGGAGTCGGTGCGGCAGTTCGATCAGCTGGTGATGGAGCGGCCCGAGGTCCTCGAGTGTCACTCGATGAGCGGCGCGAACGATTACCTGCTGCGCATCGTCGCCGCCAGCATGGAGGCGTACGAGCACTTCCTCTCGACGCAGCTGCTGCAGCTCCAGGCGGTGCGTTCGGTCAACACGAGCTTCGTGTTACGAACCAAGAAATTCACGACCCGGCTACCGGTCGGCTGATCGATGCGCGCTGACACTCGCAGCTCAGATTGTCGGCGCCCGCGAACCAGAAAGCCGAAGCCTGCAGCCTGATGTCGGCGTGCTGCCAGGCCGCCTCGAATTCACGCGTGACCCGCGCGGCGTCTGCCGCCTTGCCCTCATCGCGCAGCGCCGCAGCGAGACCGTACAGAGCCCAGCCGTTGCCGGGATTGCGCTGCAGATCCTCCCGGTAGACGCGCTCGGCCTCCGCCGCGTGCCGCGCGATGAGCAGCTGCGCACCGAGCAGGTGGCGCGCCGGGAAGAACCAGTCGGCCGGCTCGTTGTAGGCGAGCTTGTCCTGCGCCGCCACCGCCTCGCGCAGCCGCGCGAGCGCCTCATCGTTGTGCTGCTCGGTCGCGGCGATGCGCGCCGCGAGGATCGGCTCCGCCACCGCGAGAATGTCCTTGAGTGAGTTGAACCCCGCGTGGGCATCGGCGGGCACGGTGGCTGCCACTTGGTGCATCTGCGCGAGCGCCGCGTGCGCGTCCTCGAGCCGCCCGCGGGCCGCAAGCGCCACGCCGCGGCTGTAGAG